>ENA-OQJC01000091-OQJC01000091.1-human-gut-metagenome-genome-assembly--contig:-NODE-91-length-24399-cov-3.375412_pt1 | contig 24399 bp, 25 predicted proteins | sample MGYA00242600_ERZ504766 | MGnify/ENA primary metagenome ERZ504766 (study PRJEB26092, sample SAMD00036364) | human gut metagenome | host: Homo sapiens | study: EMG produced TPA metagenomics assembly of...
GCCCACGCTCCAGCAGCTTATCCACCACGGCCTTCACCGCGCCGGACTCGTGCAGGGTGCTCTCATGGAACCACACATCGTAGTCGATGCGGTACTTGCCCAGATCGCGCTTGAGGGCAGCAATGTTCTTGGGCAGAGCGTAGGCCACCAGTGCGTCCTTCAGGGCAGCAAAAGCCTCGCTCTCGAACAGAGTCTCCTCATCCATTCCCTTGCAAGCGGCAACGTACTTGTCGCCGTTCAGCTCGGCAAACTCACCGGCCAGCACCTTGATGTCGCCGCCCTGATAGCACTCGGCGGGCAGCGGATAGGCTTCCTCGCCGCAGTACTTCTGCAGGTAGCGCACGGCAAGGCTCTTGCCGAACTTCTGGATTTGGTTGCCGGCATCGTTGATATAGAACTCACGGGTCACATCATAGCCGGACCAGTCCAGCACAGCGGACAGACAGTCGCCCAGAGCGCCGCCGCGGGCGTTGCCCATGTGCATGGGACCGGTGGGGTTGGCGGAAACAAATTCCACATTGTACTTGGCGCCCTTGCCGTGATCGGTGCGGCCATACTCCTTGTTGGAGCAGGCACCCAGCACCACACTGGCCCAGAAGGACGGAGCCAAAAACAGGTTGATGAAGCCGGGGCCAGCCACTTCCACCTTGGCAAACACACTGTTCTCGATGGAGGGCAGATGTGCCAGCAGCGCATCCGCGATCATCTTGGGAGCCTTACGCCAGCTGCGTGCACCGGCCATGGCGATGTTGGAGGCGATATCGCCGTTCTTGGTATCGGCGGGGATCTCCACGATGAAGGCGGGCAGCTCAGCTTCCGGCAGAGCACCATCGGCCATGGCGGCCTTGGCGGCAGCGGTCAGCAGAGCGCGTGCCTCGTCCAGCGCAGCCTGACGGGGGTTATAGTTCTGGTAGGTCTTTTCAAATTCAGTCATTGGTCTGGTTCCTTTCACAGTCTGGGAAATATCTCAGTTTACGTGGGTCACGGTCACTTCAAGGCGGTTGCGGCTCACAAGCTCGGCGCTGTTGGCATCCAGCAGGTAGCCGAACTTTGCGGTGCCGCCCTTCTCGGTCAGGCCGCACTCGATCTCGTCGGCGGTCACGCCCAGCGTCATGGAGCCGTAGCCTGTCTCGTAGTGGCAGAGGTTGCGCTTGCCTTTTTCGATCAGCAGCTGGGTACCGGCCCCGCCGCCCTTGCCAAACCGCAGCATCGCCACGCGGCTTCCGTCGGCGGCAATTTTCAGGGTGGTGGTGCAGCCCTCGTAGCCGGTGGTCTCGGTCTCTTTATAGGTAATGTAGTAGCTGCCGCCCTTCTGCACGAACTGGCCGCGGGTCATCAGCTCCACAAACTCTTCCTTTTCTTCCTGCTCCACAGGCTCTTTCACATGCTGCTCAATGCGGCTCTTGATGCGGATGATATAATCTTCCTTCAGCGGTTTGCTCACGTTTTTCTGTCCTTATCAATATTTATCAATGGCGATCTGATCCACCGGGCCGCCCTTGTACTCGCCCAGGAACAGGTCTGCCGTCTGCACAAAGCTGTCCGGCACATCGCTCACGTAGAAGTGCGCCTGACCCTCGTGCTCCTGTGCAGCGCGCAGGCCGCGCTCGGAGAGCATCTGTTCCAGATGGTGGGCGGCGGTCTTGGCCGGATCCACCAGCGTCACGCTCTGGCCCATGAACTCGCCGATCATGGTCTTGAGCAGCGGGTAGTGGGTGCAGCCCAAAATCAGGGTGTCCACACCGGCCTCACGCACCTCGGTCAGATACTGAGCGATCACCAGCTTCGTCACCTGCTGTCGGCTCTCCTCGCTGTGGTCCACGTAACCGGCCTCCACCAGCGGCACGAACAGCGGGCAGGCCTGCGCGGTAATCTCTACCCCCGGCACCAGCTGACGCAGCAGCTTTTCGTAGCTGCGGGAGCGGATGGTGGCAGCGGTGCCGATCACGCCGATGCGGCGGTTGCGGGTAGCAAAGGCTGCTTCCCGGGCGGCAGCATCCACCACACCCAGATAGGGCACCGGCAGCTTTGCCGCTTCTGCAGCCGGGTAGGTACTGGACACGGTGCCGCAGGCCGCCATGATGCACTTTACATTTTTAGAAAGCAGGAATGCCACGTCCTGACGGGCATACTGCAGGATGGTCTCCGGGCTGCGGCTGCCATAGGGCACGCGGCCGGTATCGCCAAAATAGATGATCTCCTCGTGGGGCAGGCGCTTGCGCAGCTCCCGCACACCGGTCAGGCCGCCAAGGCCGCTGTCGAATACGCCGATCGGGCGGTTATCCATGCTGCTTTTCCTTCCTTTCCAGCGCCAGCGCGATCAGCCGGTCGATGAGCTGCGGCACCGGCAGGCCCTCGTGCTCCATCAGCTTGGGGTACATGCTGATGGACGTGAAGCCCGGGAAGGTGTTGATCTCGTTGATCAGCACCCGGCCAGTACCCTTTTCCACAAAGAAATCGCAGCGGGCAAGGCCCTCGCAGTTCAGGGCAGTGTAGGCCATGGCAGCGTAGGTCTTCACCTCGTCCAGCTTTGCTTCCGGCAGGTGAGCCGGGATGACGGTCTGGCTCACGCCGTTCTTGTACTTGTCGTCGTAGGTATAGAACTCGGCACCGGCAAGGATCTCGCCCGGACGGGTAGCCACGGCGGGGTCGGAGCCGATCACGGCGCACTCCACTTCCTGTCCGTCCACAAAGGCTTCAAACACCACCTTGCGGTCGTTTTCCAGTGCAAGGTCGATGGCCTTTTTCAGCTCGTCACGGCTGGACACCTTGGAGATGCCCACGCTGGAACCGGCGTTTGCGGGCTTGACGAACACGGGCCAGCCCAGCTTCTTTTCCACGCCCTCGCACACGCCTTCCAGATCGGACTCGATCTCCCAGCGGTCGGCAGCCAGCCATCTGGTGTGGGGCACACCGTTGGCCTCGAACAGAGCATTGGCCACGGCTTTGTCCATGCACACCGCGCTTGCCAGCACGCCGCAGCCCACGTAGGGGATGCCGGCCAGCTCCAGCAGGCCCTGCACCGTGCCATCCTCGCCCCACAGGCCATGGAGCACCGGGATGACCACATCCACATGCACTTTTTCCACATGGCCTTCCGGGGTGAACAGGATCATGCCGTGGTCGGCGCGGTCCGGACTGATGACGCAGGCCATGTTGCCTGCCAGCTCTTCCCAGCTGCCATCGGCCATCTGGGCGGCCGTGGCCTCGGTGTACAGCCAGCGGCCCTCCTTGGTGATGCCCACAGTGAGCACCTCATATTTTTCACGGTCAATGTTGTTGACGAAGTTGCCCACAGAAACGCGGCTGACCTCGTGCTCACTGGACATACCGCCGAACAGCAGCACAACGCACATTTTTTCAGACTGCATGATAACTCTCTCCTATTTATAAAGCCCAAGACCTGGGTGGGATATAACCGGTAAAAATGCCGTTCTGGCTTATTATACAATATCTATGCGCGCGATGCAAGCAGAATGCCAAAAAGCTGCCGGTGGGTAAAAGAGATATTTTTCAAAAAAACTTTCCAAAAATCGAAGGTTTCCGCTTGACGGATGGAAAAGTGCGTGGTACAATGATATCACCTCTTTTGCGGGGTTATTAAGTGCGCCTGTTTTACAGGTACCACCCGCAACCCGAGGGAGGTTCAAAACAACCGTTATAATGGAGGTGTCAACAAATGACCGTTAAAATCACTCTGGCCTGCACCGAGTGCAAGCAGCGCAACTACAACACCACGAAGAACAAGAAGAACAACCCCGATCGTCTCGAGATGAAGAAGTATTGCCGTTTCTGCAAGAAGCACACCGTTCATCGCGAAACCAAGTAAGAAAGGCGGACGCATCATGGCAGACAAAACCGAGAACAAGCCGGGCTTTGTGGCCAGAGCAAAGGCCGCTGTGAAGAACTTCTTTGGCAAGTGTGCCAAGTTCTTCCGCGACACCAAGAGCGAGCTGAAGAAGGTGGTGTGGCCGTCCAAAGAGGACGTTAAGACCAACACCATCGTCGTGCTCGTGACCGTCGCCATCGCAGCGGTCGTGATGATCCTGCTGGATGCCATCTTCGGCGGCATCCTGGGCTTGATCATCGGCGCCTGAGAATCATCTTGAAACGGAGGGCAGACCAAAATGGAAGAACAATCCAATGAGGCACTTTGGTATGTAGTGCATACCTATTCCGGCTATGAGAACAAGGTCGCGAACGACCTGCAGACCATGGTGGAGAACCGTCATCTGCAGGATCTGATCTGCGATATCAAGGTTCCCGTCGAGATGGTTCCCGAAATTGACAAGAACGGCAAGCAGAAGATGGTGGAGCACAAGCTCTTCCCCGGCTACGTTCTGGTCAAAATGGTGATGAACGACGATACCTGGTACGTGGTGCGCAATACGCGCGGCTGCACCGGCTTCGTCGGCCCCGCATCCAAGCCCGTTCCCCTCTCTGCTGAAGAAGTAGAGAAGATGGGCGTGGAAAAGGCTGCACCTCTGGCCGTCGACTTCAACGTCGGCGACACCGTGCAGATCACCGCCGGTCCTCTGGAAGGCTTTATGGGCCTTGTGGAGGAGATCGATACCGAGAACTTCAAAGTGAAGCTCAAGGTCAACATGTTCGGCCGCGAGACCCCCGCAGAGGTGGAGATCGGTCAGGTCGAGCTGCCGTAATCAACCGGCACAAATCGTTTACCAAGGTAAGACCGCAGTGCGGTTCTTATAGAGCGTGTGCACTGTGCACATGCTCGTGGGAGGCACGGAGACACCGTGCCGCAACTCACCACAGATTTTTGGAGGTGCATTTATTATGGCACAGAAAGTTACTGGCTACATTAAGCTGCAGATCGAGGCCGGCAAGGCAACTCCGGCTCCCCCTGTTGGCCCTGCTCTGGGTCAGAAGGGTGTCAACATCATGGCATTCACCAAGGAGTTCAACGAGCGTACCAAGAACCAGATGGGTTATGTGATCCCCGTCGTCATCACTGTGTATGCTGACCGCTCCTTCAGCTTCATCACCAAGACTCCTCCGGCAGCCGTTCTGATCAAGAAGGCAGCTGGCATCAACACCGCTTCCGGCAAGCCCAACAGGAAAAGGTCGCTTCCCTGACCGCCGCTCAGGTGGAAGAGATCGCCAAGACCAAGATGCCCGACCTGAACGCTGCTTCTCTGGAAGCTGCATGCAGCATGGTTCGCGGCACCTGCCGTTCCATGGGTGTCACCGTCGAGGGCTGAGACATAAACAGTGGGAGGGCATAAAACTGCCCGCATGACCACACAGGAGGATATACAATGAAACATGGCAAGCACTATGTCGACGCTGCAAAGCTGGTCGATTCTACTAAGGCATATGATGTGAACGAGGCTCTGGAGCTGGCTTGCAAGACCGCTTCTGCCAAGTTCGACGAGACCGTTGAGCTGCACGTCCGTCTGGGCGTTGACGGCCGTCACGCTGACCAGCAGGTCCGCGGCGCTGTCGTTCTGCCCAACGGCACCGGCAAGACCGTCCGCGTCTGCGCAATCGCCAAGGGTCCCGCAGCTGCCGCTGCTGAGGCTGCTGGCGCTGATATCGTCGGTGATGACGAGCTGATCGCAAAGATCGCCGGCGGCTTCATGGATTTCGACGTTGTCGTGACCACTCCCGATATGATGGGCCGCGTTGGCCGTCTCGGTAAGGTCCTGGGCCCCCGCGGCCTGATGCCGAACCCCAAGGCCGGCACCGTTGCTCCCGACCTGGGCAAGGCTGTTTCCGAGGCCAAGGCTGGTAAGATCGAGTACCGTCTGGACAAGCAGAACATCATCCATGTGCCCGTGGGCAAGGCTTCTTTCGGTGCAGAGAAGCTGTACACCAACCTGGACACTGTGATGGAGGCTATTGCCAAGGCAAAGCCCGCTGCAGCAAAGGGTACCTACTTCAAGAGCGCTACCATCGCCACCACCATGGGCCCTGGCATCCGTCTGAACACCCTGAAGTACGGTGTCTGATTTGAAGTTCTGATCGTTTTTCTGCCGTTCGTATGGGCGGCAGAAAAATTTTGTCAGAAAATTTCAAAAAAGACTTGACAACTCCGCACGTCTGCGGTAAAATAATCATGCTGTTTTTGAGACAGCAGGTACTGGAGTCCAGTGTAAGGCTATGCCGCCTGCCGAGAAACGTGCGTAAAGTTGTTTTATGCCTCTTTCTCGACCAAGTGCGGGAAAGAGGCTTTTTTCATACTTGCTCCGGTTTTCGATACAAGTTTTTGAAACGAGGTGAAACCGAATGCCCAGTGCAAAGATTCTTTCTGAAAAGCAGGCTTATGTCGCTGATCTGAAGGCAAAGTTTGAGAGTGCGGTTTCCGGCTGCGTCGTCGCTTACGGCGGCATTAACGTCGAGAACGACACCAAGCTCCGTAAGGAGCTGCGTGAGGCAGGCGTCGATTACATGGTCGTGAAGAACACCATGCTGCGTCTGGCTGTCAAGGGTACCTCTCTGGAGGGCCTGGCTGAGCAGTTCAAGGGCGATACTGCTATCGCTTTTGCTCACGAAGCGGATCCCATGTCCGCTGCCCGCATCCTGTGCAAGTATCAGGATGGCGATAAGTCCAAGAAGTTCGTCGTGAAGGCTGGCTTCATGGAAGGCAAGGTCATGGACGCTGCCGAGACCAACGCAATCGCAAAGCTGCCCAACCGCGAAGGCATGCTGTCCATGTTCGCAGGCGCCCTCACCAGCACTCTGTCTGGTCTGGCCGTTGCAATGCAGGCTTATGCCGACAAGCAGGAGGAGCCTGCAGCCTGATTGCTGCATGACCGCTGCTTAAACAAAACAAGAAACTAACAAACAAACCATTGATATTGGAGGGTTACTACTATGGCTTCTGAGAAGATTACTGCCATCATCGACTCCGTTAAGGAGCTGTCCGTTCTGGAGCTGAAGGAACTGATCGACGCTTACTGCGAAGAGTTCGGTGTTTTCCGTCTGTTGCTGCTGCTGCTCCCGCCTGCTGCTGGCGCTGCTGCTGCCGCTGAGGAAGAGAAGACTGAGTTCGACGTCATCCTGGCTGAGGCTGGCGCTACCAAGATGCAGGTCATCAAGCTGGTGAAGGAGATCACCGGTCTGGGCCTGAAGGAAGCTAAGGCTATCGTCGATGGCGCTCCCAAGGCTGTCAAGGAGAAGGTCTCCAAGGCTGAGGCTGAGGACATCCAGAAGAAGCTGACCGAGGCTGGCGCTAAGGTCGAGGTCAAGTAATTGAACCTCTTCTGAGAGTCGTTCATTCTTGAACAATGAGGTGTCCGTACCGAAAGGTGCGGGCATCTTTTTTGTTTGATGATTGGAATGCCCTCCGCTGCGCTCTAGGCATGTTTAGATGAATTATTATTTTTAATTTGTGTTCAGAAAATGTCTGCGGACATTTTCTGAACACTTTTTCACAGGAGGGGCGGTAAAGGCAAGTGGCATCTGTGCGGTAGGAAAATGCATTTGACGCTACGACTCTATGGTAGAAAAAACAGCTCCGAAACGACCGCAGTCGTTTCGGAGCTGCAAATATGATTTCCGCTGTTTATGCCCAGAGCGAAGCGGAGGGCATTTTAAATCGTCATCGTCGTATCTTTTCTGCATTCAAAAACTATGCTATACTGTTCTCAACAGGAGGAACGGCAGAGCCTTCACCCCCCTCTGCCGCAAAAAAAGAGTTTATGGAACACCGCAACTGGAACAAAAACAACATCCGCACTTCCCTTTTGGGTTACGGCTGTATGCGTTTTCCCACCAAAGCCGACGGCACCATTGACGAAGAGCGCGCCGAAGCTTTGCTGAACACCGCTAAGGCCGCCGGTGTCAACTACTTCGATACTGCCTATCCCTATCACAACGGCCAGAGTGAGCCGTTTGTGGGCCGCGTGATCGCCAAATGGGACCGCAGCAGCTTTTATCTTGCCACCAAAATGCCGCTGTGGAAATGCAAAAGCCTGGACGATGCCAAGCGCATTTTTGAAGAGCAACTGCAGCGGCTGGGCGTGGACTACATCGACTTCTACCTGCTGCACTCCCTGCACAAGGCCCGGTACGAAAAGGCAAAAGCCATGGGCCTTGTGGACTGGCTGTGGCAGCAGAAGGCCGCAGGACGCATCCGGAACTTTGGGTTTTCCTGCCATGACAACTCTGCCGGATTTGAGTATATTCTGCGCGACCAGCCGTGGGATTTCTGCCAGCTGCAATACAATTATCTGGACCGGGACGACCGTGCCGAGGAGATCAGCGGTGACCGGGGCTATCAGCTGACCGAAGAATGCGGCGTACCGCTTATCATCATGGAGCCCATCAAGGGCGGCACGCTGGCATCCCTGCCTGCAGACGCCGCCGCACCGCTGCACGCCCTGCGTCCGGATGCCACCGATGCCTCTTGGGCACTGCGCTGGGTGGGCAGCCACAAAAACGTGCATGTGATCCTCTCCGGCATGAGTGCTGAGGATCAGCTGACCGACAACCTTGCCACCTTTGACCATTTTGAACCGCTTTCCCCCGCCGAGAATGCCGCTGTGGAAAGCGTAGCCAACGAGCTGCACCGCCGCATCAAGATCGGCTGCACCGGCTGCCGGTACTGTATGCCCTGCCCCATGGGGGTGGACATCCCGGACAATTTCAGCATCTGGAACAAGCTGGGCATGTTCGGGCAGAAGGATGCCATCAAAGCCCAGTGGACCACCTGCTTCCCGGACAGCGAAAAGGCCCTGCACTGTGTGCGCTGTGGTAAGTGCGAAGCCGTCTGCCCGCAGAAGCTGCCCATCCGCGATTCTCTGGCACAACTGCAAAAGGAGCTGGACGCACTGTAACTCCTTCCGTCATCGCTGCGCGATGCCACCTCCCTCAAAGAGGGAGGCCTTAAGGCCCCATCTCTGAGGGGGCTGTCGCCGCAGGCGGCGTGGGGGAGTTTCATAAACAAAAAAGACCGTCACACGTTTTTCGTGCAACGGTTCTTTTTTATGCAGTTCTTACCACAGCCGGATGACCTTGATCACGCTTTCAGCCTTATCGCGGGCCAGCTCCAGATGGTGCTGCAGGGAATCTGCAGCACTGTCCCAGTTGTCGGCCAGAGCGGCATCCAAAATTTCCAGATGTTCGTCACAGGTCTGCTCCTGATTGATCATGCTCACCTTGCCGGTCATGATGCGGAAGCGGGTGTTCAGACCGGTGATGCGGTCATACGCCGAACGCAGGTACTTGTTGGGCAAAGTGCTCATGAGCAGTTCGTGGAACTCATCGTCCGACTCGCAGAAGTCGTTGATGCTGTCCGGGTGATGCATCAACTCGGCAAATGTCTCCAGCTGTTCCCGCGGGATGCCGCTGCCATAAGTACGCAGGGCGTAAGGCTCCACCAGCAGGCGCATCTCGAACATGCTGTGCACGTCCTCCTCGGTGATGCCGGAAACCATCAGGCCCTTCTTGGGCAGAATGGTGATCAGGCCTTCCTGCTCCAAACGGCCAAGAGCATCCCGCATGGGGGTGCGGCTGATGTTGCCCATCTCGGCACAAAGCTTCTGCTCGTTCAAAAACTCGTTGGGCCGGTACTCGCAGTTCAGGATCTTGGTCTTAAGGTACTGGTATGCCTGCAGCTTCAGGCTCGGTTTGGTCTGCGACTCCATTTCTTTCATGTTCTGCACAACTCCTATTCCCTTTTCCCTTGCAAAGGAAAAGGTTCTTCTCCTATAATACTCTGGGGCGCATGCTTTCTAACTTCAAAGCATCTTGTATTCTTGCTGCAATCCAAGTAGTATTCCAGTTCTATTATTTCATAATAGGGCAATTATTACAATACTTTTTTGTGAACTTTGGCGCGTTTTATGTTTTATCTAATTTTTATATCCCATTTTTGCCAAAATCAACAAGTTTTTTTGTGCTTGTAGCCAATACCGCTTCTTTTGGCCCGGTTCTTTTGCATCCAATGCAAAAATATGCTACAATGTAAAAAATATTGAAAAGGGTGTGGATCTCTCTTATGGCACGAAGCGACGGCTACAATACCAAGACCCGTCAACTGATTTTAGATTATCTCATCAACAACCGGCAGCACGCGGTGAGTGCTTCCAACATTCTGGAGCATCTGGAAGAGCAGGGCGCAAGCCCCAACCCCACCACGGTGTACCGCTATCTGGACAAGCTGGCCGGGGAGCAGCGCATCATGAAATACGTTGCCGACAAGGGCGAAAAAGCCGTGTTCCAGTACGTGGACGAGGGCCGCCACTGCCGGGAGCATCTGCACCTCAAATGCGTACAGTGCGGGCGCATCTATCATCTGGACTGCCACTTCATGGACGAGGTGCGCTCCCACCTGATGGCAGAGCATGGCTTTACCCTGCAGTGCGAGGGCAGCGTTCTGTATGGTTTGTGCCGCCACTGCGCCCAAAAAGAGGAACAGTCCGACTCTGATGGTCAAACCGCACAAAAATGCGCCTGCTGTGTTGACACGGACAAAAAGCCGTGATACAATGCATGCAAGAAAAAGCGTTGACCGGGAAAAGTAAGGTTTCAATGTCCTCTTTCAGAGAGTGCGGGTAGGTGGAAGCCGCGCAGAGAGCGAAACCCGAACGAACACCCGCAAGCTTCACCCTGAACCTGTTTGTGCAGCAGTAGGGGCCGACGTGCGCCGCTCGTTATCGCGGCAGTGCTTTCAACGGGGAGAGCGCACAAAAGTGACTGGCATGGTTTTATGCCGGTAATTTAGGTGGCACCACGGATACGGCAGCATATTCGTCCTAGCGATTGGGATGAATGAGCTGCCGTATTTTTATTTAAAAAGAGGGGTAAGAAATATGTGTTGTGTTATGGGCTATACCGGGCACGATCTGAGTGCCGCCAAATTCAAGGAATACCTGCTGCGCACGGTCATGCGCGGCCCGGACGACCAACGTGTGGTGGAAGGGCCTTTTGGTCTGATGGGCTTTGGCCGTCTAGCCATCATGGGCCTGACGCCGGAAGGCATGCAGCCCTTCTACCGCGGTGCCGACTGTGTGGTGTGCAACGGCGAGCTGTACGGCTTCCGCTTTGAGAAAGAGATCCTCAAGCGCCGCGGCTACAAGTTCCAGTCCGACTGCGACTGCGAGATCCTGCTGCCGCTGTACTATGAGTACGGGTCTGGATATGTTCCGCCACATGGACTCCGAGTTCGCGCTTATCATGTACGATTCCCGCAAGGACCGGCTCATCGCCGCCCGCGACCCCCATCGGCATCCGTCCGCTGTTCTACGGCTACTCCAAGTCCAGCCACCAGATCGCATTCGCCTCCGAGATGCAGAACCTCATTGGCTGGTGCGACGACATCCGGCCCTTCCCCACTTGGCAGCTACTACTGCGATGGCCGCTTCGTCCGCTATGAGGACATTGCCGATCGTGCCGCCCCCATGCAGGACGACATGGACACCGTGCTGCGGAACATCCGCGAAAAGCTGATCGCAGGCGTAGAGAAGCGTCTGGACGCAGATGCCCCTGTGGGCTTCCTTGCTCTCCGGCGGTCTGGATTCCTCGCTGGTGTGCTCCATTGCCACCAAGAAGCTTGGCAAACCCATCCGCACCTTTGCCATTGGCATGGACACCGATGCCATTGATCTGAAATATGCGCGCCAGACCGCAGAATATCTGGGCAGCGAGCACCACGAGATCATCATCAACCGGGATATGGTCATCAACAGTCTGGAAGAGGTCATCCGCCTGCTGGGCACCTGGGACATCACCACCATCCGCGCCAGCATGGGCATGTACCTGCTGTGCAAGGCCATCCACGAGCAGACCGATGTCCGGGTGCTGCTGACCGGCGAGATTTCCGATGAGCTGTTCGGCTACAAGTACACCGACTACGCCCCCACCGCCGATGCCTTCCAGCAGGAGAGCCAGAAGCGCATCCGTGAGCTGTACATGTACGATGTGCTGCGCGCCGACCGCTGCATCTCCTCCAACAGCATCGAGGCCCGCGTGCCCTTTGGGGATCTGGATTTTGTGCGTTACGTCATGGCCATTGACCCGGAAAAGAAGCTGAACAGCTACGGCAAGGGCAAGTATCTGCTGCGCAAGGCCTTTGAGGGCGATTGGCTGCCGCCGGAGATCCTGTGGCGCGAAAAGGCCGCCTTCTCGGATGCTGTAGGCCACAGCATGGTGGACGATATCAAAGAGTATGCCGAAAGCCTTTACACCGACGAGGAGTTCCAGCTGCGCCGGGCAAACTATTCGGCCCACTGCATGCCGTTCACCAAGGAAAGCCTGTTCTACCGCGAAATTTTTGAGAAGTACTACCACGACCAGAGCCGCACCATCGTGGGCTTCTGGATGCCCAACAAGGCATGGCCGAACTGCAACGTCAACGACCCCTCTGCCCGTGTGCTGGCAAACTACGGTGCTTCCGGCGTGTAATGCCAGACCATTTTGAATGCGCTCCGCTTTGCTTTGCGCATGAATAGCGGAAAGAATATTCTATAATTTGTAGCTCGGGAAAATCTGCGGATTTTCCCGATCTACTTTTTCACGAGAGGGAACCCTCTCCGTCATCACTACGCGGCAATGGGAGACGGGACATCTCCAGTCAAAGCCGCAAGGACGAAAACGGCTTGTCCTTCGCAAGCGTCCTCGCCCTCTCCGTCACCTGCGGTGACACCTCTCCCATAGGAAGCAGGCGCGGCATCCGCCCCTTGCCGTCCAAGCTCCATCTGTGAAAATGCAATGCCGGGCGGTCCGCAGACCGCCCGGCATTGCTCTATTAAAATTATTTTTCCGCTATTCATGCCCAAAGCGCACGCGGCGGGCATTCTAAATTGTTGTGTTACATCCTGATTTTTTGTGCCGCGCGTGCAATGGACGCAAGCAGAGCCACCAGCCGCTTTTCGTCCATCTGGCCGCAGTAGCTGGTGAAGGTGTAGTAGCAGCCCTGCACGCAGAAGGAAAGCACGATCTTACGTACCACGTCGGCATCAAACGAGGGATCGCTCTCCGAGATGCATTTGCTCATTGCAGCTTCCACGCGGTTGATGAACAGTCCCTGACGGGAGCCGGAAAACAGAATGCCGATCTCGGTCTGATTCCGGGTAAACGCCCGGAACATTTCCCGGGTCAGCCACTCGGTGCGCTCGCTTACATCACGGGCGGTCAGCTGCGGCAGGCTTTCCACCACCTCCTCCACCATTTCGTCCTCCATGGCGTTGGCCAGCGCATAGATATCCTGATAATGCGCATAAAAGGTGGACTTATTGATGCAGGCCAGATCGCACAGCTCCTTGACCTTGATCTTTTCCAGCGGTTTCTGCGCCCGCAGCTCCATGAATGCCTGCTTGATGGCACGCTCCGTTTTTTCAATGCGAATATCCAGAAAACCCACCTCTTTTGCTTTTTCGTTGATTATCCAACCATTTTCCTGTTTTGCGGATAGACAAGGCCCTCAGCCTTTTTATACTGGGTTTATCCCCATCCGCATCACTCCTTGCGGTACAGGATGCCTTTTTCTTCCAGCTCTTTTTTGATTGCGCTCAAAGCTCCCGGCATCCGGGCAGTGCAGGGTGTGCAGATGCACTCCGCCAGTCATGCGGCTCAAAAGCGCTTCCGGCGTGTCCTTGGCCTGCTGGATGAAGTTGTCCACATCGTAGCGGCTGGCAAGGTTCAGGTTGCCGCGCAGCTCGCCATACAGGCTGTTCTCCACGGCCACATCCACCACGATGCCGCCCTGATCCACCACGGTGTACAGCTCGGTGCGCATCTCGTCCTCGGTGCTGTGCACGCAGGCCAGAATGGCGGTATAGCCTTTTTCCGCCGGGTGCAGCTGATAGCCCCGGGGCGTTGCATCGATCTGCGCACCGCCTGCCCGCAGCAGAGCCACATCCCCCACCACGATCTGGCGCGAGACCCCCAGCAAAGCCGCCAGTGCGCTGGCACTGACCGGTGCTTCGGCCCCGCTGAGCCGTTTCAGAATGGATTCTCTGCGCTGCGCTGCATTCATGGTTTTCAAAGCTTCCTTTCCGCTTTACGGTATTATGCTCTTATTGTAGCAAAAGACGGCGGATCATGCAAGAATGCGTTTACTTTTCCAGCTGCAGGATGGTAGCATAATTGGAGGGCAGCTGCACTTTCATGCGGCCCCACTCCATGCTGGTCAAAACGGGCTGTGCGCCCACCGTGTCGGCCAACAGGTCCTTTGCAGCGGATGCTCACCGGCAGCTGGAATTCCAGCTGTGCAGGACTGTCGCCGTTGTTCAGCACCACGACGCAGGCCTTTCCATCCAGCACCGGGCAAAGGCATAGCACTGGTGGTGAGCTGCAGCTCTTTCACCTCGCCGTCGGTCAGCTCCGGCAGCTCCGCCTTCAGTCTGCCCAGTGCGGCATACACGCTGGTGACAGGGTTGGTGGTCTCAGCGTCCTTGAAGTCGGAAAGTTCCAGGCAGGGGCGCAGCGGCCAGTCGTTTCCCCACTCTTTTTTGCCTTCAATGCCAAATTCTGAGCCATAATAGATGGACGGAATGCCCCAAAGCGTATATACTAGAATTGCAATGTGGCGGATGTGCTCCCGGTTGCGCAGCTTGTTGGGCAGGCGCTCCACATCGTGGTTGTCCGAGAACAGATACAGCCGGGTATCGTGGCACAGGCCCTGCAAACGGCGCATGGTGTGGGCGATCTCGAAATAGTTGTGGTCGTTGTGGCCGCTCCACAGGCCCTTGTGCAGCTCGTAGTTGGTCACCGAGTGCAGCATCTCCGGGTTTGCCCAGCGGCTGTAATCGCCGTGGATCACCTCGCCCATGAGCCAGAACTCTGGCTTTACCTCGTTGGCAAGGCGGCGCAGACCGCGCATAAAGTCAAAGTCCAGCACATCGGCTGCGTCCAGACGGATGCCGTCAATGTCAAATTCATCCACCCAGAAGCGGATGGTATCGTAGTGGTAGTTCTGCACCTCCGGGTTGCGCTGGTTCAGCTTGACCAGCAGATTGAAGCCGCCCCAGTTTCCGTAGGAAAAGCCGTCGTTGTACTCGTTGTTGCCCCAGAAATTCACATCGCAGAACCAGTCCTTATAGCGGGCGTTCTCACGGTTTGCCTTCAGGTCCTGAAACGCAAAGAAATCGCGGCCCACATGGTTGAACACGCCGTCCACGATCACCTTCTGGCCCCGGGCATGGCACCGGGCCACAAAGTCCTTGAACTCTGCGTTCGTGCCAAGGCGGCGGTCTACCAGCCGGTAATCGATGGTGTCGTAGCCATGGGAACCGCTCTCGAACAGCGGGCCGATATAAATGGCCGTGCAGCCGATGTCCGCTGCGTGCTCAGCCCATGCGTTCAGTTTATTAAACGCGCCGGGCACCGCCTGCCCATCGTTCTCATGTGCGCAGCCGCACAGCCCCAGAGGATAGATGTGATAAAATACCGCGTTGTCATACCAAGCCATTGTTCATACCGCTCCCATACAAAAAAATCAGCCTCCGCCCACTGCGGCGGCAGGAATAGTATAGCACAGAATCTGTAAAGCATGTTAATTTTTGCTGATTTTTGTCAAGAATCTACAAGAATATCAGCCACTATGCCCCATTTCGTCTTGTTCTTATTGGATATATTGCCCAAATACCTGTGTCACATGCAGTGCCGCCGGGCGCTGCCTATCATAGAATGTAAGGAGATCTTGCATGAATTACCCGCATTCCCCGTGAATTCTTCGAATGGAGACTGCTTTGATGCCTACCGCATCCTTGGTGCGCATCCCTGCTCTGACAACGGCATCGAAGGGTGGCGCTTTGCGGTGTGGGCCCCCGGTGCCACGGCAGTGGAAGTCTGCGGCGGCTTCGACGGCTGGGAGGCAGGCGTGCCCATGGAAAAAGCCGATACCGGCGTGTGGAGTGCATTCGTCCCCGGCCTTGCAGAGGGCGACCTTTATAAATACCGGGTGCATGGTGCCGACGGCAGTGTGGTGATGCGCAGCGACCCCTACGCATTTTCCACCGAGCTGCGGCCGGGCACAGCCAGCCGTCTGGCAAAGCTGGACTTCCACTTTGACGACAGCGCATGGATGGAGCGCCGCGACAAATGCCGCAACCGCCCGCTGAACATCTACGAGATGCACGTTGGCAGCTGGCGGCATAAGCCCGGCAGCAAGCAGGAAGACGGCTCAGACGGCTGGTACAACTATGAGGAGCTGGCCAAGGAGCTGATCCCATGGCTGCTGGACCATCACTTTACCCATGTGGAGCTGCTGCCGCTGGCCGAACATCCCTTCGATGGCAGCTGGGGCTACCAGACCACCGGCTATTTTTCCGTCACCAGCCGCTACGGCACCCCCGCCCAGTTTGCCGGCTTCGTCAACGCCTGCCACCGCATGGGCATCGGCGTCATCATGGACTTTGTGCCGGTGCACTTTGCCGCCAACGCCGACGCTCTGGCAAAGTTTGACGGCACCTACCTCTACGAGTACGACAGCGATGTGGGCCACAGCGAGTGGGGTACCTGCAACTTCAACTACTACCGCCGCGAGGTGTGCAGCTTTTTGAACAGCGCTGCCGCCCTGTGGATGGACGTATACCACTGCGACGGTATCCGTATGGATGCCATCTCCCGCGCGCTGTACTGGCAGGGCGACCCGAACCGCGGCGTGAACGAGGGTGCCGTGAACTTTCTGCGCAGCCTGAACCACGGCCTGAACGAGCGCTGGCCCACCGGCATCTACATGGCAGAGGACTCCACCAACTTCCTCAAGGTGACAGCTCCCACCCGCTACGACGGCGTGGGCTTCGACTACAAGTGGGATATGGGCTGGATGCATGATACGCTGGACTATTTTGCTACCCCCTTCGGCGAGCGTCCGAATGCCTACGGCAAGATCGTTTTCAGCATGCACTACTTCTACAACGAGCTGTATCTGCTGGCGCTGAGCCACGACGAGGTGGTGCACGGCAAAAAGACCATCATCGATAAGCTGTGGGGCACCTATGCGGAAAAATGCGCCCAGCTGCGCACCCTCTATTTTTATATGTACATGCACCCGGGCAAGAAGCTGAACTTCATGGGCAACGAGATGGGACACTTCCGGGAGTGGGACGAAAAGCGGGAGCTGGACTGGGATCTGCTGAAATATCCCTTCCACGATGCCTTCCAGAAATACTTTGCCCACCTGAGCCGGGTCTACTCCACCGAGCCCGCCCTCTACGATGGCGAGTACAACCCCGACTGCTTTGAGTGGGTGGCCTGCGAGAGCCGCAACGAGGGCGTGTACGCATGGCTGCGCAAGGGCCGGGGCGAAAACCTGCTGTGCATCATGAACACGCAGGACCACGCCCACAAAAAGTTCCCGCTGTATCTGCGCTTTCCCTGCAGTGCCGAGGAGGTGCTGAACACCGAATCCCCCGAGTGGGGCGTGCACTGAAGGGCCGCCGCAAGACAAAGCTTCACACCACCGATGGCGGTGTGTTTGGTCGGGACTATACCCTTACAGTAGACCTGCCTGCCATGGGCAGCTGCCTGCTGCGCCTTGCGCCGGAGGCCCCGAACCCCGATGCGGCCCGCATCAGCGCCAACAAAGCCCTGAACGCAAAGCGCCGCGCTGCCCGCAGCACAAAGGCCGCAGCCAATTCCAACAAGTAATATTCGTTTTAAAATGTCCCGTCTGCGTTCAAAGCGGCGGGACATTTTGTTGTTTTCCGTGCACAGCGGCTGGACAGTGCAGATTTTGCTTGCTATACTGTAGCTGTGATATTCTGCAGCTGAGAGGTTTTTGGGATGAGTGGAATCGTTTCCCGTTTGTCTGTCCTTGGCAAGGTCTGGCTGGGCCTTGCTGCCGGGGCGCTGGCGCTTATCGTATTCGGCCTTGCTGCACCGGGCAGCGGCCTGTTTTTCCCGTTGCTGAGCCTGTGGTGCAATGCAGCGCTGTTTGCACTGGCGCTGCTGGTGCTGCGCCGGGCCGGTGTGGAGCTGGACCTGTTCCACAAGGCGGTGCTGGTGGGCCTGTGGGCAGCGGCCGTGCTTTACTTTTACTGGACCCTCGGCAGCCGCACCTTCCTCTACCACTGGGACTACGTAAACTACATTCTAAAGCAGTATCATGCCGAAGCCGCCTTTGCCCAGAGCACAGGCGCAGGCTTCCGGTTTCTCCTCGATTCCATCACCGAGGACTATACGAATTTCATCACCCTGTTCACCGAGTTCCCGTTCTGCCTGAGCGGCAAGACCGGCGACGACTACGCATTCTGTCAGGTATTCAGCGTACTGCCCAGCCTGCTGGTGCTGCTGGCGGGCCTGACGGTCAAGGTGGGCCGGATGCTACGGGTAAAGAACCGGTTCTGGTATTTCCTCATCGGCTTTTCGTGGTGCGCTACCTTCCCATTCGTGCGCATGTCGGCGGTGCTGGGCCAGCCGGACTGGTTCGGGCTGATCTTTGCCTTCATGCTTATGCTGCTCACACTGGACTACCGCTTTGACGGCATCGACCTGCCCCGCTATCTGCTCATCTTCGCCGCCACGGCGGGCATCATCCTCACCCGGCGCTGGTACTTATATTTTGTGGTGGGCTACTGCTTTGCCTACGTGCTGATGCTGGCAGTTTCCAGCATCCGGCTGGCAAAAGATGGCCAACCCAGCCGCGCTGTGCACCGCATGGTACGGCTGGTGGTGTTCGGCCTGTGTGCGGCCGGGGCCATGGTGCTGCTGCTTCTGCCCATGGTGCGCAAAATTTTAAGCTTTGACTACGCTGGGCGCTACTCTTACTACAACTTCGGCGGCATCACGCTGGAGCTGGCCGCACAGACACTGCGCATCGGTTTGCTGAACTTCATCCTCATCGGAATGGGGCTGTGGTTTGCCACAAAGCGCCGTCTGCCTGCCCTGCCCTGCCTTGCAGGGACAGAGCTGCTGGTGAGCCTTGTGCTGTTTACCCGGGTACAGAACACCGGCTCCCACCAGATGCTGCTGTTCATGCCGGGGTGGCTGTTGCTGTTCCTCGTTGGTTCCGCCGCACTGGCCGACGGCCTGAAAAAGCACACCGCCGTCAAGCTCTGCTACTTGGGGCTTTACCATGGTGTTTGCGGTGTCCGTGCGCTGCTCGCCGCTGACCACCGTTGCTCTGCCGGGCGTTTGTGGTGGATCATTTTCCCCTTCCAAGGCCGTGTCAGAATTCGTCCAGCTGGACAAGCTCACCTACGACCGCACCGATGCCGCCCACGATCCAGCGCGTGGACGACTGGATCGATGCCCACTGCGATGCGGAAAAGGGACGAGTTCGCCTACATGATCCCCCACCGATATGCTGTATAACTCGGACATATTCCAGTACGCCGCCCTGCCGGACATCCAGCTGCAGGGCAAGCTGGCCGCCGGCATCTCCATCCCGGGCACCCACGAGTTCCCGGTGCGGTTCTTTGAGGCGAAGTACGTGCTCACTGCAGAGCCGCTCCCCCAGACCTTTGTCAGCGGTGGCGAGCTCTCCGGCCGGTGGAATGCCCTCTTCTGCGCCGCGCGGGATGAGCACTTTACGCAGGCCGCCAGCTTTGACATGGGCAATGGCACCGTGTTCACCGTGTGGGAGCGCACCGAGCCTGCCGACCGGGCTGAGGTGGAGTATTATCTGGATGCCTTCGCGCAGGAGGATGCCCTCTACCCCGAAATGTTCTCGCAGGTGGCGGAAGCCTGGCTTGCCGGACATGGACTTTAAACTGCAAACGCTTTGGATATAAAAGGAGTATTTCCCATGGAACAGAATGCAAACGCCCTGCCCAAGGTCACGCTGGGCCAATACAAGGGGCTGGAATTCACCCGCCGGGTGCGCCCGGTATCGGAAAAGGCCGTGGAGCTGGAGGCGGCGAACCTCACTCGCACCCACGCCCCCTTTGCACCGGTGGAAAAGTCCGCCGCGCGCGGGATGCGCGTCACGCTGGATTTTGAGGGCTTCATGGACGGCGCACCCATCCCGGAAAGCAAAATGGAAAATGTGACCGTGGTGCTGGGCACCGGTCAGCTGATGCCCGCCGCCGAGGATGCTGTGTACGGCCACAAAGCAGGCGAGAGCTTCCGGTTCGATTTTACCTATCCCGCCGAGTTCCGGGTGCCGGAGCTTTCCGGCAAGACGGCGCAATTCGCCATCACCCTGCACACCGTGGAGCAAAAGCAGCCTGTACCGCTGGACGATGCCTTTGCCAAGACACTGGGCTTTGATACGGTGGATGCCCTGAAGGAGAGCATCCGCGAGAAAAAGCGCCGCTCCCACGAGGCCAACGCCGACCGAATTGCCGGAGCCGCCCTGCTGGGCATGGCCGGTGCCAACCTGACGGCGGAGCTGGATAACGCCATTCTGGACCAGAATGCCGACCATGACATGAACGCCCTGCGCGAACGGCTGCGCCGCAGCAAAATGACCATGGAGCTGTACTGCAAGGCAGGCCAGACCACACCGGACGAGGTGCGCGCCGCCTTCCGCCGGGATGCCGAGCGCAAGATGCGCAGCATCCTTGCGGTGCAGGCCATAGCCAAGGCCGAACAGATCACCGTGTCCAACGCAGAGGTGGATGCCGAGTACGTCCGCCTTTCCAAGCTGCACGATACCCCGGAAGCCGAGATCCGCAATGTGCTCAGCCGGGACGCTGTGGCCTCTGCCGTGACCACTCAGAAGGTGCAGCGTTTCCTGATCGACCACGCAAACATCACTTCGGTTGTGGAAAAGGAGTAAACTATGGGCTTTTTTACACGCACCGCGATGGATATGCTGATGAAAACTACCCATCCCGAGATCAACCGCCGCCAGTGCTGGAACCTGCATCCCCATCGCAAGCCCTGCACCGAGTGCAAGGATATCTGCCCCTATGGCGAACAGATCTTTACCCGCCCGAACCTTGTGAAGGACTGGGACCCCTGTACCGAGTGCGGCCTGTGCGTCTCTGCCTGCCGCAGCGGCTGCATCATCCCTTCGCCGGAGCAGGTGCAGCGGGACACCTCTGCCGCCGATACCGACAATGACACCATCTGGATCGGCTGCGAAAAGTCCACCCGCAAAAATTCCATGGTGCGCACCTGCATTGCGGCCCTCACATGGGAGACACTGGCCTACCTTGCCCTGAACAAAAAGATCGTGCTGGACCTGACCCCCTGCGGTGAATGTGAGAACGACCTGTGCGCCGCCCAGCTGCGCAAGGAGCTGACAAGGCTTGTGGATTTCTTTGGCCAGCCCATGTTCGAGGCACGGTTCACTCTGGCCTACGAGCCGGACGAAGCGCTCTACCACGTAAAGGAGCTGAGCCGCCGCGAAATGTTTGAGCAGGTGAGCCACGGCTCCAAAAGTGGCACCAAAAAGCTGCTGCAGATGCTGCCCGGCCTGCACAGCGAGGACGACGGCGGTGTGGATTTCCGCCTTTTGCTGCACCAGCGCACAAAGCAGCTGAAGGCATCCATGGAAACGCCGCTGAAGTACGGCTACTACCTGCCCAACTTTACCGATAAATGCTTTGGCTGCGGCAAGTGCGAAAAGGCCTGCCGCGCCGGTGCGCTGAAGCTGGAGGACCTGCCCGACGGCCAGACCCGCATCGTCATCACGCCGTGGAAGTGCAGCGAGTGCGGGGTGTGCGTGGCCTCCTGCTCCAACCATGGCATCAACGGCATGAAGCTGCGCCAGCTCACCACCCTTGGCCCGGTAAGTGTACACAAATGCACCAAGACCCTGTGCAAGGAATGCGGCAAGCCCATTGCGCCGGGCAGTGTGGATGGTGTGTGCACCGTGTGCCGCATCAAGGCCCGCACCAAAAAGCGGCAGGAAGAAGCCGCTGCCAAGGCAAAGCAGCTGCGTGAGGAGCGCGAAGCCAAAAAGGCTGCAGAGGAAGCCGCCAAGGCAGCAGCCGAAGCCGGTGCCGACGCTGCTGAGACAGCTGTACAGACGGCTGCCGCCCCCGCAGAAACCGCTGCGGCCGGTTCCGTGATCACAGCACTGACCCCGGAAAAAGCAGCCCCCGCCGCGCTGGACGAAACCCCTGCTGCCGCACCGGAAAACACCGCAGAAAGGATGTGCCCGACACACCGAAAAACGATTGACGGCGCACAGATTCAATGCTATACTGACCATAAGACCACGCACCGTGGCCACCGACTGTTACAAAGGGGTAACGGAGCTATTTCCGTTACCCCTTTCTTATCCCAAAGCACGAAGCAAGCTTTTGCCAAGATCTTACGAAAGAAGGATTTTACTATGGCTCATTCCATCTCCCGCCGCCAGTTCCTGCAAGGCAGCGGCGCAGCCGCCCTTTCTGTAGCAGCGGCTGGTCTGCTGAGCAGCTGCGGCGGCTCTTCCGCTTCCAATGGCGGCAGCACCGGCGCTGCCGGCAGCAGCTCCACCTACACCGTGCTGTATTCCCGTCAGCCCGCCACCCTGAACTATCTGGTCTGCTCAGCTGACCCGGACCTTTACCACGGCACTCAGTGCATCGACACGCTGGTGGAGTACGACAACCGCGGCAAGATCCGGGAGGGCCTTGCCACTGCTTGGGAGTGGGATGCCGACAGCCTGACATGGACGTTCCACCTGCGGGATGAGAACTGGGTGGACTGCAACGGCGAGGTGCTTGGCCCTGTGACCGCGCAGGACTTTGTGGATGCGCTGGCCTATGTGCTGAACCCGGACTACGCTTCCTCTACTGCAAGCCTTGTCACCCCCTATGTGGCCGGTGCGGACGACTACTATAACTACTGCGTTTACCGCAACAACGCCAATAACGGCACCGTGGCCGAGGACGGCACTACCTACGCCATTGATGCCAACGGCACCGTGACCGCCGCTGCCGCCGACGGCACCACCACCGAATACCCGGCTGTGGATTTTTCCACCGTGGGCGTGAAGGCTGTGGACGACCACACCCTGACCTACACGTTGAACTTCGACTTTCCCGGCTTCCTCAGCCTGTTGAGCTACGCTCCCTACGAGCCTGCCTACGGCCCGCTGCTGGAGGAGTTTGCCGACCAGTTCTGCACCAGTGCCGAGACCGCCTGCAGCTGCGGCGCGTTCTATCTGGCCGAGTACACTCCGCTGGAAAACTGGGTGATGAAGAAGAACCCCGAAAACTACGATGCCGACAGCGTTTACATCGACACGGTGCGCTACATCTACAATCAGGAAGAGCTGATCAGCGGCCCGGAGATGGTCAAGCGCGGCGAGATCGATCAGGCTACCATCAGCTCCGACATTCTGGACAGCTGGCTGGCCGACGACACCACCAAGGACATGGTTTCTATGGAGCGCCCGGAAACCGGCAAGAGCTACTTCTACATCTTCAACTTCCTGCCCTACCGCCACGAATTTTCCAACTGGACCGTGACCGGCGTGGATGCCCAGTACGAGCCGGACAATTGGGCCAAGGCCATCAACTCCACCAACTTCCGCAGGGCTTTCCTGTATGCCATCAATCCGTCTGTGACGCTGGCCGTCACCGCGCCGGAAGGCTACGATAACTACAAGCTGCACACCATCACTCCGCCGTCCTTCTGTGCCAACAGCAAAGGCGTGGATTATACTGAGTGCGGCGGCCTTGCAAACCTCTCTGACTTCTTTGACGAAGCCAAGGCCAAAGAGTACCGTGATGCCGCCGCGGAAGAGCTGACCGCCGCCGGTGTCACCTTCCCCATCAAGATCCAGTATCCGTACAACCCCGCTGTGGTGGACTGGGACAAGCAGTGTCAGGTGTTCAAGCAGCAGGTGGAAGCCGTGCTGAACGACGGCTTCGACTTCATCAGCATCATCATCACGCAGGGTCCGTCCGACAACTTTCTGGAACGCGGTGCGCCGGGTGGGTGCCTACCAGCTGATGTCCTACGTACTGGGGTGCCGATTACTCCGACCCCGAGACCGAGGTGTACCCCTTCTATCAGGAAGCCGGCGACCGCGGCACCTGCTACAGCTTCCTGCGCACCGGCGTGGAGGACGGCATCGTGACCGGCGAGACCGCCGACCTCGTGATGCAGTACATGTCCATGGTGGAGAACGCCAAGACCATCACCGAGGATCTGGATGCCCGGTACGAAGCCTTTGCGGATGCCGAAGCCTTCCTCATTGAGAACGCACTGGTCATCCCGCTGGGGATGCCGGTGCCGCCCTACATTGCCACCCGTCTGAACCTGTGGGAGGGCCAGTACGCGCCCACAGGCCTTTCCACCAACCGACTGAAGGGCGTGCACATCCTCGACCATTACGTTTCCATGGAGGAGTATAACGCCAACCGGGATGCGCGGTAAAAACTGAATCGGAAACTCCCCCAGTCTGCTGCGCAGACAGCCCCCTCTGGGATGGGGCCTCTGGCGAAACCGGAAACTTTCCCGTCATGCCAAGGGCTCCCTCCCCGAGGGAGCTGGCTTTGCGCAGCAAAGGCTAAGGGAGTTTTTGTTTGCTCCTCATTTTTCCCGCAAAAACTCACAAATCACTTTCCAAACGTAAGATTTTGCGTTATTCTATACTTATCT
>ENA-OQJC01000094-OQJC01000094.1-human-gut-metagenome-genome-assembly--contig:-NODE-94-length-23736-cov-2.725401_pt1 | contig 23736 bp, 22 predicted proteins | sample MGYA00242600_ERZ504766 | MGnify/ENA primary metagenome ERZ504766 (study PRJEB26092, sample SAMD00036364) | human gut metagenome | host: Homo sapiens | study: EMG produced TPA metagenomics assembly of...
CATCCAGTCCTACTACCTCTGTGAGGAATTCCCAGGACCAGTGGATGGCTTACTTTCTTTAAAGTAGTCACCAAAGGAGAAGTTACCAAGCATCTCAAAGAATGTACCGTGACGTGCAGTTTTACCTTACATTCTCGATATCACCTGTACGGATACACTTCTGGCAGGTACTTACTCTTGTTCTCGGCGGGAGTTTCAGCACCTGTAAAATATGGTTTCAGCGGAGCCATACCTGCGTTGATCAGCAGAAGACTCTTATCTCCCTGTGGTACCAGGGAAAAGCTTTTCATTACCAGATGTCCTTTGCTCTCCATGAAGTCGAGGAACATCTGACGAAGTTCGTTTACTCCGTATTTCTTCATAATCTTTTCCTCCTGAAATCGGCGGCACCGGTTCAGCAGTATCCGCCGATATTTCTATAATGAATTTTTTATTTTGCCAGAACTTTATTGAATTTCTTTTTGCCTTTTTTCAGCACTACACCTTCACCTGTAAGTGCATCTTTGGCAACTGTGTATTTCACATCTGTGATCTTCTCACCGTCAATGGAAACACCGCCCTGTTCAATGGCGCGACGTCCCTCGGAACGTGTTGGAACCATTCCTGCTTTTACAAGCATGGAGATCAGGTCGATTGTTCCTTCTTCTGAGAAGTCTTCGTCTGCAAGCTCAGTTGTCGGCATATGTGCTGTATCAGCGCCGCCTGCAAAAAGTGCTCTTGCGCCTTCCTGCGCTTTCTTTGCTTCCTCTTCGCCGTGAACCAGATTTGTCAGCTCGTATGCAAGGATTTCTTTTGCTTTATTCAACTGGCTTCCTTCCCATTTCGCCATCTCATCGATTTCTTCTAACGGAAGGAAGGTAAGGAGACGCATACATTTGATAACATCTGCATCATCCACGTTTCTCCAGTACTGATAGAAATCGAAAGGAGAAGTCTTCTCCGGGTCAAGCCATACAGCACCGGACTGTGTTTTACCCATCTTCTTACCTTCGGAGTTCAGAAGAAGTGTGATCGTCATGGCGTAAGCGTCTTTTCCAAGTTTACGACGGATCAGCTCTGTACCGCCAAGCATATTTGCCCACTGGTCATCACCGCCGAACTGCATGGTGCAGCCGTATTTCTGATACAGCATGTAGAAGTCGTAGCTCTGCATGATCATATAGTTGAACTCAAGGAATGTAAGTCCACGTTCCATACGCTGTTTGTAGCACTCGTGAGAGAGCATACGGTTTACAGAGAAATGTGGTCCAACATCACGAAGTACTTCTACATAATTTAAATTCATCAGCCAGTCTGCATTGTTTACCATTAATGCCTTGCCGTCTGAGAAGTCGATAAAACGCTCCATCTGTTTCTTGAAGCAGTCGATGTTGTGCTGAATGGTCTCCACTGTCATCATCTGACGCATATCAGATCTTCCGGACGGGTCACCGATCATACCGGTTCCGCCGCCTAATAATGCGATTGGTTTATTTCCCGCCATCTGCAGACGTTTCATCAGGCAGAGCGCCATGAAATGTCCTACATGAAGGCTGTCTGCGGTAGGGTCAAAGCCAATGTAAAATGTGGCTTTTCCATTATTTACCATTTCTTTGATCTCTTCTTCGTCTGTTACCTGGGCAATCAGACCACGGGCTTTCAGCTCGTCCCAAACTGTCATTGTTTGTTTCCTCCTCGTAATAAATAAACAACCCGGTTCCTGTCCCTTTAGGACGAGAACCGGGTCCCGCGATACCACCTAAATTCGCAGAAAACTCGCATTCTCTGCCTCAATAAGTAACAAACCATGCCATTGTTATGATAAACAACGGTTCTCTCTGTTACTTAAGCATGTTAACAGATGCCACTCCGCTGCAGCCTACTTACCTTACAATATCTCTGAAGTGTTCGGTGCAGAGCTCCGGGAGGTATTCACATAAGTTCCCCACGCGCCTCTCACCTGCCGGCAGCTCTCTGTCTGTTTTCCCTATGTTACTCTTTCCCATCTGTGTCCTTTTTATATCATATATCTGCAAGTATACAAATACAAAATTTATTTGTCAAGGAATTTATAACAATCCTCTTCATATTTCACCAACTTAAAGCATTAATGTACTCACCCTGAAATCCAGTCCACAAAGAATACATGTCCTTTGTACTGTTCATATTCCAGCTTGCTGAAATTAAGGTTCTGTGCCTTAAATGCTGCCGGAGTCATAAAGAATTTGTAATTGAAATCCTTTGTCTTAAATCCCGGGAGTGTTCTCTTTGTGCCATGATTCACATAGTTACTGAACACTTCCATGGCTGCCTTTGCTGCCGCATAGGCATTGGTCCTGTCCTCAAACTGGCCTTTCAGTCTTTTAAGAAGTGCTCCGTCTGTGACAACCGCATACTGGGTAGGTTTTCCCTGATATACCACATAACGGATCTGTGACGGAAATTCTTTATACTGGTCAATGGTACAGTTTAATACGCAAAGCGCAACTGCCTCCATTCCCACGACTCCCTGATCTCCTGCTTCTGCATCACACACTGCTGCCAGAAGATCCAGATCTGACACCTTTCCGTCTGCAATTCCCGGATGTTCCAGGAACTCTTCTTCCATATAGTAGTATTTATTATTCTTCGCATCAAAGACCTTGACATATTTGCCCTCTACTGTGTAATCATTACCGGAAGTCTTTGTTGCAGCACCGTCAGAATCAAACCTGTATGTAGTTCCGTCAATGGAAGCGATGGTATTTGCCAGCATCACTCCTGATGTATCAAAATAATATTTCTTTCCATCAAGCTCAAGCCAGCCTGTCTTCGCCTTACCATCTGAAGGGTTGAAATAATATTTCTTACTTCCTACGGTTCCGAAACCTTTCTGATAACGGACACCGGTTGATTTTGAAAAATAGTAATAATCTGAATCAATTTTCTCCAGACCTGTATACATTATTCCATTTGACGGCTTAAAGTATCTGTAATTTCCGGCACTGCTCTTCACCCAGCCTGTACACATACGTCCATTGGCCTGACTGAAATAGCGTTTCTGTTCTTTTTTGTTCTCCACCCAGCCTTTGGCCATAACGCCGGAACCGCTGTAAAAATAATATTTATATTCATCTGTATCTGTGAGCCAGCCTCTTGTCATCAGGCCTGTTGTCTCATCAAAATGACGGGTATTTCCATTGGAATCAGTGATAAATCCTGTCACCATATATCCGGCTCCGCTGGTAAAGTATCGGATCGCCTGTCCGCTGGAGTCTTTTACCCAGCCTTTTACCTGAACTCCTGTTTTCTTATCAAAGTAATATTTCTTACCCTTAAGTTCCAGCCAGCCTTTCTGTTTGGAACCGTCTTTGTTTATGTAATAGGTTTTCCCTTTCTGAGTGACAAATCCTGTTTTTGTTGCCGCGGATACACTAAAACAGCCCATTACAAAAACGGTCATCACAAAAAGGAGCAGATACTTTAACAATAGTTTCCCATGTTTCTTCATTCTTATTCTCCGTTTCCTCTCTTTTTATACGTATTGTTTTACGTTTTAATTGGGTTATTGTTGCATTTCTTTCTCAATCATTACAGATTTGTTACGTGGTATATTATATCGGATTCATATATTATTGTCAACTTGTGAAAAGCAACAATTCGCATCGAACTTAAGGTTATTGGTTACTGTGAACATAATGAACAATGATGAAACTGTAACACTTTTTGCGGTTCCACATATGATAGGATTGTAAAGAAAAAAACGGAGGATTTAATATGAGCGACTTAGCTGCTACAAATTGCGGATGTGAGGACAGAGGAGGATGCGGATGTGGCTGCGCTAATAACAGCGGATGCGGATGCGACAATAGCTGCGGATGTAATAACGGATGTGGATGTAACAGTGGATGGGGACTTTCAGGCGGAAATAATTCCTGCTGTAATATCCTCTGGATCATCATCCTTCTGTGCCTGTGCGGAAACAATAACTGCGGATGCAACAATGGCTGCGGCGGATGTGGCAACGGTGACAACTGCTGGATTATTATCGTGCTGCTTCTGTTATGTGGAAACAATGGCTGTGGATGTGGCTGCTGACAATCATTTTCTGTTGGCAGGGGGATCTTTCCCTCTGCCTCTTTATATTTTACAGGATTATAACTTCGTCCTTATTATTCATGCTGCCTGATATTATCCTTATCTTTCATATTCCGGGAATTGATCCTGTCTGTTTTCTTTTCCGGGTGCACTGTCTGAGCACATTTGTTTTTTCTTTTCACACACTCCAAATCTATCTCATAAAAGCATTTCCATCTATAATAAGCATTTCTTTCTTTTCTTCTTGACTCTGATCCCATATCTGATTCTCCATTTTTTGCAACTGCAAACGCATGATACCTGCAGCAATTCCATAAAATTTGAGGCAGCGTGCAGTAAAACAGTCTCACAGTTACTTAAATTCTACTTTATTATATGTCAGAATCCTTCTCCCCGTCATATTCTGTTAATAAAAACATAAAATGGAAGCAGATATTATGAATGAAGAGCAGATTTCCCAGACTTTGCTGGATCAGATGGTCAGTTCTGACCGCGAACAGATGATAAAAGCCGCCATTCCTTATCTTCCGCCAAAAGGACAGCAGATTTTCTCAGTCTATGAAAAAGCGGTTGAATTTATCAATACGGTTTCTGTTTTCAGCAAAAGAAGTTCCGGCAGCGATCTGTGTGCCATGAGCATGCCGGCCCAGAATCCGGTGGATATCGTCAATGATATCCGCAGCTTCTGTTATGGTCCCAGCAGGGATAAATTAAATCAGATGGTAAATATGATGGCTATGGTTCAGATGCTGCAGCTCATGAATCAGCCTGCAGATGGTGAGAAGGAGGATTCCCATGAATGATGACTGGCGCAACAACCCGAAGCTTGCAGGTATGGATCGTTCCAAGCTTGATATGCTTCAGAATCTGGCTTCCCAGGGAAGTTCAAAGGGTGCAAATGAGATGCTGCCTTTCCTGATGAGTGCAGCTGCTCAGGGGAAAAAAAGGACGGTCTGAAATTTAATGCTGATGAGATTTCTGCGATCATTGAAGTGCTGAAGATGGGGAAATCTCCCGCAGAGACACAAAAACTTGATAAAGTGGTGAACCTTATGAAAATGATGCGGTGACCAAGTCCCCACTCACTGCTTATTGCTTTTCGCAGACTCCGCAGAAAACTTACCTGATTCGGTTAATATGAATTGCCATGATAACAAAAAGAGTACATTTCATCAACTTTCCGAAATGTACTCTTATGTTCAGTAATGTAACTTGTCACCAATTATTATCTGTCATATTTGCGCAGCCTGTCGCAGATAAATGTCAGTGCCTGTTCAACTGCCTGGTCTCTGATACTTTTTCTGTCGCCCTCAAAGTGAAATTCCCTCACAGTTGTCTTTCCTGCACAGTAACATCCCATAAATACAGTTCCCACCGGTGTTTCCTCTGTTCCACCGCCCGGACCTGCAAGTCCTGTCACAGAGAGACAGACATCGGTTTTGGCTGCTTTCGCACCGCCTTTTGCCATCTGTCCGGCACATTTGGCTGAGACAGCACCTTCTTTCTTCAGTGTGCTCTTCTTTACTCCAAGACATTTTCTTTTGGCGCGGTTTGTATATGTGACATAGCCGCACATAAATACCTCAGAAGCTCCCGGCACATTTACGATGTCCGCTGCTACCGCACCGCCTGTACAGGACTCGGCAAGAGACAGTGTCATTTTCTTTTTTTTCAGGAGTCCTACAACTGTTTCTTCTAATGCTGTTTCCTCTAATGCTGATTCTTCTGATGCTTCCTTTTCTGAAGCCATATTAAAGCCTTCTTTCTAATCCTGCATGGACAGAACACTTCTGTTCTGCCAGATATATGTGATCAGGGAAATAACGGTAAGTGCCAGAGAAAGCCAGATAAATATCTGTTCCAGAATATCAAACACTCCGCCCAGATCGATCAGCAGTAAAATGATCATGATCATCTGGGAAACCGTCTTGAATTTGCCCCAGTAGTTTGCCGCGATCACAACACCGTTCTCGGCTGCGATCAGACGGAATCCGCTGATAATAAATTCTCTTCCTATGATAATGATAACAAACCATGCCGGAAGTTTTTCCAGTTCAATAAAGCAGATCATTGCAGAACACACAAGCAGCTTGTCTGCAAGAGGATCCATGAATTTTCCAAAGTTTGTCACCAGATTGTATTTTCTGGCAAGCTTTCCGTCAAACCAGTCGGTCACACTTGCAACAACAAAAATAGCAAGTGCTATATAGCGGTTTGCCTCACCGCCCAAGTCTGTAAGCATAAACAGTACAAGAAACGGAACCAGGATCATTCTGGCTACTGTAAGTTTATTCGGTGTATTCATCTGCCAACTCTCCTATCAAATCATATTCCAGTGCACCGGTCACACGTACCTTTGCAAAATCTCCTGTCATCAGAAGTTCTCCTGTCTGCACAAAAATATAACCGTCGACCTTTGGTGCATCTCCGTAAGTTCTGCCAATGTATGCGCTCTCATCTGCAACTTTTCCCTCGATCATCACGAGAAGTTCCTGTCCGATACGGTCAGTTCCCTTATCATAGGAAATCTCCTGCTGAAGCTCCATGATCTCGTCACGTCTGGCCTCTTTGACTTCTTCCGCAACCTGATCAGGCATCGTTGCTGCAGGTGTATCTTCTTCCGGTGAGTAAGTAAATACTCCCAGACGGTCAAATTCCATCTCATCCACAAAGCTCATCAGCTCTTCGTGGTCTTCCTGTCGTTTCCCCGGGGAATCCGGAGATCAGAGTGGTACGGAGCACGATGTCAGGAATCTCCCGGCGAAGCTTATTTACAATCTCCACCAGTTCTGCCTGTGTTGTCCTTCTTCCCATTCTCTTTAAGATACGGTCACTTGCATGCTGGATCGGAAGATCCAGATAATGGCAGATCTTCTTCTCCTCTTTCATGGTCTGGATCAGTTCATCATAAATTTCTCCGGATAGCAGTAAAGCACGCGGATCCAGCGGATTCCTTTGATCTTGCATAACTCTTTCAGGAGGATATGAAGAGATTTCTTTCCATATATATCAGTTCCATATACGGTTGTCTCCTGTGCGACAAGGATCAGCTCTTTTACGCCTTCCTCTGCCATCTCCTTTGCCTGTGTTACCAGACGTTCCATCGGAACGCTTCGGAATTTACCGCGAAGTTTCGGGATGATACAGTAGGTGCAGTGTTTATCACAGCCTTCTGCTATCTTGAGGTATCCGAAATGTCCGCCTGTTGTGAGAACACGTTTGCCAAGCTTTTCCGGAAGATAATCAATATCTTTAAATTCCTGGAAATGTTTTCCTTCCATTGCTTCACGGATTGCCTTAAGGATGTCTCCGTAGGAAGTTGTTCCAAGTACTGCATCTACTTCCGGTACTTCCTCAATGATCTCATTCTTATAACGCTGTGCCATACATCCTGTGACAACCAGGACTTTACAGCTCCCGGTTTTCTTGTATTCTGCCATCTCAAGGATGGTGTTGACGCTCTCTTCCTTTGCGTCATTGATAAAGCAGCAGGTGTTCACCACAATGGCCTCTGCTTCAGTTTCATCATCTACGATCTCGAACCCGTTACCTGTAAGAAGTCCAAGCATTTCTTCGGAATCTACAAGGTTCTTGTCACAGCCTAATGATACGAATAATAATTTCATAAATTCTCCTATAAGAATGTGCCTGAAAATATACCTCTGTAATTCTCAGACACATCCTTTTGTTTATCTATTGTGTTACCATCAGTTCTTACTCTTCAGTTGTTTCTTCTGCTGTTTCAGCAGTCTCTGTGATTTCAGAAGCCTGTGCTGATTCTTCTGTCTGTGCCTCAGCTGTCTGTTCTGTTCCTTCTTCATCCTCTTCTTCCGGAGCAAGGATCTTTACTTTTCCTTTGTAGAGCTCGTCGATCGCAACTGAGAGAGGTTTCTTGCCTTCCGCACCCTCTACCATTGGTTTGGAACCTGCAATGATCTGGCGTGCACGTTTACTTGCAGCAAGTACAAGGGAATAACGGCTGTTAAGGGACATTGTTGTATCGTCGTCCTCACTGTTTGTATTGATTGCTTCGATTAATTCTGTATAAGACGGATGTATCATGTATTTTCTCCTTTCTTTTAAGCGGTCTGGGCCGCATGTTTATCATTTCTGAAATGCTTTTGTCTGTTTCTGGATATCTGCGATAAATTCTGCATTTCTGGATACTCTGGAATGTTCACTCACAATAATCTGATGAAGATGGTCTACGCATTCCTCTACAGTATCGTTGACAAGAATATAGTCATATTGTCCCATACCTTCTGCCTCTTCACCAGCTCTTGCAAGTCTGTCTGCGATCACCTGTGCGGTTTCTGTTCCTCTGCCTGTGAGACGGCGTTCCAGTTCCTCCACAGTCGGCGGAGTTACAAACACCAGAAGTGCTTCCGGTATTTTCTCTTTGATCTTCATTGCGCCCTGGATTTCGATCTCAAGGATTACATTTCTGCCTGCCTGAAGCTGCTCTTCGACATAAGAGCGTGGAGTGCCGTAATAATTTTCCACATACTGGGCATATTCAAGCAATGCATCCTCTTCGATCAGCTTCTCAAATTCATCCCTTGTACGGAAGAAATATTCTCTGCCGTCCTCTTCACCGGGACGGGGTTTTCTGGTTGTTGCGGAGACAGATAATGCATAACCATCATATTTCTCCATGAGGCGTTTCATTACTGTGCCTTTTCCTGCACCGGAAAATCCGGAAACCACTACTAAAATTCCTTTATTCATGGGTCTCTCCCTTATCCTCGTTTTCATATATTTCTGCAAATCTCCGGGCAATGGTCTCAGGCTGAAGTGCGCTGAGCACCAGATAATCGTCGCTTGTGACGATCACTGCTTTTTGTCTTTCGCCCCTGAGTTGCATCAATCAGTGACCGGGTTCCCTTTATGCTCTGCACCATTCTTTTTACAGGTGCCGCATCCGGGCTTACCACTGCCACGATTTTCTGTGAATTGACTACATTTCCAAAACCGATATTAATAAGTCTTGCCACGTTTTCTTCCTCTATTCTACGTTCTGGATCTGTTCTCTGACTTTCTCGATCTCTGTTTTCAGATCAATGGCAATGTTGGAAATCTCCAGATCACTTGATTTGGATAAAATCGTGTTTGCTTCTCTGTTCATTTCCTGTGCCATGAAGTCCAGTTTGCGTCCGATGCCTTCTTTCTCTGTTGTAAGCATTCTTTTTCATGTTCCTGATGTGGCTGTGAAGGCGGTACGGTTTCCTCATCATTGCAGATTTTGTCTGAAAACAGGATGACTTCTGCTGCGATGCGGTTGTCGTCGATCTGTGTGTCTTCCAGCAGCTCGGAAACTTTTGCTTCCAGTTTGGTCCTGTAGGCATTGACTACTTCCGGAGAGCGGGCTTCTACACGTAATACTTTTTCTTCAAGGCTGTCCAGTTTTCCGATAAGGTCTTTCTCAAGATTTCTGCCTTCCAGTATCCTTGTCTGGACAAATTTCTCACATGCCTCGCGAAGGGGCGGTTCCAGAGATTCCCAGAGTGCTTCCTCATCAACAGACTGTTCTTCCATGACAAGTACCTCCGGATAGCGTGACAGGGTGCTGACTTTGATATCGTAGTCAAGGTCAAAGTCCTGCTGCATCTGTTTAAGACAGGTGATGTATTCGGATGCGAGTTCTCTGTTGTATTTGAGAGCTCCGTTGTCCAGGGTGTAGTCTTCGTATGTGATGTATACATCAACTTTGCCTCTCTGGATGTAGGTTTTCATCAGGTTTCTGACTGCGCCTTCCAGGAAGTTGAGTTTTCTGGGCATTTTGATGCTGAGGTCCAGGTATCTGTGGTTGACAGATTTTAGTTCGATTGTTATTTTTCTTTCTTTGGTCACGACTTCTGCCCGGCCGAAACCTGTCATGCTTTTTATCATAGTTTTTCTCTCTTTGTCTGTCTATTAGTGTCGGGGTATGTGTGCCTGTTCTGGTTTACATACAGATTTATTATAGTTCATTATAGAATGGGAGTCAAACATTTTTTCGTTGATGGCGGTAGGAAATGTGTGGTATACTAGCAGAAGGGACGCCGCAGGTGGGACGCAGGTGGGACGCAGGAGAAAATAAATAGTTCCGGGCGCGGTTTCGGGGTTTAGTCAACTCTAAGGCTTCGGAAATCTGCTAAAGGCATGAAAAAAACAGCAAAACTCGCTTCGCTCAGACAGGTTGCTTGTTTTTTTTCATAACGCAGATTCCCGAAGCCTAAGAGTTACTACAACCCCTGCAAATGCGCCCGGAACTATTTATTTTCTCCTGCTGGTAGCTGGCTGTTGGAGGTATATGGTATATCCTTTAAATTGAACGGCTTTCAGAAAAGCTTATTATAGTTTGTTTGTCAGAAAGGGCTTCGCCTTTCTGACGTAAAACGTTGATTATTCTGACTAACTGATTTGTTTTTTCTTTTCTTGATCGTACTGTCGTATTGATTGAGTTTTGATTATTTTTACTGATTATTTTTAAAGGAGTGTTTTTATATGGCTTTTGATGGGATTACGATTGCGGCTATGGTGAAGGAGCTGCATTTGAATTTGGATGGAGGACGGTTTAATAAGATTGCTCAGCCGGAGGCAGATGAGCTTTTGATTACGGGGAAGGGGCGAATGGGCAGTGCAGGCTGCTGCTTTCGGCCAGTGCTTCTCTTCCGCTGATTTATTTTACTTCCAAGAATAAGCCCAGCCCTATGACTGCGCCTAATTTCTGTATGCTTCTGCGTAAGCATATTGGAAGTGCGAGGGTTTCGGATATCAGGCAGCCGGGGATGGAGCGTGTGGTGATGTTTGAGCTGGAGCATCTGAATGAGCTGGGGGATCCCTGTAAGAAGGTTCTTATCATGGAGCTGATGGGCAAGCACAGTAATATTATTTTCTGTGATGATAAGGGGATGATCCTGGATAGTATCAAGCATGTTTCTTCTCATATGAGTTCTGTGCGTGAGGTGCTTCCGGGAAGGGAGTATTTTATTCCGAAGACGCAGGATAAGCTGAATCCGCTGACTGTGAGTGAGGAGGAGTTTTGTGATGTTGTGTGCAGGAAGCCTTGTAATATTTCCAGGGCTGTTTACTCTTCTCTTACTGGAATCAGTCCGGTTGTTGCGGAGGAGATCTGTTTCAGGGCTTCGATTGACGGGAGTGATGCAGCGCAGTCTCTGGATGAGGCGGCGAGGGTGCATTTGTATCATACGTTCCGCAGGCTGATGGATCAGGTTGTGGATGGGGATTTTTCTCCGAATATTGTTTACCGGGGGGAAGAACCTGTGGAGTATGGTGTGTTTGCGTTCCAGCAGTATGGACCGGAGTATCATTCTGTGGAGTTTGAGAGTGTTTCACAGATGCTGGAGACTTATTATGCGACAAAGAATACGCTGACGCGTATCCATCAGAAGTCTTCGGATCTGAGGAGGATCGTGCAGACTGCGCTGGAGCGTAACCGTAAGAAGCTGAGTCTGCAGGATAAGCAGATGAAGGATACTGCGAAGAAAGAGAAGTATAAGGTTTACGGGGAGCTGATCAATACTTATGGGTATGGGCTGGAGGATGGATGTAAGTCGTTTAAGGCTCTGAATTATTATACCAACGAGGAGATTACCATTCCTCTTGATCCTACTATGACTCCGGCGGAGAATTCCAAGAAGTATTTTGACAAGTATGGAAAGCTGAAGCGTACGGAGGAGGCTCTGACTGAGCAGATTGCAGATACGAGAAGTGAGATTGAGCATCTGGAGTCTGTTTCCAATGCTCTGGATATTGCTCTGGCTGAGAGTGATCTGGCACAGATCAAGGAAGAGCTGATGGAGTATGGATATATTAAGAAGCATTATGACCGCAGGAAGGGACAGAAGGCACAGAGTAAGTCTAAGCCGTTCCATTATGTGACTGAGGATGGGTATGATATTTATGTGGGAAAAAATAATTTCCAGAATGATGAGCTTACCTTTAAGTTTGCCACAGGGAATGACTGGTGGTTTCATGCCAAGAAGATGGCCGGTTCGCATGTGGTCGTGAAGTCTAAGGACGGAGAACTGCCGGATCATATCTTTGAGATTGCGGGACAGCTTGCCGCTTATTATTCCAAAGGACGTACTGCCCCTAAGGTGAGATTGATTATATCCAGAAGAAGCAGGTGAAAAAGCCTGCAGGGGCGAAGCCCGGATTTGTGGTTTATTATACAAATTATTCGCTGATGGCTGAGCCGTCATTAAAAGGAGTCAGGGAAGTCTGATCATACTGTTGTATAGTTACAAATATTAAGAGAATTGCGGGAGCTGCTTTGCAGCGGAGTAAGTAATTCGTGGATGTCAGGTCAGGGGTGAAATACCTTTGGACCCTGACATTATATAACAATAATTAAGGAGAATTTCTTTTTATGAGTATTTTGAATGTTGAACATCTGACACATGGTTTCGGAGACAGGGCGATTTTTAATGATGTGTCTTTCCGCCTGTTAAAGGGCGAGCATATTGGACTGGTTGGTGCCAACGGGGAAGGTAAATCTACTTTCTTTAATATTGTAACCGGAAAGCTGATGCCGGATGAGGGTAAGATTGAATGGGCAAAGAACGTACGTGTCGGCTATCTGGACCAGCATTCTGTCCTTTCTCAGGGTATGTCCATCCGTGACGTGCTGAAGTCTGCGTTCTCTTATCTCTTTGAGATGGAGGAAAGAATGAATGGGATCTGTGACTCTCTTGGCACTGCTTCTCCTGAGGAGATGGATACTCTGATGGAGGAGCTGGGAACTATTCAGGATACCCTTACCATGCATGATTTCTATGTGATCGATGCGAAGGTGGAGGAAGTTGCCAGAGCCCTGGGACTTCTGGATATCGGACTGGAACGTGATGTTACAGACCTGAGTGGTGGTCAGAGAACCAAGGTTCTGCTTGGCAAGCTGCTTCTGGAGAAGCCGGATATCCTGCTTCTGGACGAGCCTACCAACTATCTGGATGAGGAACATATCGAATGGCTGAAGCGTTATCTGCAGGATTATGAGAATGCATTTATCCTTATCTCCCACGATATTCCGTTTCTGAATTCTGTTATCAATCTGGTTTATCATATGGAGAATCAGGAACTGAACCGTTATGTCGGGGATTATGACCATTTCCAGGAAGTGTATGAGGTGAAGAAGGCTCAGCTTGAGGCTGCTTACAGACGCCAGCAGCAGGAAATCAGTGAACTGAAGGATTTCGTCGCAAGAAATAAGGCCAGGGTTTCTACAAGAAATATGGCAATGTCCAGACAGAAGAAGCTGGATAAGATGGATGTGATCGAGCTTGCTGCCGAGAAGCCGAAGCCTGAGTTTCATTTTAAATACGGACGCACTCCGGGGAAATATATTTTCGAAACGAAGGATCTGGTTATTGGTTATAATGAACCTCTTTCCAGACCTGTTACTCTCTCTATGGAAAGAGGAAATAAGATTGCGCTGGTTGGTGCAAACGGTATCGGTAAGACAACTTTACTGAAGAGTATTCTGGGGTTGATCCCGTCTCTGAAGGGTTCCTGCGAACTCGGGGAGAATCTTCAGATTGGATATTTTGAGCAGGAAGTAAAGGGTGATAACAAGACTACCTGTATTGATGAGATCTGGGCGGAGTTTCCGTCTTATACTCAGTATGAGGTGCGGTCTGCTCTCGCCAAATGCGGTCTGACTACCAAGCATATTGAAAGTCAGGTACGTGTACTGAGTGGCGGGGAGCAGGCGAAGGTGCGTCTGTGTAAGCTGGTGAATAAAGAAACGAACATTCTGCTTCTGGACGAGCCTACCAATCATCTGGATGTGGATGCAAAAGAAGCTTTGAAGCAGGCATTGATCGAATATAAGGGAAGCATTCTCCTGATCTGCCATGAACCGGAGTTTTACCGCGATGTGGTTTCTCAAGTATGGGACTGCAGTAAATGGACTACAAAAGTATTATAATAATTGGTACATGAAGGGTTATTACAAATGAGTAAAGCAAAAACTGTGGATCTGACTTCCGGTCCGATCCTGAAAACTCTGGCAGAGCTGGCTCTGCCTATCATGATTTCTTCCATGTTAGGAACAGCATACAGTATTATGGATATGGCATGGATCGGACTGCTTGGTGCGAAGGCGGTTGCAGGCGTGGGAGTAGGCGGAATGTATGTCTGGCTCTCTCAGGGGCTTGCATCCCTGTCAAGAATGGGCGGACAGGTAAATACAGCTCAGGCATGCGGGCGCAAAGATTATGACCAGGCACGTTCTTATGCTGCCGGTTCTCTGCAGCTCACTGCACTGTCCGGCATTTTGTTTGCTGCTGTCTGTGTTATTTTCATACAGCCTCTGCTGGGATTTTTTAATCTGACCGACGCAGAAACTTATACTGCTGCCAGATCTTATACATTGATCACCTGTGGACTGATCCTTTTTTCTTATCTGAATCTGACGCTGACAGGACTCTCTACTGCGCAGGGAGATTCCCGCACTCCCCTGCTTGCAAACTTTATCGGGCTTGCAGGAAATATGATCCTGGATCCGCTGCTGATCCTTGGCATCGGACCTTTCCCGAGGCTGGAGGTTGCCGGAGCCGCTATTGCGACAGTAAGTTCACAGATTCTGGTTTTTGTAGTGATGGTTCTGCGTATCCGGCATTCCAGACTGGAGCCCAATGTTTTACAGCATCTGAATCTGCTGTCTGTTTTTCCAAAAGAATATTATAAGCACATCTTCAGGATCGGGTTTCCCACAGCTATACAGGGAAGCATTTACTGTTTCATCTCCATGGTTCTGACCCGTATGGTTTCCGGTTATGGTGCTGCCGCTATTGCAACGCAGCGTGTTGGCGGACAGATTGAATCCGTATCCTGGAATACTGCTGATGGTTTTGCTTCAGCACTGAATGCTTTTATTGCCCAAAACTACGGTGCACGAAAAAAAGACCGTATCCGTAAAGGTTACAGTCTGTCATTTCGCGTTCTCACAATTTGGGGCCTGTTTGTCACTGCAGCTTTTGTCTTTCTTCCGGAACCAATTGCCAGGTTATTTTTCCACGAAAAAGAAGCGCTGGATACTGCCGTCAATTATCTGATCATTATTGGATTCAGTGAAGTCTTTATGTCTATTGAACTGATGACAGTGGGCGCATTATCAGGACTTGGATGCACCAGATTATCCAGTACGATCAGTGTGATCCTGACAGGCTCACGAATCCCGCTGGCATTGATTCTGACACATGCGGGAATGGGATTAAATGGTGTATGGTGGGCGCTTACAATCTCTTCTATCGTGAAGGGAATCGTGTTTACACTGACATTCCGGCATATCAGCAGGCGGTTGCCTGAAAAGGTCTCTTAATACAGCTGGCAAACTCAAAAGAGGACTGTTCAGAAAAATTTCTGTCAGTCCTCTTTTTACTATTTCTATTATTTCGCAACAAAGTTTACGATCTTGTTCGGTACATAAATCTCTTTGATAAGGTTCTTACCTTCCAGGAAGGAAGCAATTCTCTCGTCTGCTTTGGCGATCTCGAATGCTTTTTCTTTTTCACATCCGTTAGGGATTACGATTGTTCCTCTTACTTTACCGTTTACCTGTACACCGATCTCAACGGTCTTGGCAATTGTTTTGCCTTCATCGTATTTCGGCCATTCGGAAACTGCCAGTAAGCCTTCTCCTCCGATGAATTCCCAGATTTCTTCGCAGATATGCGGTGCGAACGGGCTAAGCAGTTTGATAAAGATGGTAAGGTCATCTTTGCTTAAGTGTCCTTCTGCTGTGATCTCATTAATGAGTGTCATCAGGCTGGCAATCGCTGTATTGAATTTCAGGTTCTCGATATCAGAAGAAACTTTCTTGATGGTACGGTGGAGTTTCATCTCCAGTTCATCAGATACAGATTCTTCAGAAAGGATATCTGTCAGCCCTGCAACACGATCCAGGAACTTCTTACAGCCCTTTACAGAGTTCTCGCTCCATGGTGTAGCTGCGCCATAGTCACCCATAAACAGCACATAGGTACGAAGAGTATCTGCACCGTATTCTTCTACAATATCCAGCGGGTCAACTACATTACCCTTGGATTTACTCATTTTATCTCCGTCCGGTCCGAGGATCAATCCCTGGATGGAACGTTTTGCGTATGGTTCCGGTGTATTTACTACGCCAAGATCATACAGGAAATGATGCCAGAATCTGGAGTAGATCATATGTCTGGTAACGTGTTCCATACCACCATTGTACCAGTCAACAGGCATCCAGTATTTCAGTTTGTCCATATCAGCCAGTGCATTTGCATTGTGCGGATCTGTGTATCTTAAGAAATACCAGGAAGATCCTGCCCACTGAGGCATGGTATCTGTCTCACGTTTCGCTGCAGCACCGCATTTCGGGCATGTGCAGTTTACGAAAGAATCAATCTTTGCAAGTGGGGACTGTCCGTCTTCACCCGGCTCGAAGTCCTTTACATCCGGCAGACGCAGCGGAAGTTCGTTCTCCGGAACTGCCACAACACCGCAGTTCGGGCAGTGGATAAGCGGGATTGGCTCACCCCAGTATCTCTGGCGGTTGAATGCCCAGTCTTTCATCTTATACTGAACACCGGCTTTACCGATTCCTTTTTTCTCCAGTTCTTCCAGCATACGCTCAATAGAATCTTTCTTCTTTGCATATCCGTTCAGGAAATCGGAATTTACCATTTCACCGTCACCTGTATAGGCTTCTTTGGAAATATCTCCACCCTTGATAACTTCAATAATGTCAATGCCAAATTTCTTAGCGAAATCATAGTCACGCTGGTCATGAGCAGGTACTGCCATGATAGCACCTGTACCATAGCCCATCATTACATAGTCAGCAATGTAGATCGGGATCTTCTTACCGTTAACCGGATTGATTCCCTCAAGTCCCTGGATTCTCACACCTGTTTTATCTTTTACAAGCTGAGTTCTCTCGAACTCTGTTTTCTTGGCACATTCATTACGATATGCAATGATCTCGTCCATGTTTGTGACTTTATCTGCATATTTGTCAATAATCGGATGCTCCGGTGCGATTACCATGAATGTTACACCAAACAGAGTATCCGGTCTGGTTGTATAGATTTCAAGTTTCTCATCGATCCCGTCAACATCGAAGTTAACGAAAGCACCTTTTGATTTGCCGATCCAGTGGATCTGCTGCTGTTTTACATTATCCGGATAATCTACATCTTTCAGACCTTCCAGAAGCTTATCTGCATACTGGGTGATCCTTAAATACCATACATCTTTGGATTTCTGAACAACATCGCTGTGGCAGATATCACATTTACCGCCCTGGCTGTCTTCATTGGAAAGGACTACTTTACAGTGCGGGCAGTAGTTAACCAGTGTTCTGTCTCTGAATACAAGACCTTTTTCGAACATTTTCAGGAAAATCCACTGTGTCCATTTGTAGTAGTCTTCATCTGTTGTATCGATCACACGGTTCCAGTCAAAAGAAAATCCAACTTTCTTTAACTGGTTTGAGAATCTCTTGATGTTCTCATCTGTGATGATACGTGGATGTGTTCCGGTCTTTACCGCATAGTTCTCTGTCGGGAGACCAAATGCATCAAATCCGATCGGGAAAAGTACATTATAGCCTTCCATACGACGTTTTCTGGAAATAACCTCCAGACTGGAATATGCTTTGATATGTCCTACGTGCATACCGGCACCGCTTGGATATGGGAACTCTACCAGACCATAGAATTTAGGTTTGTCACTGTTATCTTTGGCTTCGAAGACTTTGGCCTCTTCCCATTTTGCCTGCCACTTAGGCTCGATCTTTTTAAACAAGTATTTCATCTCTATACTTCCTCCAACATTTTGCTGTATGTGAACTACCCGGCAACAGAGTTACCAGGGCATCTGACTTAAGGCGAGATACCGTCTTTTTCAGGGTGCGTCCATGACACCACTACTGTTTGCTCCACTGAGCTACACAGCTGCTTTTATTATTTCCGGCGGTTTCAGTCCGATTATGGACATCTTATCCTAAAAATTTATTTTAATTCAACAAAGGCTGTTTGTCAATGTAACGTTTTGCTGTATCGAGTGTTTTTGCTTTACAAATGGCACTTATTTCGCATTTTCGAGTAATACACCACTAGAGTGTGTCTAGAAAAAACAGGACATTCCGCATCTCTGCAAAATGTCCTGCCATTTTTATTTCTTAACTATATTTTAATTACTGCGCTAACACAAATTACTGCTCTGTCAGTAATTACCCTTTTTATTCTTCCGCTTTATCTACCTTACTTGCTCTGGCTTCAATTTCTTTTGCCTGAATATCTCCAGGAGCCTGCTCGTAGCGTGCAAATTCATAGGAGAATTCTCCGCTTCCACCTGTCATAGAACGAAGATCTGTGGAATATCCATAAATCTCAAGCTGTGGAACATCTGCCTCAATAATGGTATTGCCCTGATGATCAGGAGTCATACCAAGAACACGGCCACGACGTTTGTTCAGGTCGCCCATAACATCACCGGTAAATTTATCCGGAACAGTTACTTTCATAGATACGATTGGCTCTAAGAGTACAGGTGATGCATCCATAAAGCCTTTCTTAAATGCAAGAATCGTTGCCATCTTGAATGCCATTTCTGAGGAGTCTACCGGATGATAAGATCCATCATATAAGGTAGCTTTCACACCAACTACAGGATATGCAGCCAGAGGTCCTTTTAATACGCATTCCTGAAGACCTTTCTCAACTGCCGGGAAGTAGTTCTTCGGAACTGCACCACCAACTACAACCTGTTCAAATTCATAAGGTGTCTCCAGATCGCCTGATGGCTCGAAACGCATCTTAACATGTCCATACTGTCCATGTCCACCGGACTGTTTCTTATGTTTACCCTCTACATCTGCATTCTTACGGATCGTCTCGCGGAACGGAACCTTCGGTTTGCTCAGCTCAACATCTACTTTGTAGCGTTCTTTTAATTTATTCATAACGATATCGAGATGCTGATCACCGATACCATAGATAAGGCTCTGACGGTTTGCACTGTCATTTACTACACGAAGTGTCTTGTCTTCACTCATCATCTTCGCAAGTGCCTGGGAAATCTTATCCTCATCACCCTTCTTCACTGCTTTAAATCTCTTGCAGGTATATGGTGTGGAAAGGAGTGCCTTCGGATAAAGAATCGGATTTGCTTTTGTCGCAAGGCTGTCACCAGTCTGTACGCTGTTTAATTTAGCAATTGCACCAATATCACCGGCATGAAGTTCCGGAACCTCGATCGGTTTGGATCCTTCAAGTACATATAATTTATTCAGACGTTCTTCTTCGCCTTTCTCTACGTTTAATAAAGTGTCATCGGATTTGATAACACCGGAGCATACTTTAATAAGAGAATATTTGCCAAGGAACGGGTCTGCAATTGTTTTCCACACATATGCGGATTTCACTTTCGTGAAGTCGTAGTTTGCTTCAAAGATCTCATTTGTCTTCTGAGCGATTCCGTTGCAGGAGCGTTTGTCCGGGCTTGGGAAATATCCGCAGATATCATCCAGTAAGTTGGATACACCGCGAAGATTGATCGGTGAGCCCATGCATACAGGTACGATAGATGCTTCCTGTACGTTCATTGCAAGTGCTGCGGAAACCTCTGTTACCGAGAATGTATCACCTTCAAAATAACGATCCATGAATTCCTCGCTGGTCTCTGCAACAGATTCCATAAGGATATCATGATATTTCTCCAGATATTCATCCAGGTATTCAGGAATCGGGCATTCCTCTTTCTTACCTTTATCTATGTACTTACGTCCTGCCTGTTTTACAACATTTACATATCCTACAAATTTGCCGTCTTCACGAATTGGGAAGTGAAGCGGTGCGATCTTCTTGCCGTAGAGTTCAGTGAGCTGTTCTACTACTTTACGGTAGCTGACATCATCTACGTCCATATCTGTGACAAAGATCATTCTCGGAAGTTTATATTTCTCACATAAGTTCCATGCCTTCTGTGTTCCAACCTGAACGCCTGCTTTACCGGAAACTACAATGATCGCTGCATCTGCTGCGCTTACTGCTTCTTCTACTTCGCCTACGAAATCGAAATATCCGGGAGTATCCAGCACATTGATCTTTACCTTATCCCACGGTACCGGGATCAATGTGGTAGAAATGGAAAAATGTCTCTTAATCTCTTCTTTGTCATAATCGCTGACAGTATTTCCGTCTTCTACTCTTCCGAGACGGTTAGTCATTCCTGCTAAGTAAGCCATTGCTTCTGCCAGTGTAGTTTTGCCAGCGCCCCCATGACCTAAAAGGACTACATTTCTAATTCGGTCAGTTCTAAATACATCCATGTTGCGTACCTCCCTGTTTGTCTGTTATGTTATTGCCGCCTGCAACGTCCGCAGCAACGATATGGCTATATATTACTAAATTTTTTTATATTTTTCAAGTATTTTATGAAATTTTAACATCTTTTTTTGTGAACTTCTTGTAAATTGATGAGCATTTTATATATTTTCAGTAATTTTCACGGATCTCGACTGTGAATTTTATCTCAAGTGCGCAGCTGGCTGACTGATTTTGATTGTACGAATATTTATAATGCATCGTTTTTTCAGTTGACTATAGCAGTCCTAGAGCGTGTCTGAAAAAGGCTTTCTGCAAGATGTGCGTCACAATTTGTGGGATATTTTGCCCGGATGAGGGCGCCGTAGCGGGCTACGGCAACTGAATTCGGGTGAAATATCCCGCAAAGTGGGGCGTGTAGATTGCGGGAATGATTTTTCAGACACACTCTAGTAACCAGAGTGCGAAAGACATGGAAGATATCTGCATATGATACGGCGTTCGCTTTGTCGCTTTAAATTATTTATGTATAAAAGTGCTGTATGAATTGACTTTTCAAATCATATCCTTTAAAATAGTAAATTATGAAATCATGTAACTGTTCCGTATTTTCACAGTTACGAATAATGTTACCTGAAAGGATGCAAAAACCACTATGAAAACTATCGGTTTTATCGGTCTCGGACTGATTGGCGGATCAATTGCCAAGGCCATCCGAAAATACCATGAAGACTACCGACTTCTTGCTTATGATCAGGATCGGGAAACACTTGCTGCAGCAGTAAGCAGCAATATGATCGATGCTGTATGCGAAGAACATGATGAACGTTTCAGGAGCTGCGATTATATTTTCCTGTGTGCTCCTGTAGAATTTAATGTAAAATATCTTGAGTATTTCAAAGACAATATCGGTCCTGATACGATCCTCACAGATGTTGGAAGTGTCAAGGGCATTATCCATAAAGAAGTAGAACGTCTTGGAATGGAATCCCGTTTTATCGGAGGTCATCCAATGGCCGGTTCTGAGAAGACCGGATTCGAAGCTTCCAGTGACCGTCTGATTGAGAATGCTTACTATATTATTACTCCGGGCGGTGAAGTTGCACTGGAACGCCTGACAGATTTCACAGAGATGATCTCTTCCCTTGGTGCGATCCCGATGGTCCTTACAAGTGAAGAACACGATTTCATCACTGCCGGAGTCAGCCATCTGCCTCATATTATCGCTTCTGCACTGGTAAATCTTGTCAATATGCTGGACAGCGATCAGGAATATATGAAAACGATTGCAGCCGGAGGTTTCCGTGATATCACACGTATTGCTTCTTCTTCTCCAATTATGTGGGAGCAGATCTGTGTGGAAAATAATCAGAATATCTCCAATGTTCTGGATGACTACATCCGCCTGCTGGTTCAGATCAAATGTTTTGTGGATAACAAGGACTCCAGGAGTCTGTATCAGATGTTTGCAAGTTCCAGGGATTACCGTGATTCTATTGATGTGGTAGACAATGGTCTGCTGAAAAAGGCTTATGTCCTGTATCTTGATATTGCGGATGAGGCCGGCGGTATTGCTACGATTGCCACTATCCTTGCGATGGAGAAGATCAGCATTAAAAATATCGGTATCATTCACAACCGTGAATTCGAGGAAGGTGTCCTCAAAATTGAATTCTACGACGGAATCTCTATGGAAAAGGGTGCCGCACTCCTTAAAAAAAGAAATTATATTGTCTACGAACGCTAAACAGATCACCCTTTGACATTCATTTCAAAAATATTTTGTCAAAAGCAGATTGCTATAAATAGCTGCAGGGAAATACAGAAATATTATAAAAAACAGGCAGGAATCAAAACATGGAAATAAAAAACAGACAAACCTCAGAGGAGAACTCACTGTACCCGGAGATAAATCCATTTCCCATCGTGCAGTTATGTTCGGTTCTCTTGCACAGGGTACTACAAAGATCACACATTTTTCTTGAGGGAGCTGACTGTCTCTCTACAATCTCCTGTTTCCGGAAAATGGGAATCGATATTGAAAGAAATGCTTCCGAAATCCTCGTTCATGGAAAGGGACTTCACGGACTCAGTGCTCCGTCTGAAACTCTGGATGTGGGAAACAGCGGGACTACCACAAGACTGATCTCCGGAATTCTGGCAGGACAGTCTTTTACCAGCGAATTAAACGGCGACGCTTCCATTCAGTCCCGTCCAATGAAAAGGATTATGACTCCTCTTCTGTCTATGGGCGCTGATATCGTAAGTCTGAGGGGCAATGGATGCGCACCTTTGCGTATTACAGGAAAGCCTTTACATGCCGCTCATTATCAGTCACCGGTTGCTTCCGCACAGGTAAAATCCTGCGTGCTTCTGGCTGGTATGTATGCAGATGGGATTACCAGCGTTACTGAGCCGGTACTTTCCAGAAATCATACGGAAATCATGCTGAATTATTTCGGCGCAAATGTAAATTCCCAGGGAACAACTGCTTCTATTGAACCGGAGCCTGTGCTGAACGGACGCGAGATTAAAGTTCCCGGAGATATTTCTTCTGCTGCTTACTTTATCGCAGCAGGGCTTCTTACTCCCGGAAGTGAGATTCTTCTTAAAAATGTAGGCATTAATCCAACCAGAGACGGAATGCTTCGCATATGCAAGGCTATGGGGGCTGATATTACTCTGCTGAATGCAAGTACAGAGGGTGAGCCTACCGCTGACCTGCTGATCCGCACAAGCAGTCTTCACGGAACCACTGTTGAGGGTGAGATCATCCCCACACTGATCGATGAAATCCCGATGATCGCTGTAATGGCAGCTTTTGCAGAGGGGACTACTGTTATCAGGGACGCACAGGAGCTGAAGGTAAAAGAATCCGACCGTATCGCAGTGGTAACAGAAGGGCTGAAACGCATGGGAGCTGATATTCAGCCGACTGATGACGGAATGATCATCCATGGAGGAAAGCCACTTCATGGTGCCGAGATCAATTCTTATCTTGATCACCGTATTGCCATGTCCTTTGCTGTTGCAGGTACAATTTGTGACGGTACACTTACTATCAAAGATGGGGACTGCGTTAAAATTTCCTATCCGGAATTCTATGAAGATCTGTACTCTCTCGGAAAATAGCAACTGTCATTTATAATTATGCTGCTGTCAACATATCATTTTTTATGTTTGTTGACAGCAGCATAATTTTTACTGTTCACCGGTAATATCCCGCAAAATGTTTTTATCCTGCATATCTTTTGTCTTTCTGTACATACTTTTCATAACAAAGCATAATTTGCAATTCCTGTTTAAGGTATCTTCATACTCTCTCAGATTGTATTTTATAGATACTTGATAAATTTTATCCAAAATAGCC
>ENA-OQJC01000095-OQJC01000095.1-human-gut-metagenome-genome-assembly--contig:-NODE-95-length-23717-cov-4.520093_pt1 | contig 23717 bp, 25 predicted proteins | sample MGYA00242600_ERZ504766 | MGnify/ENA primary metagenome ERZ504766 (study PRJEB26092, sample SAMD00036364) | human gut metagenome | host: Homo sapiens | study: EMG produced TPA metagenomics assembly of...
CAGACAGCAGAACTGCTTGCTGGACCGGATGGAGCATTTGTCTATAAGTTTATCACAACGGATGAATATAAAAAAACTACAGATTACATATTTATCGATACGAATCAGGAAAATTGAGTGATCAGGACAAAGTTGAAATGGGATTTGAAGATATTGGTTCGCCAAAAAGTGGTGAAATCGTAATGGTGCCTGATTTCGATAATTATGTAATTAAGTTAATTATTTCTGGAGGTGGTAGTAGGTTGTCAACAGAAATTCCTGTTTTAGAAAATGTAGAAAATAGAGAATACTATGGCAGAACAGCAACTGAAATAAAAAAATGTCGTAGACATTAGATACGATAAGCAGCAGCCACTTATTGCCTTTGTTTATGATAATGATGAAATGAGTGTTCCGACTTTAGACGATTTTATAAATAGCCAAACAGATTTTCTTTCAAAAAATGATTATGTGTATTATGTGGCATTTGAGTTTTGTAAGTAATAGATTTGATAATATGTTTCGGATAGAGCTGTTCCGTAATTCATTTCCGGTGACAAATGAAAAAGAAAGGAGATAGAGTGGAGAACAGACCTTAACGATACACAGCAAAAGATTATAAAGTTGCTTTCAGAAGATCATCAATTATCAGCGGTTAAGTTAGCTGAAAAAATCGGGATTGTCAGTCGAAATATTGAGAATAATATTAAGAAGTTAAAAGAATATGGTATTCTCATAGGACATGGTTCTCCAAAGAATGGTTACTGGGAGATTATAGATAAAGATCTACAGGAGTGAGAAGTAAATTAATCCAAGATTAGTCAAATGCTGAGAGAAATAGACCTTCGCAGACGTAATGTTTGCGGAGGTTTTTTGATAAAAAATTAATCACGATAATAATGTGATGATATCACAGAAAACAAAAGAATTTCAGGTTATAATAAAGCCACAAAAGAAAAAACAAGGAGGACTGTAAAATGTCTGCTATTAATATCAATAAAAATAATTTTCAGAATGAAATAATGGATTCCGAGAAAACCGTTCTTTTGGATTTTTGGGCGCCTTGGTGTGCTCCCTGTCGTATGGTGGTTCCTGTCATAGAGGAGATTGCAGGTGAACGCCCTGATATCAAAGTTGGAAAGATCAATGTGGATGAGCAGCCTGAACTGGCAAGTAAATTTAGTATTATGAGTATCCCAACTTTGGTGGTTATGAAGAATGGGAAGATTGTACAAAAGGTTTCAGGGGCGAGACCTAAGAATGCGATTTTAGAAATGCTTTAATGAGGAAAGGTGAAAATAGATGAAGGTATAATCGTAGGCGGTGTAGCAGGAGGAGCTACAGCCGCAGCAAGAATACGCAGACTGGATGAACACGCAGAAATTATTGTGTTTGAAAGATCCGGATACATATCCTATGCGAATTGTGGGCTTCCATATTATATTGGAGACGTGATCACAGACCCGGAAGAACTTACATTACAGACACCAGAGAGCTTTTTTAAACGCTTTCGCATTAATATGAAAATTCATCATGAAGTTATCTCCATACATCAGGATCGTAAAACTGTTTCAGTGAAAAATTTGGAGAATGGTGAGATATTTGAAGAAAACTATGATAAGCTGATCCTTTCTCCAGGTGCAAAGCCAACACAGCCGAGACTTCCTGGAGTTGGTATTGATAAACTTTTTACACTTCGTACAGTAGAAGACACTTTTCATATAAAGGAATATATAAATAAGAACCATCCAAAATCGGCTATATTGGCAGGTGGTGGCTTTATTGGTCTGGAACTGGCAGAAAATTTGAGAGAGCTTGGCATGGATGTTACAATTGTTCAACGGCCTAAGCAGCTGATGAATCCTTTTGATCCGGATATGGCATCCATGATCCATAATGAAATGAGAAAGCACGGGATAAAATTGGTACTGGGTTATACGGTAGAAGGATTTAGAGAAAAGGACAATGGAGTAGAGATTCTATTAAAAGATAATCCGTCCCTTCAGGCTGATATGGTGGTGCTGGCAATCGGCGTTACACCAGACACAGTATTAGCAAAAGAAGCCGGTCTGGAGCTTGGCATCAAGGGAAGTATCGTAGTGAATGACAGGATGGAAACTTCTGTACCGGATATTTATGCAGCAGGTGATGCAGTTCAGGTAAAACATTATGTTACGGGTGATGATGCGCTGATTTCTTTGGCTGGTCCAGCCAATAAGCAGGGAAGGATCATTGCTGATAATATTTGTGGTGGTGATAGCCATTATTTAGGAAGTCAGGGAAGCTCCGTTATCAAAGTGTTTGATATGACAGCAGCCACTACAGGTATCAATGAAACCAATGCCAAAAAGTCAGGATTAGAGGTAGATACAGTAATTCTTTCTCCTATGAGTCATGCCGGTTACTATCCTGGTGGAAAAGTGATGACCATGAAGGTAGTTTTTGAAAAAGAGACTTATCGTTTGCTTGGTGCTCAGATTATTGGATATGAAGGAGTTGATAAACGTATTGATGTGCTGGCAACAGCAATCCATGCAGGGCTGAAGGCAACCCAGCTGAAAGATCTGGATCTCGCATATGCACCTCCTTATTCCTCTGCCAAGGATCCTGTAAATATGGCCGGATTCATGATAGACAATATAGCAAAAGGTACCTTAAAACAATGGCATTTGGAAGATATGGATAAGATTTCTAAAGATAAAAATGTGGTGTTGCTGGATGTGAGGACTGTAGGTGAATTTAACAGGGGGCATATGAAGGGATTCAACAATATTCCTGTAGATGAACTAAGGGAACGAATTAGTGAAATTGAGAAAGGAAAGCCTGTGTATCTAATATGCCAAAGTGGTCTGCGCAGTTACATTGCCAGCCGTATTCTGGAAGGAAACGATTATGAAACATACAATTTTTCCGGTGGATTCCGCTTCTATGATACAGTGGTTAATGACCGTGCGCTGATAGAAAGGGCATATGCATGTGGTATGGATTATTAAAAAATAATCACAATATTTTTATAATTTTCTCGTAGCATAAAAAGATCCCCCATTTATTAGAATGACTTTCATAATTCTGATAAATGGAGGATTCTTTAGATATTATAGAAAAACAGTTTTATGATCTTTGTAGTGTTTCCAGTCTTTTTGAATCAAGGATTGTGATTTTGCCGCGAGAGAGTCTGACAAGACCCTCGCCTTGAAAGTATCGAAGCATTCGAGTGATAACTTCCCTGTGGGAACCAAGATGATTAGCAATCGTCTCATGAGTGATTTTCAGCTCGTTTGTTCCTTCGATAGAGGTCTCTTCTAAAAGAAATGAAGCAACACGCTTATCTAAACTCTTCCACATGATTTGTTCAATCAGCCACATGACATCAGAAAAACGGGTAGCCATTAACTCATTGGTATAGTTTGCAACGGGAGCAGATTCCTTCATGATGTTCTTATAGATCTCAGCAGGGATGATCCAAAGATCAGTATCTTTCTCTGCTTCAATGGTTACTTCAAATTGAATGGAGCGTATGATACATGAGGCGGATAAAAGACACATATCCATATCGAACAGACGGTAAAGTGTAATCTCTCGTCCTTCATCTGAAAGTATGTAGGTTCGAAGCTGCCCGGATTTAACCAGTAATAATCCAGTGCAATCCAGGTTTCCATTGTGAATGATTGTCCCTTTTTTTACATACTGTGTGATTAAATTGTCTGAAATTAGTTTTTTCTGTGCTGTATTTAAGTCATTCCATAGTGGAAAATAATTTTCGAAGTTCATAACAGTTATCTCCTTTACGAACATAGTATACTTGCTTTTTTTAGATGCGTCAATTGCATAATTGACATATGCCTTTTATAGGGCTATTATATAAGAAAAGCAAGAAAGGAGCAGTTTATGCCGAGACCAGTAAAATGCAGAAAAGTCTGCCATTTTCCCAATGTTTTAGAATTCCTTCCGGCAGATGATACGGAGAAAAAAGCACCCATTGTTCTGACAGTGGATGAATATGAGACAATTCGTCTTTTGGACAAGAAAGGTTATAGTCAGGAGCAGTGTGCAGTATCTATGCAGATCGCAAGAACAACGGTTCAACGAATTTATGAGACTGCCAGGAAGAAAATAGCAGATGCACTCATTGATGGACATCCACTTAGAATCGAGGGTGGAGATTTCAGAATTTGTGACGGTCAGAGCAGCAACTGTAGCTTTGGAGGCTGTTACAAACAGGAAATTTACAAAAAGTATGCAGCAGAAAAAGGAGAAGGTATCATGAGAATAGCAGTAACATATGAAAATGGACAGATTTTCCAGCACTTTGGACACACAGAGACATTTAAGATTTATGATGTAGAAGAAGGGAAAGTGATACATTCAGAGGTAGTAGATACCAATGGAAGCGGACATGGTGCATTGGCGGGAGTTCTTAATGCATTGAACGCAGATGTTTTGATCTGTGGCGGAATCGGAGGCGGCGCGCAGACAGCATTAGCGGCAGCAGGCATTAAGCTGTTTGGAGGAGTTTCCGGAGATGCAGATAAAGCGGTGGAAGCTTTTATTAATAAAACACTGGATTATAATCCGGATGTGAAGTGTTCTCATCACGAGCACAGCCACGGGGAAGGACATACATGTGGTGAGCATGGATGTGGAAGCCATAGCTGTCATTAAGAAGAATAGCAAAAAAATAATAATACGAAAGGATGTGTCAAGGCAATGGAGAAGTTACCGCAGCACATCCTTTTTGTGTTATTTTACAGAAAGACAGATTGTATTTTAAAGGAACAGATCGTGGAACAGATCGTGCAGTATTTCTTGATAAGAGAGAATTTACAGGACCAATCTACACACAAATCAAAGAAGCTGTAGATTTTGTATTGAGAAATATTCGACTCGGAGCAACGATTGATGGATTGGTGCGAAAAGAGAAATATGAGCTACCGCCGGAAGCAATCAGGGAAATTTTGTTTTTAGTTTGTATTCGATTGTCTGTGGTGGAAATGGGATTAAAAAGTAACACCTGGATTCTGTAAGGGGAAATGTTTGAGCGAGCATTATAAAGATACCTTTTTGGAGAATATTATGTTATAATCACTCAGGAGAGAGGTACGATAGATGAGTGGTAAGAAGAGAAATGCAATGTTGTTCGTTCTGCTGTTTACCTTGCTTCTGGGAGTAATCGTTCCGGTTCAGGCACAGTCGTACGGCGGGACAAAGACAATACGGGTGGCGTATCGTGAGGACGCAGACTTTATTAATAAAAGCAGCAGTGGAGTATACAAGGGATATGGAGTGGAATATCTGAATAAAATATCCCAGTATACCGGCTGGAGATATGAATATATCAATGAATCATGGGAAAATCGGCTGGCAGATCTGAAATCCGGAAAGGTAGACCTGATCTGCAATGCGCAGAAAACAGAGGCCAGGGAGGATTCCGTATTCTGATGGATGATTTTGGAAGTGGATATTCTTCCCTGAATATGCTGAAAGAAGCTCCTGTTGATGAGATCAAACTGGATATGCGTTTCTTAAGTGCAGCAGATCCTTATGGAAGAGCAGAAGAAATCCTGCACATGATCATTACTATGGGAAATCATATGAAGCTTTCTATTATTGCGGAAGGTGTGGAGACCGAACAGCAGAAGGTAATGCTTCAGGGGTTCGGCTGTAACAAGGCTCAGGGATATTTCTATGCCAGACCTATGAGGGAAGCAGAATATACAGAGCTGCTCAGAAAAGAAAAAGCAGAAAATTAGATGTACAGAAGGTTGAATAAAGGGCTGTCCGGGAATCATCAAAACCGGCAGCTCTTTGTCATCAGAAGACCAATCATATAAAAACTAATCATATAAACAAAAAAGGAGAAAATTAAAAGATGTATTATGTACCAGACGGCACGAAAGAGTGCGGATATTATGAATGTAAAAAATGCGGCAACCGTTTTCTGTCTATGCAGACGATGAAGAGGATTCCATGCCCGGACTGTGAGGCTGAAATCGACTATGAGATCGGTCCGGACGAGTCACTGGAGGATGTGCTGGATACAGCAGAACTGATCCAGAAGATTGAGGGTGAAGAAGAGGTAGAGAAGATGGACACACTTCTGAGCCTTGCGCTGACCGGCGGAGATTACAGCTGGATCTAGTACAGCGAATATTAAGTAACTGCTATAATCTGAGTCCATAACGAATCCTAAAAAATTTTTATAATCTTATTTATTGACAGAGGAAATTATCGGTGTTATTATGTTTATTATAAAACATACTAATTCGATAGGAATAATAGGTGTAAAGGAACTGACGATATGAAATATGATGTAGGTATCATTGGAAGCGGTCCGGCGGGTTTAAGTGCGGCAATCTATGCAAAGAGGGCTAATCTGTCAGCCGTAGTGATAGAAAAAGAATATGAAGGAACCGGACAGATCGCAGAAAGCGGACAGGTAGATAACTATCCGGGATTTCCGGGCATCAGCGGTTATGATCTGGGTGAGAACTTCCGGGAACATGCAGTGAAGCTTGGGGTATCCTTCATGGAACAGGAAGTAACAGAGATAAAGAAAGAAGCTTCATCAGATTTTGAACTTGTATTTGCAGATGGTTCGCAGGTGGAAGCGAAAACCGTAATCTATGCGGCGGGAGCCACACCGCGAAGAGCGAATATTCCGGGAGAACAGGAATATGCAGGAAAGGGTGTCTCTTACTGTGCAATCTGTGACGGATCATTTTACAGAGGTAAATCAGTCGCAGTTCTTGGTGGTGGAGATACAGCACTTGATGATGCTGTTTACCTGGCGGATGTGGCAGAGAAAGTATATGTGATCCACAGGAGAAAGGAATTCCGAGGAGCAGCTGTTACAGTGGCGAAACTGAGAGAGAAGGAAAACGTTATCTTCGTACTGGAGCATCAGGTAAAAGAGATCATCGGAGAGCAGAAAGTAACCGGAGTAGTTCTGGAAGATGCAGCTGTGATAGATGTGAACGGTGTATTTGTTGCTTACGGAGCAGTACCACAGACAGATCTTCTGAAAAAATTTGCAGTACTGGATGATTCAGGTTATGTCAGAGCAGGGGAGACAGGAGAAACCGCTCTGGAAGGGCTGTATGTGGCAGGAGATGCAAGAACAAAGAAACTGCGTCAGGTGGTAACTGCGGTTTCGGATGGTGCCAATGCAGCAACCGCAGTGGCAGAATATCTGAAATAGAAGAAACTGAGAGAGTATTACGATAATTCAACCGGCTGTAAGGATACCGGACAGCCGCAGATCTGGAAAAATATTTGAAAAAACGCTCTAAAAACACAAAGGAGAGATAAAAATGGCACAGAAAGTAGATTATGCAGCCTTAAAAAAAGGCGGATATATGAGACAGAAACAGAAAGGTTACGGTTCCCTGAGACTGGCAGTGGTCGGTGGAAACCTGACTGCAGAGAATATTAAGACAGTAGCAGAAGTAGCAGAAAAATACGGCCGCGGATATGTACATATGACTTCCCGCCAGGGCATTGAGATTCCCTTTATTAAAGTGGAAGAACTGGCAGAGGTAAAAGAAGCACTGGCAAAAGGTGGTGTGGGAACCGGTGTGTGCGGACCACGTGTACGTACAGTTACAGCCTGTCAGGGTTCAGAGGTCTGTCCAAGCGGATGTATCGACACCTACACACTGGCAAAAGAGCTTGATGAGAGATATTTCGGACGGGAACTCCCGCATAAATTCAAATTTGGTGTTACAGGATGCCAGAATAACTGCCTGAAAGCAGAAGAAAACGATGTTGGAATCAAAGGCGGCATGAACATCGAATATAAGGAAGACGACTGTATTTCCTGTGGTGTGTGTGTGAAAGCCTGCAGACAGGATGCACTGAAGATGGTGGACGGCAAAATAGAACTGGATGCGCAGAAATGTAATCATTGTGGCCGCTGTGTAAAGAGCTGTCCGGTGGATGCATGGAAAGGAACTCCGGGATATATCGTATCTTTTGGAGGAACCTTCGGAAATAATATCTATAAAGGAGAAGAACTGCTTCCTCTGATCCCGGATAAAGAAACACTGTTTCGTGTGACAGATGCGGCAATTAATTTCTTTGAAAAAAATGCAAATCCAAGTGAACGTTTTCGCAAAACATTGCAGCGTGTGGGGGAAGAAGATTTCCGTAGTCAGCTGAAAGATGCGTATGAAGGACAGTGAAAGGAGAACATAATGGCTGAATTAGATTTTGAAGTAACCGATGAGGTTGATATTACTGATAAAGTATGCCCCCTGACATTCGTGAAGGCAAAAGTAACAATCGAAGAACTGGAGGATGGAGAGATTCTGGCTGTCCGCATGAACGATGGCGAACCAGTGCAGAATGTTCCGCGCAGCATGAAAGAAGAAGGGCATAAAGTACTGAAATTAACCGATAATGAAGATGGTACTTACACCATGTATGTAAGAAAGGTGGAAGACTGATGGCAGTACGGGTAAGCAAGACGGATTTTGAAGAGAAAGTCCTGAAGGAAAAACTTCCGGTTCTGGTGGATTTTTATTCAGATTCCTGCGTGGCGTGTAAAAAGCTGGCACCGGTTCTCGGAAATGCGGAAGACGATTATGAGGATAAGATTAAAGTATATAAAGTAAATACGAACTTTGATGTGGAGCTGGCAGAGCAGTATGAAGTGCAGGCAAATCCGACGTTGATCCTTTTTAAAGACGGACAGGCGAAAGACCGGAAAACAGGAGCATTGAAACAGGCAGAGTTAAACAGCTGGATTGAAGGATTACTCTAAAAAGAGAGCAGGCATAAAGGAGAAAAATATGTTTATCACAGTAGCAGGAGAGAAAAAGAAGTAAAAGACGGACTGACACTTCCGGAACTGATCGCACAGGAAAATGTAGAGATGCCGGAATATGTAACCGTTTCTATTAATGAAGAATTTGTTGCATCAGAGGATAAAGAGTCTACCGTATTAAAAGAGGGAGACAATGTAGAATTTCTGTATTTCATGGGAGGTGGATGCTAAATGGCAATGACAGATGAACAGATCGAGCGTTATTCCCGTCACATCATCTTAAAAGAAGTGGGGGCAAAGGGACAGAAGAAGCTCCTGAAAGGAAAAGTACTGATCATCGGTGCAGGCGGTCTTGGTGCACCTGCGGCAATGTATCTGGCAGCAGCAGGTGTGGGAACAATCGGTATTGTGGATGCGGACGAGGTAGATCTTTCCAATCTGCAGAGACAGATCATCCACAGCACAGCAGATATCGGAAAAGCAAAGGTAAAATCAGCAAAGGAAACCATGAATGCCATGAATCCGGATGTGGAAGTAAAAACTTACCGGATGTTCGTAGACGCATCCAACATCCGCGAACTGATTCGAGAATATGATTTTATTATTGACGGAACTGATAATTTCCCGGCAAAATTTCTGATCAATGATGCATGTGTACTGGAGAAAAAACCATTTTCCCATGCAGGTATCATTCGTTTTAAAGGTCAGCTGATGACCTATGTACCCGGGGAAGGTCCATGTTACCGCTGCGTATTCAAAAATCCGCCGCCCAAGGATGCAGTTCCTACCTGTAAGCAGGCAGGTGTCATCGGAGCAATGGGAGGTGTCATCGGTTCCTTGCAGGCAATGGAAGCAATCAAGTATCTGATCGGTGTAGGCGATCTTCTGACAGGATATCTTCTGACTTTTGATGCGCTGACAATGGAATTCCATAAGGTTAAACTGCCGAAGGATACTCATGACTGTGCAGTATGCGGAGATCATCCGACAATCCTGGAACCGATCGACTACGAGCAGGAGGTCTGTGAGGAAACAGCAGGCCGATTTGCCACAAGAGATGAGCAGTAAATACAAGAAAAACCTGATGCAAAACAGGAGAAAAGTATGGCTATAATAAGAATGAGAGATCATCTCTATGATGAGATCGTTAATTATGCAAAAGAGCATCTTCCGGAGGAAGCCTGCGGGCTTTTGGCCGGAGTGGAAACCGGGGAGGGAAGGGAAATCCGAAAGGTATATTTTCTGGAGAATAAAGATCATGCAGAAGATCACTTCACCCTGGATCCCAGAGACCAGATAAATGCGATCAGGGATATGCGTGCCAACGGATTGAAACCGCTGGGAAACTGGCATTCCCATCCGTCTTCTCCATCCCGTCCGTCAGTGGAGGATATCCGTCTTGCTTTTGATTCAAAGGCAAGTTATCTGATCCTGTCACTGATGGCGGACTATCCGGTATTGAACAGCTTTCATATTGAAGGTGGGGAATGGACAAAAGAGGATCTAAGGATTTATTCAGAAGAATATTATTTTTAAAGATTTACAGACAGGATAACAGAGGCAGAAATGTTTGAAGCAGGATTATTTGTGGAAACATTTCTGCCTCTGTTTATACTGTCAGCATATAAAAATTCCGTACATTGTAAAAGTATAGAGCAATCCTCGTAAATAATGCATCTTAATCCAGCCCATCATAGCATGAAATTTCCATAATAAAGTCGTGGCAAAATCATGTCAACTGCAGAATAAGGCTTGAAAGATTATGCAAAATAATGTAAACTCAAAGAGTTAAGATATGTAGACATTATGTATGCCTGTAACGTTTAAGTATAGTATATTCCCACAATGGCTGGACGGTTGCAGATAACAGATCGGTTACTATAATAATTTGAGCATCTCCGGTGCGGATATCCGGAGATGCTTTGCTTTGGAAATTGTGTGTGAGGGGTATAAAAAAGTATGAGAAAAGATTCTGACAATGCAAAACTGTTGGAACCGGGGGAATTACCGTCCAAAAGAAAAGTCCTGGTCGTAGAAGATAATGAATTAAACAGAGATATCCTCTCTTCTTTTCTGGAAGAGAAATTTGATGTTTTTCTCGCAGAAAACGGGGAAGAAGGATTGGAGCTTCTTTCCGAGCATTACAGAGAATTATCAGTAGTGCTGTTGGATATCTGTATGCCTGTGTGTGATGGATTTGAATTCCTTAGACGCAGAAACACAGATAAATTTCTGTCAACCATACCGGTTATCGTTATGACCGGAAGTAATTCAAAAGATGCAGAACTTCAATGCCTGGATCTTGGTGCAGTTGATTTTATTCCGAAGCCCTATAACTTTAAACTTGTAATGGGCAGGATCAACAGTGTGATCAAGCTGAGGGAGTCCGTAATGGCACTGACTGCAGTAGAACATGATGAGCTTACCGGAGTTTATACCAGACAGGCGTTTTTCTATCATGCAAAATCTTTTCTGAAAACCAGACCGGGGGAGAGATTTCATCTTGTAATTGCTGATATCAGAGATTTCAAACTGATTAACAGCAGTTACGGGGAGAAAGTAGGAGATGAAATCCTCTGCTATCTGGCAGGAGCTTATACAAAGATGCTGAAGACAGGTCTGGTATCCAGATATGGGAGTGATCAGTTCGTATGTATGACGTGTGATGACTGTGATCTGTCTTTGGAAACAGTGACAAAGATAGAAGAAGAAATCGCAGAGCATGCACCTGTTCCCAATCTTATGGTCAAATATGGAGTTTATCAGGATATTGATAAATCTTTACCTGTTTCTGTAATCTGTGACAGAGGATTTATGGCGATCAGAAGTATCCGCGATAACTATGAGTGTAACATTGCCTATTATACAGAGAAAATGAAACAGAAGCAGATGCAGGACCGTTTGCTGGAGAACAGATTTGAATCTGCGATTAAAAATAAAGAATTTGTGGCATATTTCCAGCCGAAATATGATGTAAAAACAGAGAGGATCACAGGAGCGGAATCACTGGTGCGATGGATCAACCAGGATGGTTCCATGGTAATGCCCGGAGATTTCATCCCGCTATATGAAAAGGACGGACTGATCGTGAAGCTGGATGAATACATATTCCGGTATGTCTGCGAATTTCAGCGTGAACTGATGGAGAAGGGGCAGGAGCTGATTCCGATTTCTGTAAATCTGTCGCGTACAAGCATCCATCATTCCGATATTGTTGAACGTTATATGAAGATTGTAGAGGAGAATGGGATCCCGTTTTCCTGTGTGCCTGTTGAACTGACGGAAACAGCTACTCTGAATAATGTTATGATCAGAGATTTTACAGAGAAACTGGTAAATGCAGGATTTGCACTGCACATGGATGATTTTGGTTCAGGATATTCTTCACTGATCACATTGAGTGAATTACCGTTTAATACACTGAAGATTGATAAGAGTCTGATTGACTGTATTCACCAGCAGAAGGGAAGAATGGTCGTGCAGCAGGTGATCATCCTGGCACATGGACTTGGCATGAAGGTGGTTGCAGAAGGTGTGGAGACTGCAGATCAGGTTGAACTTCTGAAGGAGATAGAATGTGACAATATTCAAGGATTCTATTATTCCAGACCATTGCCGAAAGCAGAGTTTGTTAAGAAGTCAGAAGAGAATTAGAAAAGAAAACAGAAAAATCATCATAAGGAACTTCCTGATAATATTTATCGGAGTTCTGTATGATGATTTTGTTATGTTATAGGAAATTACTCCGTAATGTTCCTATAACATAACAAAGCCCTTCGGGCAGGATTCTTTCTTGTAGCACTCCTCCTGAATGTATTATTGAAGAGGAGTGCTATAGTTTGAAACCGCTTTTTGTGGTTGGATCTTGGCTTGTGTATTTTTTGCTTTCTGATGAAATCAGATGTTTAACAGGTCACTGTATACTTTCAGTGCTCCGTCAGTGTCATGTGCAAGAACACGTTTTGCAAGGACTTTACCAAGCTGAACACCTTCCTGGTCGAAGCTGTTTAAGTTCCATACGAATCCCTGGAACATGATCTTGTTCTCGAAGTGAGCAAGTAATGCACCCAGAGATGCAGGTGTAAGTTCTTCACCTGTGATGATGCTGGAAGGACGTCCGCCCTTGAAGTTCTTGTTCAGGTTCTCATCCTCTTTACCGCATGCAAATGCTACGATCTGAGCAGCAACGTTTGCACAGAGTTTCTGCTGGCTTGTGCTGTTCTCGATATCTACGTCTACACCAAGCTGGCTCTTCTTAAAGCCGATGAACTGAAGCGGAACGATGTCAGTTCCCTGATGTAATAACTGATAGAAGGAATGCTGTCCGTTTGTACCTGGTTCACCGAAGATAACAGGTCCTGTTACATAGTCTACAGGTTCACCGAAACGGTTTACGGATTTACCATTGGATTCCATATCACACTGCTGTAAGTGTGCAGGGAAGCGGCTTAATGCCTGAGAGTATGGGAGAACTGCTGTAGCAGGATATCCCTGTACGTTTCTCTCATAAACACCGATCAGTGCATCCAGCATATCCGGGTTTTCAAGGATATTTTTATTTGTAGCAAGCTTGTCCTCGGCAGCAGCTCCATCGAGGATCTGTGCAAATACTTCAGGACCGAAAGCAAGAGAAAGGATCGCACCGCCTACACCGGAAACGGAAGAGTAACGTCCGCCGATATAGTCATCCATAAAGATTGCTGTAAGATAATCTTCGCTCTTTGCCAGAGGTGATGTCTCGCTTGTTACGGCAAGCATATGTTTGGATGGGTTTAATCCTGCTTTAACCAGAGCATTCTTTACGAAGGCTTCATTTGTCAGTGTTTCAAGAGTTGTACCGGATTTGGACACAACGATGAACAGAGCATGAGCAAGGTCTACGGAAGCAAGAACAGCAGCTGCGTCATCAGGATCTACGTTGCTGATAAATTTAGCTTCCATCTTGGATGTGTTGTTTGCTTTAGCCCAATTCTCAAGAGCAATATATAATGCACGAGGACCTAAATCACTTCCACCGATACCGATCTGTACAACAGTTGTGAATTTCTCGCCGTTTTCGTTAGTAATCTCACCTGCGTGAACTTTATTTGCGAAGTCTGCGGCTTTCTTCTGCTGTGCAACGTAGAATTCACGTTTGTTGACACCATCAACTACTACGTCTTCGCCAAGCTGTGTACGTGCAAGGTGATGAAGAACCATACGTTTCTCTCCTGTGTTGATCACAGCACCGTTGTATAATTCCTGGAATTTGTCAATAAGCTCAGCCTCATCTGCCAGTTTTGCAAGTGCATCCAGAACTGTCTCATCAACCTGTTTTGCAGCGTAGTTGTAAGTTAAGCCGGCTGCCATCGGTGTGCTGTATTTCTTTACACGTTCAGCACCTTTCTCGCCTGCCATGGCATCTGCAATATTTACATGACCTTTCAGTTCGGCAAGCTTGCTGTAGGAAGCAAGAGTGTCGAGATTTTTCCATGTTGCCATAATAATATTCCTCCTTTAAGTGACTGCAGCTGTATGGCCACAGTTATTAACTATAATTATACTGAATAATTGTTCTAATTTCAATGCACGAATGTATGGGATTCAGAGATATTTCGGTACTGCTGCGCGAAAATTTTGTGAATATTTCTCTGGCTCGCTTTCGTTACTGTTCACACACCACTGTCCCGCGAGGTGTTTTGGCATGAATATGCCAAAATCCCGAGACATACAAGCCAAAATTCCATTGCCGCAGGCAATCTGGAATGAATTTTGGCTACGTTACTGTGAACGGAGTGAACAGTAACTCGCTTTCCTGACAGCACAACTGTAAAATCAGTATATATTTGCAATAAGACCGGCAAAATGATATTATGTATAAAGTTACAGGCAGACAGTAATTTTACAGGGAGATAATTAAAAATGGAATTTTGGGATATTTATGATGAAAATAAGAAACCGACAGGACGCACAATGAAAAGAAATGACTGGTGTCTGAAGGACGGGGAGTATCACCTGACTGTACTTGGTGTCGTCGGCAGACCAGATGGTACATTCCTGATCACCAAACGTGTGATGACCAAGGCATGGGCTCCCGGCTGGTGGGAAGTATCGAGGGGGTGCAGCCCAGGCAGGTGAGGAATCCTGCGAGGCTGTCCTTCGTGAAGTAAAAGAAGAAACAGGACTGGATGTACGAAATGCGGAAGGCGGATATCTGTTTACTTATAAGAGAGAGAATCCGGGTGAGGGAGATAACTACTTCGTGGATGTGTACCGTTTTGTCATGGATATTGATGAGAGTGACCTGCACCTGCAGACAGAGGAAACAGACGGATATATGTTTGCCACTGTTGATGAGATCAAAGCCTTTGCAGCAGAAGGGAAATTCCTGCATTATGACAGTATAAAAAAGGCGTTTGAGATGTAAGGTATGGGTATAACAGAGTAACAATAGTAATAGAAGCACAAAATAAAAACCATCATACAGGAATGATTTGACCTGTATGGTGGCTTTTTTGGCAATTGCAGAAAGCCTTTTTCAGACACGCTCTAAGATTATTTCATGGCGTTTCTGATTGCAGCCAGCAGTTCGTCATATTCTTCGTATGCCGGGATCTCCGGATAATCTGCCTTGATCTTGTCTGTACTGCGGAAGAGAAATCCTGCCTTGCTTGCCTGGATCATACCCAGGTCATTGTAGGAATCACCGCTTGCAATGGTATCGAATCCGATAGACTGTAAAGCTTTTACAGTAGTTAACTTGGATTGTTCCACTCTCATCTTAAAGCCTGTGATCTCACCGTTGTCTGCAACTTCAAGAGTGTTGCAGAATAAGGTAGGTCTGCCAAGCTTCTCCATGAGTGGTGCTGCAAACTGTGTGAAAGTATCGCTGATCAGAATTACCTGAGAGAAAGAACGAAGTTCATCCAAGAATTCCTTTGCGCCCGGAAGCGGATCAATTTTTGCAATCACATCCTGAATCTCTTTCAGTCCGAGACCATGCTCTTTCAGAATACCAAGTCTCCAGTTCATCAGCTTATCATAGTCCGGTTCATCACGTGTGGTTTTCTTCAGCTCCGGGATTCCGCTTGCTTCTGCAAATGCGATCCAGATTTCAGGTACCAGTACGCCCTCTACGTCAAGACATGTAATATACATAATAGAAATCCTCCTTTGTGTAAAACCTCTTTATTTTTGAAAATCCTTTAATGCTTTATTTAGTGAAATCATTCTAACATATTCTGAGAGTCCTTGCAAATTTAATTTTTGAGTAGTTCAAAAGGAGAAATAAAAACGAGTATTGACATAAAAAAACTAAAGCCATATAATAGTTAGGCAACTAATGGATAGCAACCTAACTATTATATGGCTTTGCAATAGTATGGGTACTGATTTTAGGAGGTGCGGCGAGATAGACGAGGAAATGAAACAGAAGCTGAATGAGATGCATGTAGGCAGGCTGATACATATTTTATCCCATACAATGAAACGGCATGATCCGACAGATGTGATGGAGAATGACGATCTGACGACCATGCAGAAGCATGTGCTGAAATTTATACTTCTGGAAACCATGCACAGAGATCTCTATCAGAAAGATATTGAAGAGGAATTCCAGGTCAGGAAGCCTACAGTGACAGGGATCCTGAAGCTGATGGAGAAGAACGGTTACATTTACAGAGAGAGTGCGAAACAGGATGCACGCCTGAAACAGATCATTCCCACAGAGAAAGCAGAGAAAATCCGTCCTGCAATCTTAAAGAGTATTGAAGAAGGCGAAGCCAAAATGCTCCGGGGAATTCCGAAGGAGGATGTGGAACTGTGCAAACAGGTTCTCTGGCAGATGTATGAAAATCGGAAAAAATCCTGCGATAGCAGGAATGATTTTTCAAATACACTTTAGCAGAAAAAACGAGACATAAGGAGGACATCGATAAAGATGAATAAGAAACTTTTACGTTCAGTCCGGGAATATAAGAAGCAGTCTGTACTGGCTCCGGTTCTTGTAATCCTGGAAGTACTGATGGAAGTTCTGATTCCTCTGGAGATGGCGAAGATTATCGACGTAGGTATTGCAAACGGAGATATGAGCTATATCATCCAGCGTGGAATCATCCTTGTTGCAATGGCAATGCTTTCTCTGTTCTTCGGCGTACAGGCCGGAAATATGGCAGCAGTTGCAGCAGCAGGATATGCAAAGAATTTACGACACGATATTTTTTATAAGGTGCAGGATTTTTCCTTCAAAAATATCGACCACTTTTCAACCTCAGGTCTGGTCACACGACTGACCACTGATATTACAAACGTACAGCAGGCATATATGATGAGCATCCGTCTTCTTGCCAGAGCACCGTTTATGATCATCCTGTCATGGATTATGACACTGACGATCAACAAACCGATCGCAATGCTTTTCCTGATAGTTGTTCCTGTTCTTGGCGGTACACTGATCTTTATTGCGAAAAAGGCGCATCCGCATTTCATCAAGGTATTTGATGAATATGACAATCTGAACAATTCCGTTCAGGAGAATGTAAATGCCTCACGTGTAGTTAAGGCTTTCGTAAGAGAGGACTATGAGATTGAGAAATTCCATGGAATTTCCAGATATGTTTATGATCTGTTTACCAAAGCAGAGAAAATCGTTGCATGGAACTCACCGGTTATGATGTTTGCCATGTATACTGTAATCATTATCATTGTTGCAATCGGTGGAAGAGGAATTGTTCTCGGCGGCATGGAAACCGGTGAGCTGACAAGTATCATTGTCTACGCACTTCAGATTCTCATGTCCCTGAACATGGTAACTTTCGTGTTTGTTATGATCATGATAGCAGAAGCATCCACAGACCGTATTGTAGAGGTTCTGGATGAAGTTCCTGAGATGCAGGATAAAGCTGATGCAGTAAAGAATGTGGCAGATGGTTCCATTGACTTTAATCATGTAGATTTCAGCTATGCAGGAGAGGGAGGAAATCTTTCCCTGAAGGATGTAAATCTTCATATTAAATCCGGTCAGACAGTAGGTATCATCGGCGGAACCGGAAGTGCAAAGTCTACCCTGGTGCAGCTGATCCCCAGACTCTATGATGTCACAAAGGGTAATGTCCAGGTGGGAGGCGTGGATGTACGCAACTACAATCTGGAAGTACTTCGTGACCAGGTTTCCATGGTACTTCAAAAAAATGTGCTGTTCTCAGGAAGCATCTATGACAATATTCGCTGGGGTGATGAACATGCCAGTGAGGAAGAAGTTCGGAGGGTCTGTAAGCTGGCCCAGGCAGATGGATTCGTCAGTGAGTTTCCGGATGGCTACGATACAATGATCGTTCAGGGCGGTAACAACGTATCCGGCGGTCAGAAGCAGCGTCTGTGTATTGCAAGGGCTCTTCTCAAGAAACCGAAGATTCTGATCCTGGATGACTCTACCAGTGCAGTAGATACAAGAACAGATGCCCTGATACGTAAGGCTTTCCGCGAGGAGATCCCGAACACAACAAAGATTATTATCGCACAGCGAGTTTCTTCTATTGAAGATGCAGATCAGATCATCGTACTGGATGACGGTAAGATCGCAGGTGTGGGTACTTCAGAAGAACTGCTGAAGACAAATGATATTTACAGAGAAGTATATGAATCACAGGTCAAAGGAGGCGGAGACGATGAATAAGAAGAAAAAATTAGATCAGAACACCATCCAAACTGCCAAAAGACTTCTGAAATATATGACAGGAACCCATAAGATACAGTTTATCATCGTATTTATCTGCATCTTTATCAGTTCCGCAGCAAGTATTGCAGTATCCCTGTCCCTGAAATTTCTGCTGGATGACTTTATCATCCCGCTGATCGGACAGACAGATCCGAACTTTGCAGAACTCTATAAGGCACTTGCAGTCCTTGGCTGTATTTTTGCACTTGGTGTGATTGCCACATTTATTTATACCCGAATGATGGTTTATATCGGTCAGGGTGTGCTTAAAAGTGTCCGTGATGATATGTTCGAGCATATGCAGACTCTTCCGATCCGCTATTTCGACCAGAATACAAACGGATCTGTCATGAGCCTCTATACCAACGATACAGATACCTTGCGACAGATGATCAGCCAGGCGATCCCGCAGGCACTGATGGCGCTGTTTACGATCGTGGTTACCTTTATTTCCATGTTATTGTTAAGTCCGATGCTTACGATTCTGGCAGTTGTAATCATCTTTATCATGCTGAAGGTTACCAATAAGATTGGTTCCAACAGTGGTAAATATTTTATCCGTCAGCAGGTATCACTGGCAGATGTGACCGGTTTTGTGGAAGAACGAATGAATGGTCAGCGTGTGGTAAAAGTTTTCAACCACGAAGATAAATCAAAAGAAGAATTCGATAAACTCAATGAAGCACTTTTCGAGAGCTCCGCAAATGCCAATAAATACGGAAATATGATGGGACCGGTGATCGGTAACATCGGTAACCTGCAGTTCGTACTGACAGCAGTACTTGGGGGACTTCTCTCTGTAACAGGTGTGGGCGGCATCACCCTCGGTGTTATGGCTTCCTATTTACAGTTCACCAAGAGCTTTACCCAGCCATTCATGCAGGTGGCACAGCAGTTCAACGCCATCGTTATGGCACTTGCAGGTGCAGAACGTATCTTCAGGCTCATTGACGAGAAGCCGGAAGAGGATGAAGGTTACGTAGAACTTGTTAATGCAAGAAAGGATGCCAACGGCAATATCACAGAATGCAAAGAGAGAACAGGCATGTGGGCATGGAAGCATCCACATTCTGCAGATGGCTCCGTTACTTATACAGAACTGACAGGAGATGTCCGATTCGAAGATGTTACATTCGGATATAACCCGGACAAAGTTATTTTGAAAGACATCAGTCTTTTCGCCAAGCCGGGACAGAAACTTGCTTTCGTAGGTTCCACAGGTGCAGGAAAGACAACGATCACAAATCTGATCAACCGTTTCTACGATATTCAGGAAGGTAAGATCCGCTACGATGGAATCAACATTACCAAGATTAAGAAGGACGACCTGAGACGTTCTCTGGGAATCGTACTCCAGGATACTCACCTGTTTACAGGAACTATTAAAGAAAACATCCGCTATGGTAAACTGGATGCTACAGATGAGGAAGTATACGAGGCAGCAAGACTGGCTCATGCAGACCAGTTTATCAAAATGCTTCCAAAAGGATATGATACCATGTTAAGCGGAGACGGTGAGGAACTGTCCCAGGGACAGCGCCAGCTTCTCTCCATTGCAAGAGCAGCAGTAGCCAATCCGCCTGTACTGATCCTGGATGAAGCAACTTCAAGTATTGATACCCGTACAGAGAGTATCGTACAGAAAGGTATGGATAACCTGATGAAAGGCCGTACTGTATTTGTGATCGCCCATCGACTTTCAACCATCAGAAACAGCGATGCCATCATTGTACTGGATCATGGAAAGATCATTGAAAGAGGCGACCATGAAGATCTCATTAAGTTAAAAGGAACTTATTATCAGCTTTATACCGGTAAGCTGGAATTGTCATAAGAAACGATCAGAAAGACTGCAATTATTTCAGAACATGAATAATTGTGGTCTTTCTTTGCGGGCGTTGCGTTTTCTGCGTTATAATGCTATGATCGTACAGGTATATGGATCACAGATGATGAAGTTCCGGTTTACGGATAAAAAAGAAAAATTATGCAGCAGCAAGGGAGAGATATACGATGGTAAAGATAGATCTGATCACTGGTTTTCTTGGTTCAGGGAAGACGACGTTTATCAGGAAGTATGCGCAGTATCTGATGGATGCTGGTAATAATATTGGGATTCTGGAGAATGATTACGGGGCTGTGAATGTGGATATGATGTTGCTTCAGGATCTGATGGGAGAGAACTGTGAGCTGGAGATGATCTCAGGAGGGTGTGATAAGGACTGCCACAGGAGGAGATTTAAGACGAAACTGATTGCTATGGGTATGTGCGGTTATGACCGTGTGATCGTGGAGCCGTCTGGGATTTTTGATGTGGATGAGTTCTTTGATATTCTTCATGAGGAGCCGTTAAACCGTTGGTATCAGATTGGGAATGTGATTGCAATTGTGGATTCTAAGCTGGAGCGTGATCTGTCAGAGGAGGCGGATTTCATTCTGGCTTCTGAGGTGGCAGATGCCGGATGCATTGTGATGAGCAAGAGCCAGGACGCATCACCCGAGGAAATCCAGGGTACGATTGAGCATGTGAATCAGGCGTTGGAGAAGGTTCATTGCAGCAGGAGATTTCATTGTGAAATGAATGGTGTGGATACTGCTAATGTTATCCACAAGAATTGGGATGAGATGTCGAAAGAGGACTTTGACAGAATCGCATCCTGTGGATATGTGATGGCAAGCTACAGGAAACCGGAGTTTGAGGCAGAGGATGCCTTTACTTCTCTGTACTTTATGAATGTGAAGATGACTGAGAAGGAGCTGCGGGAAGCAGCTGAGAAGATTCTGTCTGATTCTGAATGCGGGCGTGTGTTCCGAATGAAGGGATTTATGAGAGTAGACAGTGACAGCGAAGACGGTTCTGGACTATCATCTGCATGGGCAGAGTGCGATAGACGGCAGTGGATTGAATTAAATGCTACGAAGAATGAAATTACAATCCGACCGCTTCATGTAGGACAGGAGGTCCTGATTGTGATTGGAGAAGAACTGCATGAGGAGAAAATCAAGTCTTACCTGAAGATCTGAGATTTGAACGCAGGTCGCGAAGTGACTGCGTTCATGAGCAAGTAGCGAAGCGGATTGCGAATGTTCGCTTTACTTTACAAAAAGGGCACTTGAAAATTCAGGTGCCCCATTGTATAATCTACTTAGAAGATGACCGGAAGCGTGTTCCGGTTGCCCTCTGTGATTAATTATAATGTTAAAAAGAAAGTAAGCATCTCACTTTGAGCGGGGGGATGCTTATTTCTTTTTATGTTGATCTATGTAAGTCAATGCCGTAAAAATTACTAACAGTAAAGTAAGAACTTCCATTGTATTCATCGGGCATCACCCTCCTTTCGTGAAACTGGAGGGCAGGGGTCGAAACTTCGCATCCGGGTCTGTTCAATTATACTTGTTCAGTATAACGTGAAAAATAGAAGATATCAAGTACTTTACGTTCTATATTATTAAAAACAAAACAGGGTATGAAGTTCATCGTAATCTGATGAAACTTCATACCCTGTTCATTTATTTTTATGGAGTTTTGTAACCGTAAGGATTATTTGGTAAACAGATCAACCAGATTCTGGCCGTCTTCGTAGCCCTGGCTCTTCAGCTCATTTACGAACCAGTCGTCTACGCCGTCTACAGCTTTCTTGAAGGAATCGATATCCATATCAGCTTTCTCTGTGAAGGTTACGCCGTTTTTGGATTCCCAGCGTTCTTTAATCTCATTGTCGCTGGAACGGTTGATGTAACGTTCGTATTCAACTGCCTTCTGACCGCATTCATCAACAACTGCCTGCTGTTGTGGTGTGAGGCCGTCGTAGATATCCTGGTTGATGCAGAAGAACAGACAGTCATAAATTGCATCCCACATGGAGCAGTAAGGCTGAACTTCCTGAACGCTTGCTGCGTCGATAGCAGGAAGCGGATTTTCCTCACCTTCAACCGTGTTCTGCTGAAGTGCTGTGTAAGTCTCTGACCAGTTCATGTTGGTGGCATCAGCGCCCCATCTCTTGTAGCATTCCATCAGAAGGTTGGAACCTGCTACACGAACCTTCAGGTTCTTCATATCATCTACAGATTTAATCTCGCGTTTGCTGTTAGTCAGTTCACGGAAACCGTTTTCTGCGATACCCATGCAGTGGAGTCCGTATTCGCCAAGGATTTCTTTCAGTTTTTCACCAGCTTCGCCATCGAATTTCGCATCTGCATCGTCGTAAGAATCATAGACGAATGGAAGAGAAACAACGTTGAAACGTGGATCAAATGCAGAGTAGATCAGGTTGGAGTGCATGGAGATCTGAACCGGGTCCCCATTCATCAGAGCCTGAATACCTTCGGACTGGTTGCCATTTGTAAGCTGGTCAGCTGCATAAATATTGACTTTAACCTTTCCGCCTGTAGCTTTTTCCATCAGTTCACCGAACTTACGTCCGCCGTCAGCCCATGTACTTGTCTCAGTAGTGGAGCAAGCGAAGTTCCAGGTTGTTTCCGGCCAGTCCAGATCACTGTAATCTTCCACTGTATTGAAGGAATCCTTTGTGAAAAGATCAACCAGATCCTGGGCATCGTCATAGCCCTGGCTCTTCAGTTCGTTTACAAACCAGTCATCGATACCGTCAACTGCTTCTTTGAAGGAGTCGATGTCCATGTCTTCTTTTTCTGTGATTGTTACACCGTTCTGGCTTGCCCAGCGTTCTTTGATCTCGTCATCTCCGGAACGGTTGATGTAACGCTCATATTCAACTGCTTTCTGTCCTGCCTCGTCAACAACTTCCTGCTGTTGTGGTGTGAGACTGTTGTAGATGTCTTCGTTGATACAGAAGAACAGGCAGTCATAAATTGCATCCCACATAGAGCAGTAAGGCTGAACCTCCTGAACACTTGCAGCGTCGATAGCGGGAAGCGGATTCTCCTGACCTTCTACTGTGTTCTGCTGAAGTGCTGTGTAAGTTTCAGACCAGTTCATGTTGGTGGCATCAGCGCCCCATCTCTTGTAGCATTCCATCAGAAGGTTGGAACCTGCTACACGAACCTTCAGGTTCTTCATATCGTCTACAGATTTAATCTCATGTTTGCTGTTTGTGATTTCGCGGAAACCGTTCTCTGCAATACCCATGCAGTGGAGTCCGTACTCACTGAGGATTTCTTTCAGCTTTGCACCTGCTTCGCCATCGAATTTCGCATCTGCATCGTCGTAAGAATCATAGACGAATGGAAGAGAAACAACGTTGAAACGTGGATCAAATGCAGAGTAGATCAGGTTGGAGTGCATGGAGATCTGAACCGGGT
>ENA-OQJC01000102-OQJC01000102.1-human-gut-metagenome-genome-assembly--contig:-NODE-102-length-23292-cov-3.853918_pt1 | contig 23292 bp, 23 predicted proteins | sample MGYA00242600_ERZ504766 | MGnify/ENA primary metagenome ERZ504766 (study PRJEB26092, sample SAMD00036364) | human gut metagenome | host: Homo sapiens | study: EMG produced TPA metagenomics assembly of...
GATGTCAAACTGCTGGAGCTGCCGAACACTACATTAAGGCTAAGGCCTGAGGTTGCAGTCGATGCAAACTGGCGTCAGCGCTGCCTGGATATTCAAGCTGCCGGACGGCTACAAGCTGAGCACCGACTACGGCACGGAGGAAGAGCTGTTGAAGGTTCGTCCCTTCGATACTGTCTTCATTGTGACCAAGCTCTGATTTCCTGGCACAGAAGTTTTTTGAAAAAACTCAAATAGCACCAACAGGGCGGTAGTCAACACGGCTACCGTCCTGTTTTTAAGTACAAAAAGAGCGACAGTCGTGCGACTGCCGCTCTTTTACGTTTATAGTCAGTTCCACCGTTTTTTCGGCAGCGGGCAACCCCTTCCGTCAAAGCCTGCGGCTTTGCCAGCTTCCCCAAGGGAACGGATGAACCCTCTCAGGCTCACTGCGTTCGCCAGCTCCCCCGAAGGGGGAATTTTTAAGCATCTGCCGGTTAGGAGCAAAAAAGCTCCCCCCCCCTTTCGGGGGAGCTGGCATCGAGCAAAGCGAGATGACGGAGAGGGTCTTACTTCCGCTTCGGCAGCGGCACACACAGCACCAGCGTGATGCCGATGGCCAGCGCAACGGCTACTTTAAAGGTGCTGATGCCGTTGGAAAGGGCCAGCGCATTGTTGCCCTGTATAAAATAGTAGGCGCAGTAGTAGATGCCAGCGCCGGGCACCAGCGGGAAGATGCCGGACAGCAGGAACACCGTTACCGGCATTTTAATCACAATGGCAAACACCCGGGTGAGCAGGGTGAGGGGGATCACCGCCAGCAGGGAGGCTGCGGCACTGTCTGCCCCCAGCATTACGGCCAGCTCGTAGACAAACCAGCCCACGGCACCCACCAGCCCACAGAAGGGCAGGCTTTTGCGCGGACAGCCGAACAGAACGGCAAAACTCAGGGTGCCTGCGCCGGCAATAAAGAACTGCGCGGCCAGCTCTCCGATCTGTGTACTGGTGAGCATCATGCGACCACCACCCCCGTAAAGAATGTATAAAGGCTCAGCACAAGGCCGGTGCCAATGGCAATGCTGGCTGCAATGAGCAGCGCATCGATCATGCGGATGGTGCCGGAGAGGTAATCTCCGTGCACAAAGTCGCGGATGCCCATGGTAAAGGACGATGCCGGGGGTCGAGGATCATCAGCGAACCGATAATAGAATGACTGGCCGGTGTGCCCAGCACTCGGCAGGCCAGAATGCACACCAGCGTGATAAGCGCAGCACAGCTGATCTTGCAAAAGCCGCCGGGCAGCTCGTGCTGCTCACACAGCAGCAAATAGCCGCTGGCAAGAAAGCCTGCCAGTGCCGCCGCCAGCGCACTGCGCAGTGTGCCGCCGAAGATCAGCGCAAAGCAGAATGCACCGCACATGCCGCTGACCAGCTGCACCCAGTTCTTGGGAAAAGGGATGCGCCGCGCCAGCACCAGACGGCTCTCGGCTTCGTTCAGCGACATGTTGCCCTCTGCGATCTCGCGGGAGAGGGCGTTCACTGCCGCCACCCGGCCCAGATGAGTGGTGCGGGTAGGCACATTGCGCACCTCGCTGATCTCGGCGGTGCCCGCACTGGCAAAGATGCCGTTGGTCAGCACGTAAACATGGAACTCCCGCAGGTGGAATGACCGGGCCATGATCTCCATGGTCTGCTCCACCCGGAACACCTCGGCACCGTTTTCCAGCAATGTCTGGCCCGCTGCCATGATAAAATCCATGATGCGGCGGCGCAGTTCTTCATCCGGGAAAACCTCGCGGCTGTTCATTGCCGCACCTCCTTTATAAATAATGCTGTCTTATTCTACCATGTCCGCGGCTGGCGCACAAGATAAAAAAACGCAATTTCCTACTAAAAAACTTCGTTGTAGGTGTTGACAAATCCGGTCGATTGGATTATTATAAATGCAATATCACAAAAATGGCTGTGAAGAGAAGAGTAGGCCTTCGCATTGATCCTTACCAGAAAGCCCGGGCGATGGAAAAGGGCAGGAAACAGGAAGCTGAAAATGGTCTCGGAGCTGTGCGGGCGAGGTGCATGAGCGCTAAGTTCGCAACGGGATGCGCCCGTTACAGCGTCCGGCTGTAAGCAGCAAAGCTGCCGCAGCATTGAGGCTGTGCCCGCAAGGGTATGGTAAACCAAGGTGGTACCACGGAAGTATGTTATGCTCCCGTCCTTGTCTGAGCGTTGGCTCAAGGTCAAGGACGGGAGCTTTTTTCATGCATCCGTCAAAGGCCCTTAGCACGGAACTGTGCCGTGCGGGCCGCTGTACATTATAATAAGCAAATAGAGAGGGAACAAAACTATGATTACTCGTCGTGATTTTCTGAAAGTTACCGGAGCTGCAGCTGCTGCAGCTGCCCTGACCGCATGCGGCGGTTCTTCTTCCACCGCATCTTCCGCTGCTTCCGGCACTGCTTCTTCCGCAGCTTCTTCTGCTGTGGCTAAGCTGGACAAGGTGAAGGTGGCTGTGCCCAACGACACCACCAACGAGGCACGCGCCCTGACCCTGCTGGAGAAGAACGGCTTCTTTAAGCTGAAGGCTGATGCAGGCCTGACCGCAACCGCAAAGGACATCGAGGAGAACCCTCTGAATGTTTCCGTCGATGAGGTCGAGGCTGCTCAGGTGCCCAACGTCCTGCAGGACGAGGACTACGCCGTCATCAACTCCAACTACGCCATCTCCGCTGGTCTGGACCCCATGACCGATGCTCTGGCAATGGAGGACGGCACCTCTGCTTACGTCAATATTCTGGTCTGCAAGGACGGCAATCAGGAAGAGCCGAAGATCAAGGCTCTGGCCGCTGCTCTGCAGAGCCAGAAGGTGAAGGACTTCATGGATGAAAACTACAAGGGCGCTGTGGTGTCCGTTGTGGAGAACCCCACCGACGGCTATGACTCCTCCATCGACTACGATGCACTGAACGGCGAGACCGTCAGCTGCGCTGCTACTCCGGCTCCTCACTGCGAGGTTCTGGAGATCTGCAAGGACATTCTGGCCGAAAAGGGCATCACGCTGGATATTCAGGAGTACGACGACTATATCATTCCCAACAACATCGTTGAGGACGGCCAGTGCGATACCAACTATTTCCAGCATCAGCCGTATCTGGACGACTTCAATGCAGAGCACGGCACCCATCTGGTGACGGTTGCCGGCATCCACGTGGAGCCTATGGGCATCTACGGCGGCAAGCAGGACAGTCTGGCACCGATCGAGGGTTAAGCAAACTCCCCCAGTCACCTTGCGGTGACAGCCTCCTCGGGGAGGGGGCCTTTGCCTGACCGTTCTGTTTCAGGCTCCCTCCATGAGGGAGCTGGCAAACCCGCAAGGGTTTGACTGAAGGAGTTTATTCAACAGCAAGGAGCAATTTCTGTGATCGAGATCAAACATCTTTCCAAGACCTTCCAGATGAAGGACGGCGCGGTGAATGCGCTGAAGGACATCAACCTCACCATCCCGGATGGTTCCATTTATGGCATCATCGGCATGTCCGGTGCGGGCAAATCCACGCTGGTGCGCTGCATCAACCTGCTGGAACGCCCCACCGAGGGCAGCGTTGTGATCGACGGCACCGCTATGGAGACTTTAAACGCAGCCCAGCTGCGTGAGCGCCGCCGCGATATCACCATGATCTTCCAGCAGTTCAATCTGCTGATGCAGCGCAGCTGCCTGAAGAACATCTGCTTCCCCATGGAGCTGGCCGGTGTGAAAAAGGCGGATGCCGAAAAGCGTGCCAGAGAGCTGCTGGAAGTGGTGGGCCTGCCCGATAAGGCCAACGCCTACCCGGCACAGCTGTCCGGCGGCCAGAAGCAGCGCATTGCCATTGCCCGCGCACTGGCAACGGATCCCAAAGTTCTGCTCTGCGATGAAGCCACCAGCGCACTGGACCCCAACACCACCCATGCTATCCTGACCCTGATCAAGGACATCAACAAGAAGCTGGGCATCACGGTTGTGGTCATCACCCATCAGATGAGCGTTGTGGAAGAGATCTGCGATCACGTTGCCATTCTGGACGGCGGCGTTGTGGTGGAGGAAGGCTCCGTGCAGGAGATCTTCTCGAACCCCAAAACGCCCGCAGCAAAGCGTCTGGTGGCACCCAACGGCGGCAGCGCTGCGCGGGACCTTTCCAGCTTTGCACCGGACGACCATGTGGTGCGCGTCACCTTCAACGGTTCGTCCACGGCAAAGCCGCTGGTGGCAAGCCTTGCTGCAGAAAAAGGCATTCTGGTGTCGGTGCTCAGCGCCGATACCCGCGACCTGAGCGGCCAGTGCTACGGCTCCATGCTGCTCAAGCTGCCCACTGATGTGGAGCAGGCAAAGCAGGCTGCGGCCTATATGCGCGCCCAGCCCGGCATTACGGTAGAGGAGGTGACCGGCGAATGAGTATTGCAGATTACGGCTTTGCCATCTGGGAAACCTTTTATGTGACGGTCCTTTCCACCGCGTTTGCGCTGGTGCTGGGCCTGCCGCTGGGTGTGCTGCTGGTGGCCGGTGATAAGGACGGCATTCTGCCGCTGCCCGGCTGGCTGATGCACATTCTCAACATCGTTATCAACATCCTGCGCAGTGTTCCGTTCCTGATCCTGATGATCTGTGTATTCCCGCTTACCCGTGCCATCGTGGGCACCACGGTGGGTACCAAAGCCACCATCGTTCCGCTGGTGGTGGCAGCCTTCCCGTTCGTGGCACGTCTGGTGGAGACCAGCCTGCGCGAGCTGGACGAGGGCGTGGTGGAAGCCGCCCAGAGCATGGGCGCAACGCCGTTCCAGATCATTACCAAGGTGATGATCCCGGAATGCCTGCCCGGCCTGATCTCCAGCATGACCACCGCACTGACCACCATTCTGGGCTACTCGGCCATGTCCGGTGTCATTGGCGGCGGCGGTCTGGGCAAGATCGCTTTGTCCTACGGCTATTACCGCTACCAGACCGATATCATGATCGTGTGTGTCATTTTGCTGGTGCTGATGGTTCAGGTGTTCCAGACGTTGGGCACTGCTTGGGCCACCAGAAGCGATAAGCGGCTGCGGAAGTAACTCCTTCAGTCGCACTTCGTGCGCCAGCTCCCCCGGAGAGGGAGCTTCTGGCGAAGAGGAAAACTTTCCGGTATTGCCAAAGCCGAAAGGCTTTGACGGAAGGAGTCCTCTCCTCATTTTGCCCCCGAACGGGAACTAAAATTTAACGTTTCAATTCCCCGCCGGAGGCTGCAGCACTCCTGCGGGGAATTGTGCTATATGGACAAACCCAGTAAAGGAGTATGTAGTATGAATCGCGATACCATCTGTGTGCAGGGCGGTTACACCCCCGGCAACGGCGAACCCCGCCAGATCCCCATTATCCAGTCCACCACCTTCAAGTATGCCACCAGCGAGGATATGGGCAAGCTGTTCGATCTGGAAGCTGACGGCTACTTCTATTCCCGTCTGCAGAACCCCACCTGCGACCTTGTGGCTAAGAAGATCTGCGAGCTGGAAGGCGGCACGGCCGCAATGCTGACCAGCAGCGGTCAGGCTGCAAACTTCTTTGCCCTGTTCAATCTCTGCGAAGCAGGCGACCACATCGTGGCATCCAGTACCATCTACGGCGGCACCTTCAACCTGATCTCCGTCACCATGAAGAAGATGGGAATCGATGCCACCTTCGTGGACCCGCTGTGCACCGAGGAAGAGCTGAACGCCGCATTCCAGCCCAACACCAAGGTGGTGTTCGGCGAGACCATCGCAAACCCGGCCCTGACCGTGCTGGACATTGAGAAGTTTGCCAAGGCTGCTCACGCCCACGGTGTGCCGCTGATCGTGGACAACACCTTTCCCACGCCGGTCAACTGCCGCCCCTTTGAGTGGGGCGCGGATATCGTGACCCACTCCACCACCAAGTACATGGACGGTCATGGCGCGGTGCTGGGCGGTGCCATCGTGGACGGCGGCAAGTTCGACTGGATGGCCCACGCTGAGAACGTTCCCCGGCCTGTGCACCCCGGACGACAGCTACCACGGCATCACCTACGCCGAGCGTTTCGGCAAAGAGGGTGCCTTTATCACCAAGGCTACCGCGCAGCTGATGCGTGACTTTGGCTCCATGCAGTCGCCCATGAACGCCTACATGCTGAACCTCGGTCTGGAAAGCCTGCATGTCCGGATGCAGCGCCACTGCGCCAACGGCATGGCTGTGGCAGAGTTCCTTGAAAGCCATCCCAAGGTGGCCTACGTGAACTACTGCGGCCTGGAGTCCAGCCCGTACCATGCACTGGCTGAAAAATACTTGCCGAACGGCAGCTGCGGCGTGGTCAGCTTTGGTCTGGCCGGCGGCCGTGAGGCTGCAAGCATCTTTATGAAGAATCTGAAGCTGGCAGCCATCGAGACCCATGTGGCCGATGCCCGCACCTGCTGCCTGAACCCTGCATCCAGCACACACCGCCAGATGAACGATGAGCAGCTGAAAGCCGCCGGTGTGCCCGCAGAGCTGGTGCGCATGAGCTGCGGCTTGGAAAGCAGCGAAGACCTCATCGCAGATATTGCACAGGCGCTGGATAAGATCTAAAAGGTGAGTTCAGCAGCATCTATCGGTTCCGGCCCTTCTCGTAAAAACGCGTTTGGAGCGCCCCGCAGGGCGCGACAAACGCAAAATATAAAAATAAATTCCGCTGAAGATAGCCAGAGCGTCAGCGGAGGCTATTCTAAATCGTTAGGAGTACGAACTATGCCGCTGATCATCCCCAAGACCCTGCCTGCTTACGATGCCCTCTACAACGAAAATATCTTCGTCATGCATCGTGAGCGCGCCCTTGCCCAGCACATCCGCCCGCTGGAGATCCTGATCCTGAACCTGATGCCCACCAAGATCACCACTGAGACCCAGATCGCCCGTCTGCTGGCAAATACCCCGCTGCAGGTGCACATGACCCTGCTGCAGACGGCCAGCCATGCGGCGACCCACGTTTCGGCAGCACACCTCGAATCGTTCTATAAGAACTTCAACGAGGTGAAGAACAACCGCTACGACGGCATGATCATCACCGGCGCACCGGTGGAGACCATGGACTTTGAGCAGGTGGATTACTGGCCGGAGCTGTGCGAGATCATGGACTTCAGCGAGACGAATGTCTACTCCACCCTGCATGTGTGCTGGGGCGCGCAGGCGGGCCTGTACTACCACTACGGCGTGCACAAGCAGCTGCTGCCGGAAAAGATGTTCGGCGTGTTCGAGCACCGGGTCACCCGCCCGTCGAACCCTTTGGTGCGCGGTTTTGACGAGGTGTTCTATGCGCCCCACAGCCGCCACACTGGCATCAGCCGCGAGGATGTGGACAGTTGCAAGGCTCTGCGCATCCTTGCCGAGAGCGATGTGGCCGGCCCCTTCCTCATGAGCACCGAGAACGGACGGCAGATCTTTGTCACCGGCCACCCGGAATATGACAAATACACGCTGGATTCAGAGTACCGCCGCGATGTGGACAAGGGCCTGCCCATCCATGTGCCGGTGAATTACTACCCGGACGATGATCCCACAAAGCCGCCGCTGTTCCGCTGGCGTGCCCACGCCCACCTGCTGTATGAGAACTGGCTGAACTACTACGTCTACCAGAACACCCCCTACGATCTGGGCGAGATCCAGCGCGTAAAGCACGAATAAATGCACAAAAACCGGTATTGCGTCAAAATTGCGCGATACCGGTTTTTATGCTATACTGTTCCTGCGGCCCTTCTCCATTCCCCTAACCGCGGAAAGGAGGTGAACCCCTTGGAAACTCTCTCTACATTTATCCAAACCGTTGCCGCGCAGGTAGTTGCCTACTATCTGTGCACATGGATCGACGGTAAGATCGGCAAGGGCAGCAAACACTAAAAGAAGCCCCCGGTACTGACACTACCGGGGGCTTCGTGTTTCGGCATGAACCCGATGGATTCAATCTCTCTACATTGCCTATCTTTAGTATATGCAGTTTTGGGCAAAAGTCAAGCGATGAAATGCAAATTATTTTTTACGCCTTACCGGCTTTTTCTTGCGCACGCTGTAGCCAAAGGTGCCCAGCTTTTTGCCCAGAGCCAGATAGTCACCGTGACTGTAGACGATGAGCTTTGCCTTTTCGAGACACAGCTTGCCGCTTTCGTCCAGCAGGCTTTCGTCCACATCACAGGCCACCACTTCGGCAAGGAACAGGTCGTGGCTGCCCAGCGGGATCACCTGAGTTACCTTGCATTCCAGATTGACCGGGCTTTCTTCCAGAATGGGGCAGTCGGTCAGCACGCTGCCGGGGGCAGAATGCAGGCCGCAGGCGGCAAATTTATCCACATCACGGCCGCTTTTCACGCCGCACCAGTCCACCGAACGCACCAGCGCTTCGGTGGGCAGATTGATGGCAAACTGTCCGCTTTCCTGAATGAGGTGGTGGCTGTAGCGCTCCGGCCGAACGCTGATGGACACCATGCTGGGCTGGGTGCAGATGGTGCCCGTCCAGCCGATGGTGATGAGATTGGGCTTTTCCAGCCCGCCGCAGGACACCAATACCGGCGGTTCCGGGTTCAGCAGGGTGCTGCCCCGCCAGCTCTGTTTGCTCATCCGTGATACTTCCTTTCGTAAGGGGCCCAGGTGCGCTCGCTGATGATGTAGCGCGGGCGGGCTTTCGTCTCCATATAAATTTTGCCGATATACTCGCCGATCACGCCTAAGCACACCAGCTGCACGCCGCTCATGAAGCAGACGATGCACACGATGGAGGCCCAGCCGGCCACGCTGCTGCCCATGGCGGCGCACACGATGGCCCAGATGACTCCGATAAAGCTGATCAGGCTCACAAAGATGCCAGATCCAGTAATAAGGCGGATGGGCTTGTTGGAAAGACTGGTGATGCCGTCAAAGGCAAGGGCCAGCATCTTGCTCAGCGGATAGTGGCTCTCACCGGCAAGGCGTTCGTGGCGCTCGTAGGTGACTACCTCGCTTTTGAAGCCAACCAGCGGCACCATGCCGCGCAGGAAAATGTTCACTTCCCTGTAGTCGGCAAAGCTTTCCAGCACACGGGTGCTGATGAGGCGGTAGTCTGCGTGGTTGAACACGATGTCTGCGCCCAGAGCGTTCATCACATGGTAAAAGCCCTCGGCGGTGAAGCGCTTGAAGAAGGTGTCTGTATCGCGGCGGCTGCGCACGCCGTAGACCACCTCGGCACCGTCCAGATACTTTTTAACCATCTCGTCCATGGCGTTGATGTCGTCCTGACCATCGCAGTCGATGGAAATGGTAACATCGCAGGTGCCGCTGTGCAGTGCCTCCATCAAGCCTGCCAGCACGGCGTTCTGGTGGCCGCGGTTGCGGCTCTGGGAAATGCCGATGTAGTGCTCGTCCTGTGCGGCAAAACTCTGGATCAGTTCCCATGTCTTGTCTTTGGAGCCGTCGTTCACGAACAGCACCCGGCTCTTCTCGCTCACAAGGCCCTGTGCGGCAAGGCCGCTGATCTTTTCCAGAAACATGGGAGCTGTAATGGGCAGCACCTGCTCCTCGTTGTAGCAGGGGATCACGATCCATAAAATCGGTTTTGACATATTTAAAAATACTCCTATATTAAAAATAACAAGATGATGCCGCTGACGGTTACGGCCTTCCAGTGAAAAAGAGTTTTAGAAAAATCTGTAGATTTTTCTAAAACTCAAATATAAAAATAAAATTTCAGCTGAATACAGCCAAAGCGCACGCGGCGGCTATTCAAATGGTCACTGCACCATTTGCTTCAGAACCTCAGGCTCCAGCAGCTTGAAGCTGCTCTTGTAGGTGTCCAGCAGGCCGTCCCGCTGCATCTGACTCAGCTCGCGGCTGAGGGCGCTGCGGTCGCAGTTCAGGTAATCTGCCAGCTGGATGCGGGAGAACGGGATGCTGAAGGTCAGGCTGCCAGCCCGCTCGGCTTCACTGAGCAGATAGGCGCACACTTTGGCCCGCAGGCTTTTGAGCACCAGCAGGTCGATGCGGCGGGAGAGGGAAAAATATTTATCGCTGATGGTGCGCACCAGATTGCGCAATGTCTGCTGGTGCGCCGGACTGCCATCCGAAAGCAGCAGCCGCTCGTAGGGAATCAGCAGCACCTCGCAGGGCACCGAAGCCATCACCGTGACCGGGCTTGCCAGACTGGAACCGCTCAGCACATCGCCGAACACGCCGCCCGGTTCCATGTGGGTGATGGGAATGCGCGCACCCTGCGGCCCGGGACGGTAGGCTTCCAGCTCACCGGACAGTACGATGCCCACCCTGCGGTTGGGTTCGCCCGCCAGAACAAGCGCTTCGCCTTTGCCATAGCTGCGCATAACGGCACCCAGCTGAGCCAGCAGGGTCTGCAGCTCTTCAGGGGTCAGACCATTGAATAAAGAGGTGGAGCATAACAGCGGAAGAAAGTTTTTCATCACAATTCCGTGGGAAAGATCCGGCTTCCCACAGCCCTCCTGCAATTCCGTTGCACACGCAACGGTATTTTTGACTCTATTATAGTAAACTTAGACCCGCAAAGCAAATGATTTTGCAAATTTGCCTTGTAAAAAATATGAAAAGACCGACCCATGGTTCTGTGCAAAATTTTCAGGCACAAAATGGCGCGGTCTTGTGAGGAAAGAGGGAACCCCGCATGAAAAAACTGACATCCATGCTGCTGGCTCTGGCCCTTGTGCTGAGCCTTGCCGCCTGCGGCGGTGCGGCATCCAGCTCTGTTGCATCCAGTGCAGCTTCCAGCGAAGCTGTCCCCGAGGCTGCTTCGGAAGCCGCTTCCAGTGAGGAAGCAAAGGAACTGTCCACCACCGATGCTCTGCGCATTGCCGGCCTGAAAGGCCCCACCACCATGGGCCTTGTCAACCTGCTGAGCATGGAAGAGGATGGCACCGCTTCCATGGATTACGACCTGCAGCTTTACGGTGCTGCCGATGAGATCGTGCCGCTGCTGATGAAGGGCGAGCTGGACATGGCTGCCATCCCGGCAAATCTGGCCGCCACCCTGTATCAGAAGACGGAGGGCGGCATTCAGGCTGTGGCCGTCAACACGCTGGGCGTGCTGTACGTAGTGGAAAAAGGCGGCGATACGATCCAGTCCATGGCAGACCTTGCAGGCCGTACCATCCTGTCCACCGGCAAGGGCACCACGCCGGAGTACGTGCTGCGCTATCTTCTGAACGCCAACGGCATCGACCCGGACAAGGACGTGACCATTGAATACTACAGCGAGGCCACCGAGGTCACGGCCCAGATGGCCAATACCGAGGATGCCATTGCAGTTCTGCCCCAGCCCTATGTGACTGCAGCCGGCCTGCAGGACGACACCCTGCGTGTGGCCCTCGACCTGACCGAGGAATGGAACAAGGTCGCGGATACGCAGCTCATCACCGGCGTGACCGTGGTGCGCAAGGAGTATGCCGAGGAACACCCGGATGTTGTGGCCGCATTCCTTACCGACTACGCCAAGAGCGTGGAAGCTGCCAACGCCGATTTGGACGGCACTGCCGCTCTGTGCGAGGGGCAGGGTGTTGTGGCCAAGGCTGCCATTGCCAAGAAGGCCCTGCCCAACTGCAACATCGTCTGCCTGACCGGCGACGAGCTCAAGACCAACGCATCCGCTTATCTGCAGGTGCTGTTTGATGCGACCCCAAGGCAGTGGGCGGCGCAATGCCCGGCGACGATTTCTACTGGACTGCCGAGTGATTTCTCAATAAGCCATCTCTCCGGCCGCTGTGCGATTGGTACGCACGGCGGCTTTTTTGTTTGCACAAAATGCTTGTATCCCAGCTTTTGTGCTCCCTGCACAAATTTAAAGACAATTTTTTGTGAACGAAAATGAATGGAATTGACTGAAAGCGATTGATTTTGGCGCTGCATTTGCTATAATAAAGATGAAATCAACCAAAACAACGCACAAACGGTCATAAACCGTCAAAGATAAGATCAAACCAAAGGAGAGGATGCCGATGCTGGCAGAAGAACGCTTCAGCCTGATCATGGAACAGCTGAACCGCAAGCGCACCGTGACAGTGCAGGAACTGTGCGAGGCGCTGAACACCAGCGAATCCACCATCCGGCGCGACCTGACCGAACTGGACCGGCTGGGCAAGCTGAACAAGGTGCACGGCGGTGCCACCCTGCCGGACAGCCGTTTTCTGGCGGATGAACCCACCATGGAGGCCAAGGAGTCGCAGGCTGTGGAGCAGAAGCGCAGCATCGCGCAGGCGGCGGCAAAGCTCATCAACGCCGATGATTTTGTGTTCATCGATGCAGGCTCCACCACGCTGGAGCTGGTGCATGCACTGGCGGGGGATGCCCTCAAAGCCAGCTATGTGACCAACGGCGTGGCCCATGCCCGGGCACTGGCCCGAAAGGGCTGCCGGGTGTATCTGCCCGGAGGACTGCTGCGGCCCCAGACCGAAGCCATTGTGGGTGCACCCACAGTCACCAGCCTGCAGCGCTACAATTTTACCAAGGCGTTCATGGGTGCCAACGGTGTGGCGCTGGATGCCGGTTTTACCACGCCGGACCCCGAGGAAGCTGCCGTGAAAGCAGCGGCAGTGCACCGTGCACGGGAAGCCTGGTTCCTTGTGGATGATGCCAAGTTTTCCCGCATCTACCCGGCAGTCATTGCCGACCTGCAGGGCGGTGCCATTCTCACCAACCGCTGCCTCAACCCCAAATACAAACAATTCACGCTGGTAAAGGAGACGGAAGTATGATTTATACCGTAACATTCAACCCGGCCATTGACTATGTGGTGCGTTTGGATGCACCGCTGGAAGTGGGCGAGGTGAACCGCGCCAAAGGCGAGGACTGCGTGCTGGGCGGCAAGGGCATCAATGTGTCCGGTGTGCTGGCACAGCTGGGCTGCGAGAGCGTGGCGCTGGGCTTTGTGGCCGGTGAGACCGGCGCATGGCTGGAACGCGGTCTTGCTGCACAGGGCTTAAAGACCGATTTTGTGCATCTGGAACAGGGCATGACCCGCATCAATGTCAAGATCAAGGCAGGGCAGGAGACCGAGCTGAACGGCGCGGGCCCCGACATTCCGGAGAGCGCCATGCAGGAGCTGGAAAAGAAGCTGGACAGCCTGAACGAGGATGATATCCTCATTCTGGCGGGCAGCATCCCGGCAAGCCTTTCGCAGGATACCTACGAGCGGCTGCTGGCCCGGCTGCAGGGCAGGGGCGTGCGTGCTGTGGTGGATGCCACCCGCGACCTGCTGGTGAACGTGCTGCAGTACCACCCCTTCCTCATCAAGCCCAATAACCACGAGCTGGGCGAGATCGTGGGCAGGGTGCTGACTACGGACGAAGAGATCATTGCTGCGGCCCGCACCCTACAGCAAAAGGGCGCTCGCAACGTGCTGGTAAGCATGGCGGGTGACGGTGCCCTGCTGGTGGACGAAAATGGCGAGGTGCACCGCATCGGCTGCCCCAAGGGCAAGGTCGTAAACAGCGTGGGCGCAGGCGACAGCATGGTGGCCGGCTTTGTGGCTGGCTGGATGCAGACCCGGAGCTATTCCTTTGCACTGCGTTTGGGCACAGCCTGCGGCAGTGCAACGGCGTTCAGCCTTGGCCTTGCCACCAAAGAAAAAATCGACGAACTGATGAAGGAAATCTGACCCTCTGTGACGGAGAGGGTTGCAGTTATACAGGAAGGGAGAAAAATCATGCGTATTACGGAATTATTCACCGCGCAGTCCATCGCACTGGATGAGGCTCTGACCGATCAGGAGCAGATCATCAGCCGTCTGGTGGAGCTGCAGGCCACCCATGGCAATATCACGGACAAGGATGCCTACAAAAAGGCCCTTTATGCCCGTGAGGCGGAGGGCTCCACCTATGTGGACAACGGCATCACAGTGCCCCACGCCAAGACCAATGTAGTCACCCGGCCCAGTCTGGCGGCGCTGCGGCTGAGCAGCCCCGTGCAGTACAATGCCGAGGACGACGGTACCACCGACCTGCTGTTTGCCATTGCGGCTCCGGAAAACGGCAGCCTGCATGTGGACATGCTGGCCCGTATGATGCAGATGCTGATGAACGAGGACTTTGTAGAAAAGCTGAAGGCCGCAAAGACCCCTGCAGAGTTCCTTGACTGCATCGATGCACAGGAGGAGGTTCAGTTCGGCGCGGAGAGCTTCACCCAGCAGGAGATCCCCCAGAGCGGCTACCGCATTCTGGCCGTGACCGCCTGCGTCAACGGCATCGCCCACACCTATATGGCAGCGGAAGCCCTGACCAAGGCCGGTGACAAGCTGGGTCTGCCCACCAAGGTGGAGACCAATGGCTCGGATGGAGCAAAGAACATCCTCACCAGAGAAGAAATCGCAAACTGCGACGGCATCATCGTGGCAGCAGAAAAGAAGGTGGAGACCGCCCGCTTCGACGGCAAGCCGGTGCTGTTCACCCGGGTGGACGATGGCATCCACAAGCCGGAGGAGCTCATCAAGAAGATCGTGCACGGCGAGGTGCCTGTTTACCACGCCGAGGGCGGCGCGCAGGCCGCCGAGGATGCTTCCGGCAAGGACAGCTTTGGCCGCGCTCTGTACAAGAACCTGATGAACGGTGTCTCCCACATGCTGCCCTTCGTGGTGGGCGGCGGCATCATGATCGCACTGGCGTTCCTGCTGGACGATTACACCATCGATCCCTCCAACTTTGGCATGAACACCCCGGTCGCTGCCTTCTTTAAGACGGTGGGCAGCGCAGCCTTCGGTTACATGCTGCCCATCCTGTCTGCCTTCATCGCCATGTCCATCGCGGACCGTCCGGGTCTGGCGGTCGGTTTTGTGGGCGGTGTGCTGGCCATGAACGGCACCAACTTTGCAGGCATTGCAGCGGGTGAGACCACCGGTGTTTCCGGCGGCTTCCTTGCTGCACTGCTGGCCGGTTTTGCTGCAGGCTACATCGTCGAGCTGCTGAAAAAGATCACCGAAAAGCTGCCTGCCAGCCTGAATGGCATCCGTCCCATGCTCATCTACCCGCTGGGCGGTATGCTCATCCTCGGCGCGGTGATGTGCGGCATCAACCCGGTCATGGGCATGATCAACACGGCCATGACCGATTGCCTGAACGCCATGGGCGGCACCTCCAAGGTGCTGCTGGGTGCCATCGTGGCCGGTATGATGAGCATTGATATGGGCGGCCCGTTCAACAAAGCAGCTTATGTCTTTGGCACGGCAGCCCTTGCCTCCGGCAACTATGAGGTGATGGCCGCTGTCATGGTGGGCGGCATGGTTCCTCCCATCGCCATCGCTCTGTCCACCACCTTCTGCCCCAAGAAATGGACTGCCGACGAGCGCCGCAACGGCATCGTGAACTACGTCATGGGCCTGTGCTTCGTCACCGAGGGTGCGATCCCTTATGCAGCAGCAGATCCGCTGCGCGTCCTGCCCAGCTGCGTGGCCGGTGCAGCGGTGGCCGGTGCGCTCTCCATGACCTTCGGCTGCGCTCTGCGTGCACCGCACGGCGGCATCTTCGTGTTCCCAGTCGTGGACCATACCGCTCTGTACTGTGTGGCGCTGGCTGTGGGCAGCGTGCTGGGTGCTGTGATCCTGAGCCTGCTCAAGAAAAACCGTACCGACGCAGAATAAACGCCATTTCCTCCATATTCGAGATACTTCATAAAGCCGCAGCAAGCCCCCGGGGAGACCCGGGGGCTTGCTGTATTACGCAGGATCGCGCGAAGGATCAGAAGGATAAAAAGAAAAAGTAACCGCCCACGACTTCCAATCCAAGCGGTTACTTTTCTTTTGAAATTTAATTGCCGGTAAGAGGTCTGCCGTTTGCGGGCAGTGCCTTTTCCTGTCTTCCTTGTAGACGCTGGTGTGTACTTTGCCAAGCATGAGCCATCAGATATAACATGATACACCCACTGTCAAAAACGCGGCAAGAACCATTTTCACAAAAAATGCAGCAAAGAACAGCGCGAAACACCGCATTTGCTGGAAAAAGCTTTGCAGCCGCCCTTTTGGATTGCACCCGGTTTTTGAGTGTGGTATACTGTTTCTGTTATGGAAAAGTTCCGGTGCGGTGTGCCGGGCACAGCAAAGAGGAAAAAGGAAACGAACGATGAAAATTGGATTTGACAACGACAAATATCTCTCGATGCAGTCAGAACATATCCGCGAGCGCATCAAGAAATTTGACAACAAGCTCTATCTGGAATTCGGCGGCAAGCTGTTCGATGATTACCACGCGTCCCGCGTACTGCCGGGCTTCCAGCCCGATTCCAAGCTGCAGATGCTGCTGCAGCTGAAGGATCAGGCCGAGGTGGTCATCGTTATCAGCGCCGAGGACATCATCAGCAACAAGATCCGCGGCGACTACGGCATCACCTACGATCTGGATGTGCTGCGCCTGATCGATGCCTTCCAGGAAGTAGGCCTGTATGTGGGCAGCGTGTGCGTGACCAAGTATGCCGCTGCACCGGAGGTGGAGGCCTTTGAAAAGCGGCTGAACGGTCTGGGCATCCGCACCTTCCGCCACTACAAAATTCCCGGCTACCCCAACGATGTGGCCCGCATCGTCAGCGACGAGGGCTACGGCAAGAACGATTACATCGAGACCCAGCGCCCGCTGGTGGTCATCACGGCCCCCGGCCCCGGAAGCGGCAAAATGGCCACCTGCCTTTCCCAGCTGTACCATGAGTACAAGCGCGGCGTGAAGGCCGGTTACGCCAAGTTCGAGACCTTCCCCATCTGGAACATTCCCCTCAAGCACCCGGTGAATCTGGCCTACGAGGCCGCTACAGCCGACCTGAACGATGTGAACATGATCGACCCGTTCCATCTGGAAGCCTACGGCGTGACCACCGTCAACTACAACCGCGATATTGAGATCTTCCCGGTGGTGAACGCCATGTTTGAGCTGATCGCCGGCAAAAGCCCGTATAAGTCCCCCAGGACATGGGCGTGAACATGGCAGGCAACTGCATCGTGGACGATGCGGTCTGCCGCGAAGCCTCCCGCAAGGAGATCCTGCGCCGCTACTTCAAGTGCCTGTGTGAGCAGAAGATCACCGGCACGGTCAAGGAGACCGAGCGCTACAAGCTGGAACTGCTGATGAATCAGGCCGACCTGACCGTGGGCCAGCGCGAAGTGGAAAAGCAGGCTCATGCCCGCAGCGAGAGCACCGGCGGGGCCCCTGCTGCCGCTATTGAGCTGCCGGACGGCACCGTTGTTACCGGCAAGACCGGTCCGCTGCTGGGTGCAGCAGCATCTGCTCTGATGAATGCTCTCAAGGTGCTGGCCGGTATCCCGCAGGAGACCGACCTTGTGAGTGCGGCTTCCATTGAGCCCATCCAGACCCTCAAGACCAACTATCTGGGCGGCAAGAATCCCCGCCTGCACACCGACGAGATCCTGATCGCGCTTTCCAGCTCGGCTGCTTCCAACGAGCAGGCTGCAGCGGCCATGCATCAGCTGCCCAACCTCAAGGGCTGCGATGTGCACTCCACCGTGCTGCTTTCGGGTGTGGATACCAGCACCCTGAACCGGCTGGGAATGTACCTGACCTGTGACCCTGTTTACGAGGAAGAGGACCGCAAGTACCACAAGCAGTAAATTATACAAAAAACAAAACAGGCGCATCCAAAGGCCGAAAGGCTGGCGGATGCGCCTGTTTTTATTGGTTCAGATACCGGTAAAATAGGATTTGTACTTTTCTGCGTACAGCTGGGTGCCCATGCGGCGCAGGCCGCCGTACAGGTGCCGCCGGATCAGCGGTTCAATGGCATCCAGGTCTTTTTCCCGGATCACCCGCAAAATTTCCCGGTGCTCGCTCAGCACATCCGGCACATTGTTGGCCCGCACCACATCCAGACGGGTAAAGCGGGAATAATCCGGCTGCGGCTTTGTCAGGTTCTGCCAGATATACCACTTGTTCATGCTGCAAAACCAGATGGCGTGCATTTCCAGATCCAGCGTCAGGAAGGCATTGATATCCACATTGTCTGGGTCGGTCATGGTCTGGGCCATCTCTTCCAGTAGGTCATATTTGTGCTTGATTTCGATGTACTCTTTGGGCGAACAGACCTGAATGAAATCGCGCAGCACCGTGCTTTCAACGGCTGTGCGCTGGTATACGATCTGATCCACGATATCCAGATTGATGGGGGTGACGATGGTGCCCTTGCAGGGAATGATCTGCACAAAGCCGTTCTGTTCCAGCCGCTGCAGGGCAGCGCGCACCGGTGTGCGCGAAATGCCGAACCGTTTGCACAGCTGATTTTCGCTGATGGTCTCTCCGGGCTTGATCTTCAGCGTGACGATCTCATATTCCAGCGTCTGGTAGATGTCCTCCGGATGCAGCTGTTCAGCCATGTGCTCACACTCCATTTACATAGTTGATGATAAGATATTTCTATTTTAGCCTGCCAAAAAGAGATTGTCAACGTATGAGAATGAAGTATACAATAGCCTGTATACAAGTATAGGAAAAGCTCCGAAATTTATCATATCTGACGAAAATTGATATATCAGATGAAAATGAACGGAATTGTGTCATCGGATTGTAACAGTTTTCACGAGAAACGGATAAGATTGTTAGTTATGCACAAAGAAACTTTACGAAGTTGGTGAAGTTTGGCTTTTGTGCGGATGTGAATTTTCTGTTACGATTAGCGTGCAATGAAAATGCTGTATACAGGGATCGCCAAAAACTTTGCTGGCGTATAAGGCAAAACGGCACCCCTGAAACAAGGAGGAAGAAGATTATGAAAAAGGTCTCTCGTCGCAATTTCCTGAAGGTGTCTGGTGCAATGGCAGCTGCAGGTGCTCTGGCAGCCTGCGGCGGTTCCGGTGCATCCACTCCGGCTGCTTCCGGCGCAGCATCCACCAGCACTGCAGCAAGTACCGCAGCAGCCGGTGAGGACAAGTTTGCATCTCTGGGCGACTTCACCATGACCGTGGGTCATGCACAGCCCGAAGGCAACCCTCGCTTTGTTTCCATGGAGCAGTTTGCCGCCGATGTGGCAGAGGCCACCAACGGCCATGTGAAGATCGAGGTTTACGGCAACGGCCAGCTGGGCACCGAGAAGGAGATGCTGGAGCAGGTCGTGGCCGGCACCGTGCAGGGCATGCGCGGCGGTCAGTTCGACTTCAGCCCCCGTCTGCTGATGTTCACCCTGCCCTTCCTGACCAACACCCGTGCGCAGGTCACGGCTCTGCTGCAGAGCGATCTGGCACAGAAGGTGTGCGCTGAGGCCGAAGGCGAGACGGGCACTGTCATCATTAACCTGTGCGATGCAGGCGGCTACCGCCAGTTCTCCAACTCCAAGCACCCCATCAAGGCTCCCGCAGACCTGAAGGGCCTGAAGATGCGCACCAACGGCATGAAGACCATTGACATGACCTTCCAGGCAATGGGCGCTACCACCACCACCATCCCGTACTCCGACCTGTACATGGGCCTGAAGACCGGCGTTGCAGACGGTCAGGAGAACCCTTGGGTCAACGTGGAGGGTATGAAGTTCTATGAAGTGCAGAAGTACTTCACCGAGGTCAACTACCAGTTCCATCCGGATCCCTTCTATGTGAACGCAGCATGGTGGAACGGCCTGCCCGAGGAGTACCGCGATATCATTACCGAGTGCGCCACCAAGATGGGCGAGTACAACGACGAGCTGATCGACAAGAACTCCAGCGCCGCAAAGCAGACCATCGTGGATTCCGGCTGCGAAGTCTACGAGCCCTCTGCCGATGAGCTGAAGGCCTTCCAGACCGCTGTGCAGTCCGTGTACGACCAGTGTGTCACCGAGGGCATCTGCACCGCCGACGAGATCAAGGAGATGCAGGATATCGTCGCAAAGGCATAAGCAGAAACGACCAAAGGCTAGAACGGCCATGTTACGGTAAAGGCGAGAGGGCAGCCTGCGGGCTGCCCTCTGCTGTAACAGGCCAATGGAAAAAGTTGTAAAATAACCGAAAGGGGCTGAGCACCATCGAAAAGCTGAAAAAAATCGGCAAGAAGCTGTTTGACGTATACTTTACCATCGGCGTGATCGCCATGGCACTGCTGGCAGCTCTTGTGATCTTTACCGTTATTGCGCGCTACTGCTTCTCCCTGAGCTGGAAGCAGCTGGCAGAGTTCAACACCACCCTGTTTGCATTTACCACCTTCTGGGGCATGGGCATCAACGTGATCAAGGACGAGCACGTCATGATCGACATCCTTTACGACGGTGTCAAGCCTGCCCGCAAGCGCTGGCTGGCTATCGTCAATTACCTCATCGTGCTGGCCGTGGTGCTGGTGTTCACCTATCAGGGCTTCAAGTATGTGGGCGTTGCCGGTAAGCAGATCAGTCAGGGCATGGAGATCCCCATGATGTATATGTACGGCATCATGCCGGTGTGCGGCATCATCTGTGCCATCTGCGTCGTGATCAAGATCATCACCCTGTACAAGGCCGATATTTCCTACTTTGCGCCCAAGAATCAGGCGCTGAGCCGTGACGACGCATAAGCGGAAAGGGGAGAATACACAACTATGGCAATGCTCATCCTTCTGGTGCTGCTGATCTTCTTTGCCGCGCTGGGCATCCCGCTGGCTTTCGCCATCGGCGCTTCCTGTGTGACCTACATCCTGATCTATGCACCTACCTTTATTACCATGCTGCCGCAGCGCGTGTGGAACGGTGCCTACAGTGAGCTGATGATCGCCATGCCGCTGTTCATGCTGGCTGGCGAACTGATGAACACCGGCGGCATCACCCAGCGCATCATCAACTTCTGCATGGAGCTGCTGCGGCCCATCCGCGGCGGTCTGGGCGAAGTGAACATCGTGGCTTCCATGATCTTTGGCGGTATTTCCGGCTCCTCTGTGGCCGATACCTCGGCTCTGGGTTCCATCCTGATCCCCGCCATGGAGAAGGAAGGGTACCCGCCGGAAGCTTCTGCCGGTATCACGGTGGCATCCTCTACCATGGGCATGATCATCCCGCCCTCCACCCCCATGATCGTTTACTCCATGATCTCCGGTGCATCGGTGGGTGCGCTGTTCGTGGCAGGTGCCGTGCCCGGCATCCTGATCGGTCTGACCCAGCTGGTGCTGGTGTACATCATCAGCGCCAAGAAGGGCTGGCATCCGGAAAAGATCAAGTTTGACGGCAAGCGCGCCGCCAAGAGCCTGCTTTCCGGCATTCCTGCCCTCATCATGCCGCTGTTCATCATCATCTGCGTTTCCTTCGGCGTGTGCACTGCATCCGAAAGTGCCGGTGTGGCCGTGCTGTATTCCATGCTGGTGGGCTTCTTCGTCTACAAGGAGCTGACATGGAAGGGTGTCTGGGAGGCTTTGAAAAAGACCCTGATCTCTTCTTCCTCCATCATGCTCATCATCGGCTTTACCACCATCTTTACATGGGTGCTGACCATGCAGAAGGTGCCGCAGACGGTGGGTGCCTTCTTCATGTCCCTGAACATGCCCGCATGGGCCATTGCACTGATCTTTGATGTGCTGATCCTGATGATCGGCACCTTCATCGACGTCAGCCCGGCCATCCTGCTGCTCACCCCCATCCTGCTGCCGGTCATGGTGCAGTACGGCTTCTCGCCGCTGCAGTTCGGTGCCATGATGATCACCGGTCTGGCCATCGGTCTGGTCACTCCGCCGGTCGGCATGTGCCTGAACGCCTGCAACAAGATCAACCGTATGCCCATCATCGAGATCTTCAAGGGCGCAGCGCCCTACGTGATCTGCAATGTGATCGTTCTGATCTCCATCAGCCTGTGGGGCCCGCTTACTACCGCCCTGCCGCAGCTGCTGGGCTACAGCATCTTCTGAGCTCAACGCGTATACCTCTTATAAAGACAGGCAGCGCTCCCTTGCGGGGCGCTGTTTGTTTTTTGCACGCAAACAGGCAGGACAGTTGTATTTGACGGACAGATATGGTACACTAAGGCCACTTGTGTATAGGAATATAGGAAAAGAGGAATTAAATCATGGATACGCAAAAACAAAAGCGCAGCGCCTTTTCCGGCAAGATCGGCTTTGTGCTGTCGGCCGCAGGCGCTTCGGTGGGTCTGGGCAACATCTGGCGGTTTCCGTACCTCGCCGCGAAATACGGCGGCGGCATTTTTCTGCTGGTGTACATCGTGCTGGCCGTCACCTTTGGCTACACGATGATCGTGGCCGAAACGGCACTGGGCCGCATGACCCACAAAAGCCCGGTGGGTGCTTTTGGCGCCTTTGGCAAAAGGGCGGCCTGCGGTTCGGCGGCTGGATCAATGCGGTCATTCCCATTCTGATCGTGCCGTACTATTCGGTCATCGGCGGCTGGGTCATCCGCTATCTGTCGGAGTATATCAGTGGCCATGGCAGTGAGCTTTCGCAGGACGGTTATTTTTCCAATTTCATTTCCAGCGGACTGTCGGCAGAGGTGTGCTTTCTGATCTTCACGGCCTTTACGCTGGCCATCATCTTTGCAGGTGTGCGCAACGGCGTGGAGCGTGTTTCCAAGGTGATGATGCCGGTGCTGGTGGTGCTTTCGGTGGTCATTGCGGGCTACTCGGTCACGCGCCCGGGTGCGTTGGCAGGCGTGAAGTATTTTCTGGTGCCGAACGTGGCAAACTTTTCCTGGATGACGGTGGTCACGGCCATGGGCCAGATGTTCTATTCGCTGTCCATCGCTATGGGCATTCTGGTCACCTTTGGCTCCTATATGAAGAAGGAGGTCTCCATTGAGGAATCCACCGAGAACGTGGAGGTGTTTGACACGGCCATTGCCATCATGGCGGGCCTGATGATCATTCCGGCGGTGTTCTCCTTCTCCGGCGGCGACCCGGACACCCTGCAGGCCGGCCCGGCGCTGATGTTCATTACCATCCCCAAGGTGTTCGAGAGCATGGGCTTTGGCCATGTGGTGGGCATCCTGTTCTTTTTGCTGGTGCTGTTTGCAGCCGTGACCAGCTCCATTGCCCTGACCGAGAGCGCTGTCTCCACCTTTGAGGACGAGCTGGGCTGGAGCCGCGAGCGCGCAACGGCACTGATCGGCCTGATCATGGTGGCGCTGGGCAGCCTTTCGGCACTGGGCTATGGCCCGCTGGCGGGCGTGACGGTGTTCGGAATGCAGTTTCTGGATTTCTTCGATTTCCTCACCAACTCTGTCATGATGCCCATTGCAGCCATTGCTATCTGCCTGCTGGTGTCCCGTGTGATCGGCGTGCAGAAGATCGAAGAAGAGGTGACGCTGGGCGGCAAGCCCTTCCGCCGTAAAAAGATCTTCAACTTCATGATCCAGTATCTGTGCCCCATCTTTGCGGCCATTATCCTGATCAGCTCTGTGGCAAATGCTCTGGGCTGGATC
>ENA-OQJC01000103-OQJC01000103.1-human-gut-metagenome-genome-assembly--contig:-NODE-103-length-23269-cov-3.199594_pt1 | contig 23269 bp, 18 predicted proteins | sample MGYA00242600_ERZ504766 | MGnify/ENA primary metagenome ERZ504766 (study PRJEB26092, sample SAMD00036364) | human gut metagenome | host: Homo sapiens | study: EMG produced TPA metagenomics assembly of...
TATGCGGTCGATATCACCGCCACGTCACGAGGTGCCGGCTCCCGCCCCATCAAGGGACTGTCGTCCTTGGTGCGTTTGGGTGCCTCGCCGCGCGCCACCATCGCCTTGACCCGTATCGGCCAGGCGAAGGCGTTGCTGTCCGGGCGCGACTATGTGGTGCCCGAGGACCTCAAGGCGTTCGCTCATGAGGTGCTGCGCCACCGTATTATGCTGACGTTCGAGGCACTGGCCGATGGCGTGGTCAGCGATCAGATCGTCGACAAGATCGTCGAAACGGTTCCTGTTCCGTGAGTTCCGATTCCGTTCGCAAGAAGATCGAGGCCCTTGGCACTCAGCTGAGCCTGCCTACCGTAAGGAAGGCTTTGGGCGCGCTGGAGGGCGAACACGCATCCGGGCGTCGCGGCGGCAGCGGCGATGCGATGGATGTGCATGCCTATGAGCCAGGCGACGAATCCCGTCTTATCGATTGGAAGACCAGCGCCCGCCAAGGCCGCCCCATGGTGGTCGAGCGCGAGCGCCTGTCGACGTCACGGGTCTGGTTGCTGATGGACGTGGGCCTGGAGATGACTGGCGTATGCCCTTCCGGAGAACGCGCATGGCAGGTTGCCGCCAATGCGCTGCGTATGTTCGCCGCACTGTCGTTGCGCCGGTCGGACGATATTTCGCTGGTGTTCGGCGATGAGTCCAGTATCACCCGCGTGCCGTTCAACGGTGGGTTCGCGCAGTTCGAACGCACGCTGGACAAGGCGCTTGACCGTGATTGGGATCATCACCGTAATATCGACGCGCTGCTGGAATATGCGCGCCGTATCAAGGATCGCGAGGCATTGATCGTATTGGCCACCGATGAGCATGCGATGGAGGAGCGGCATATCACCACGATCCGTCGTATTACCCGCACCCATCCGATGGTGCTGATCGATGTGGCGACGATGAATCCGTTCAAGGCCGTCTCATCCCGCCACGCTCCCACCGACGGCTTGAGTGCACGGCGTGTGCCGGCATTCCTGCGCAACGCCAAGGCAGCGGCCGAGGTCGATACTCATCGCGCGTATATGGCCGCGGCTTTGGAACAGGAGCTCACCCGTGCCGGTTCCCATATCATTCGATCCGCATCCAGCGAATCCATGTTCGATCGTTTCGTCGCCCTGGTGTCCCGGGCATTGGCCCGCACCACACGCAATAGACTGGGTACTGCACCCGAACTGGTCGGACTGACTTTGGCTGGTGATCTATGATGCACAGCATGTTCCCCATCATCCCGCTCGCCACTGATCCCGGCGATCTCAGGCCCGTGGAGTCGTTGGCCTTGACCACTCCCCTGGTGGTGGCCATCGTCGCATGCCTGTTGCTGGCGGTAGGTCTGATCGCGTTGATCATCATGCTGTCTCGCCCCGCACGCAAACCTCGGAACAGCGACCGCGCGCGTGGCGCTCATAGCAATGCCAGCTCCAAGGCCGAGTGGCGTGCCCGCATCGACGATGTGGTGGCCCGTCATGAATCCGGAGCACTGCCCCGGCATGAGGCTTTCGTCGAATTGTCCGTCATCGCCCGTGATTTCGCCGGTGCCGCATCAGGCAAGGAGCTTAGTTCCAGTACGCTGACCGATTTGGCGTACCTGAATCGCACGCCCGCGAATCGCCAAGGATTGGACGCATTGAAGCAGACCATTGGCGCGTTGTATCCACCGGAATTTGCCGATGATGCCCGCAACCGAATCGCTCAGACGACCAGCGTGCAGCAGGCCGCCGAGTGGGTGGCGAATCTGGTGGAAAGGTGGCGTTCATGATGCTGGCATGGCATTGGCCTTGGGCCGCTCTGGCCGGCGTCTTGGCGACGCTGGCGATTATCGTGCTGATTGTCGTGTTCGCCCGCCGTAACGCCGCCGACGACACCCCTGTATTCTCGATGGACGACGATCTCAATACCGAGCACGCTTCCCGCCTGTTCCGTCAATGGCGCGCTTTGGGCCGTCTCGCCATCAGCGTGCTGGTGCTTGCGCTGGCGCTGGCCATTGTGCTGGTGGCTCGCCCCAGCCAAGTGGATGCCGGTGACGAACGCGCTTCCAGCCGAGATATCGTCCTGTGTCTGGATGTGTCGGGGTCCACGCTCCCCTATGATCGCGAGGTCATCGACACCTATTTGGAACTGGTCAAGCATTTCGAGGGGGAACGTATCGGTTTGAGTATCTTCAACTCGACCTCACGCACGGTGTTCCCGCTGACCGACGACTACGAACTGGTCACCAAACAGTTGACCTCCGCCAGCAAGGCGCTGAAAGGCGTCGAGTCGCAGGATGACATCGATAAGATGTCCGATGCCGAATATCAGGACATCGCCAATTGGCTCGAAGGCACGCAGAACCGCAAGGACGCCACCTCCTTGATTGGCGACGGCGTGGTGTCTTGCGCGGCGATGCTCCCCGGTTTCGCTTATGGCGAAGCCAATCATGCGAATGCCGACCGTCAGCGTGCGGCATCCATCGTGCTGGCCACCGACAACGTCGTGTCGGGCAAGCCCACCTATTCGCTGACCGAAGCGTTGGATTTGACCCAGCAGACCAAAATCACCGTGGACGGCCTGTATTCCGGGCCGAAAGCCAGTGAATCGGACCAAACCACAACGGATATGAAGTCCGCGATCGAGTCGCATGGAGGCATCTTCCTCACCCAATCGAATGGCGCGTCGATAGATGAGCTGGTACGGGATATTCAGTCGCGTAGAGATACGGATGTGGAGAACAAGGCGAAATCCTCGATGGTGGACGCTCCCGGTCTGTGGACGCTTGCTCTGGCCGTGATACTCATTATCTGGATCGTATGTGCATGGAGGTTGAGGCGATGAACGGATTCACCTTCTCCCCCGCCTTGGGCTGGGTCGCCGGCGGACTGCTGGCGGCCGGGCTCGCCGTACTGGCCATTCTCGAAATCGTATTGTTTGTTCGTCGCCGTGCTTCCAGTGACGAGACCGTGTGGGCTTGCATACGACGTACGCTTATGCTGCTCATCGTCGCGGTGATGGTACTGACTCCCAGCGTGGTATCGTCTACCACCTCACAGGCCATCAATGCCACCGACGTCATTGTGGCGGTGGATACCACCGGGTCGATGGCGGTGGCCGACGCCACATACGGGTCCGAGAAAACCATTACCCGCATCGATGCCGCACGCCAGGCCGTGCATGATGTGACCGCCGCTTATCCGGACGCCAGTTTCGCGGCGTTACGGTTCGGTGCTTCGGGAACACTTGATGTGCCGCTGACCCCGGATGCGCCGGCCATCGATAATTGGGCCAACACGTTGGCGGTGGAAGCCACATCCGTGTCGGCGGGATCCAGTCTGGATGCTCCGATCGATCAATTGCTGCTGACCGCGAAGTCGATTCGTGAAGCGCACCCGGATGATGCGATTGTGCTGTACCTCATCACTGACGGCGAACAGACCTCGAATGTGACGCGTCGTACGTTCTCGTCACTGCGACAGTATCTCAATGATGGGTTTACCGTGGGCGTCGGCTCGACCGAGGGCGGCAAGATTCCCGTCATCGCCGATGGCGTCAGTGCCGGCGATTCCAACACCACGGACCACTGGGTGGTCGACCCGGATACCGGCGAACCCGGCATCTCCAAGATGGATGAGAAGAACCTTAAAGACATTGCCGACGAGATCAGCGGCACATATGTGGCCGTGGACGCTTCACAGACTTTGGCGGATTCGGTTTCGGCCAAGTCGTCGAAGCAGTGGCGCATGGCCACCACGGTCAGGGAACGCACACGCACCACGCCGGTGGTATGGCCGTTGGCCATTGCGTTGGCGATATTGCTTGCCATGGAAGTCGGTGCATGGATCGCAACCTCAAGGAGGCTGCTGTGAGAAACAGTAACGAAATCCACAAGAACGATGGCTCGGCGAATATTCGGATGCGGGCGAAATGCCCGCTTTGGGCACGTATCGTCCTGGCTTGTGGCACCGTATTGCTGCTGCTGGTTGCCGGCGTGGCGGCAGTAAACCTGTCCGCTTCGATTACGTTCAATCAGGCCACCACATCATTGAATGCCAATATCAAAGCGGCTCAGGATGAGTCCACGGATATCACCACGCTCAAGGCGCAACAGCAGCAGACCGATGCGCAATTCGCCGAGGCCGGGCGAATGCGTACGCTTCTGTTGCCGCAAGTCAAGGACGCCATCGACACCAATGCTTCGATTTCTTCCGAGCTGACGAAGATTACCCTGAAACAGGCCGAGGCGCAGAACAGCGGTTCCGATTCCGGGCAAGCCCAGTCGGCGCAGCAATCCGAGAGTTCCTCAGCCAATGCCAAAAAGGGCGGCGCGTTGACCGACGAGCAGAAGAAGCAGGTCGAGGAGCTGATGAAGGCCAATCAGCAATCCACCGATACCCAGTCGAACACCACCCAATCCAAGCAGAAAGCGACGCAGAACAAGGGTACCGGGGCCACCAAGCCGTGGTAAGCAGTCGTTCACGGTTGCTCTTTTTCTCACATCCTCACGGGTCATGGCCTTATCGCGGCTGTTTCCCGGTTTCGGCTGTCGGCTTTGGCGTTTGTCTGATCCCGATAGCCCATGGCTGATCCAAGGTGTGCCCAAACAGGCTATTTGTGGATAATCGTTACGGCTATACACAACACTTGTGAATAACTTCGCCCAAAATCGGCAAGCTAGAACCACATTGGTCGTTCCGGCTGGACAAGCATGAGTCCTGTCCTTTTAGCTGGATATATGAATACCTATACCAGCACCCCAGCACCCATCGATCCCGCCGGCGGCTTTGCCGGCAATACGGTGACGCCGTTCGATTACGGCACTTGCCCTTGCCATGCGGCGGTACAGCGTAGTCGCGACCTCGTGTCCGTCCAACGTGCGGCCACACTGGCGCAATCGGACCAGATGGCGGTGGCCGTGAACCGCTCCCGCAACATCGTGTGGACCGGTAAAGCCGCCGACCTATTCCGATCGCGGCTCAGTCGCACCGCACAGTATTCGGCCAGTCTCGCGCAAGACATGGAGACCACCCACCGATTGGCTTGGGGGTCGTCATGAGCGAGCACGATTACTGGCAGGTGGAATCGTCCGTTTACGGCGGAGTGGGATATGCGCCAGCTACTCTTGAAGAATATGCCGCCATAGCCAAGGCTCTCGATGACGAGGCGGCAGGATTTGCGGCCATAGCCACGGCTTGGGAATCGGCCGCATTACAGTTGCAGTCACATCGGCATAGTGCGCCGATGTGCGTCACCTTGCAGTCGGGCGATCCGAGCGCCGTTGTTCCCGGCCATGTCACTGCACCATATGCCGCGCTGGGCAATCGGTGTTATGACCATGCAACGGCATGTCAGCGGTTGAGCGATGATCTGCGTGGCGCGGCCGATCTGCTGATTCGCGCACACTCTCTGTATTCTCAGGCGGAGATGACGGCTCGGCGCATGTTTACCGAATTGTTGCAGGCCGGTACACAGGCCAAACCGGGATATGCCGCGGTGGGTGTTGCCGCTGTGGCGGCGGGCGGTTTTCTGGCCGGCTGGGCTATTGACGGCAAACCGAACCCAGCATGGATGTCCACGTTCACCTATCCGTTCCAGGAAGGAGTGCTCAGCGGCGCGGGCGGAATCATTGGCGGCGTACCTATCGGCAAGAGCATTGCGCACACCGATGAGGTCAACAAGGCTGCGGGGAAAATCGCCAATTTCTCCGGCCCGGCGAAAGACGTCGTCCAAGGCAATCATCTGAACGTGCGCGAGGTGCAGGCGAATGCCGACGTCGTCCGTGCAAGCGGATCGGTGGCCGAGTCAATGGAGAATCTGCGCAGGCTCGCCGAAGAACGGCTCGGCAAAATCGAGCTGAACAGCGGACTCGAATATGGGACCATCGCCATTCAACGCTATGAACGGGCTGATGGAACCAACTCCTGGCTGGTCACCATCCCGGGTACCGATGGACAACCTGACTCACCATTCGGCTGGGCGCAGAACGTGGAACTGATGAGCGCCGATCAGGAGCGCCGCAGGAAAGCGGACAGCGCTCGCACGGTTGCCGAGGCGATGCGTCAGGCTGGTATCAGCAAGGACGAGCCCGTGGCACTGATCGGCCACTCCCAAGGTGGCATCGTTGCCGCCACGCTTGCCTCGGATTGGGCAGAGGAATATACCATCGAGCATGTGGTGACAGCCGGATCGCCGGTGGCCAATCATCCGATTCCGCAACGCACGTGGGTCACCAGCGTGGAAATCGATGATGAACTGGTCGCCGCGCTGGATGGTGCCGCCAACCCGGTCACCGATAATTGGCTCACCGTGCAAGGGCATGTATCGCCCGCGCCCGCGGCAACACCATCCACAGTGCATTCGGACGTCTCATGCACTCCCGGCGCAACGCCCATCAACGGTCTGACCCCATATGACGCCGCATCCGTGGCTGGTTCGACCAACGGCAGGGAGTTGTCGCACTGGATCAAATACCATCAGGCCGCTTATCAGAACGCCACCGACCTCGGCTCCCCCGCCGTGCAGCGCCACGAAGCGCATTTTCAGGAAGTCATCAACGGAGAACTCAAGGAAACCCGCTATTACCAAGGCCGCATGACCCAGTCCACAACCATTGCTCCCGGCGAGCGCACCACCGAGTTCAGCACGTTCGGCGGTTAAAAGTAAATACCACACTTGACAGAGTTGTCAAGAAAGGAGTTAACAATATAATGACGAGTAGGAGATGGCTCATCAAACTGATGAAGCAAGCGGCGAAACGCAAGAATGTCACGTTTGAAAGTATCAGGCAAGGAGGGAGTCATGAGATATTCCAACTCGATGGACTTATGATTCCCCATCCCACGTCATAACGAAATCGACAACAACCTCGCGGACATTATTTGCAAAGAAGCAGAAGCCAAACTCGGGAAAGGCTGGTATCAGCAGTGAAAACATATCAGGTCATCGTTCGTCCTGGCGAAAAATACTGGATTCTTGAGATTCCCGGTATCGGTTTCACGCAGGCAAGAACAACAGCAGAGATTGAAAGTATGGCACGCGACCTTATCACCGTCATGACGCAAGATGCTGATTTCGCACTCACCGTAGAGACAAAGCTGCCGCAATCCGTGCAGGAGCATCTTGATGAAGCTCGGCGACTGCGCAAGGAAGAAGCGGAATGCAGATCGAACGCAGCGCGGGAAACTCGCGCCGCGGCACAAGAACTACATGGCATGGGTCTCGCCCTACAGCAAATAGGCGATATACTCGGGGTCTCACGGCAACGGGCACATCAACTTGTCAATGCTTAGCATCAATCGGCTACCCCACAATGCAATCACCGCAGAGACGCGGCTAGCGCCACTTTCCCGGGATTGTTGCGCTAGCATGCCCGAAACCCCCCTCTATCAGCGCAACATTCCCGGGAGAGTGGCGCGCAAAGAGTGTCAGGCGCGTCGCTCGATGAGTGCGCGGCCGGATGCGAGGCGGTCGAGCACACCGGTTTTGGCGATGGCCAGCATCAGATACCAGGCCATCACGCCGCTGATAAGCACGCCGCCGGTGACCTCGGAAATCATGTGCACAATGCCACGCGGGCTGACGAATGACACACCCACGTAACGAAACAGCATCAGATATGTGCCGTATTCCAAGGCGACCAACGCACCGGATGCAATGGAAATCGGCAGATTGAACATGCGGTAACGGGTCAAGGCGAACGGAATCTCAGCGAAAACACCTTGCAACAGCGCCGAGATAATCACGAAGCCCAAATCGAACTGGCTACCAATCACCGTTTCGACCAGCGTGCCGATAAGGTTCACGTACAGCGCCGCTCCGGGTTTGCGCAGAATCAGCACCGCCAGCGTACCGGAGAAGTACCAGACGGCGTGCACGATGCTGGCGAAACCGGGCAGAATCGCGCCGAATACCGAAGAGATCGGCATGTACGCGAAGTTGAATCCCCAGAAGATCACGCCGCAGGCCGCACCCAGCGTGGCACCGACCGCGATATCCAACGGCTGCCATTTCAGTGACGATACGGCAATCGGACGTTTCGGAGGAGTATGAATGGTGGTTGCAGGCATGGTGATCTCCTAGCCTTAAAGGCCGCACACAGTAATCGAACCACGGGCGTTCCTTGACCTGTGCGGCTCGGGCGGGAACGCCGCACCACAGTATAGCCGCTCGGTTCACGGCTGGAAGTACCCTTGGAGGTTATGAAGCTTACCGATATTTCCCCCGCAATCGCATTGACCCCGCTCGACGGCCGTTATCACAAGGCCACCGCCCCGCTCGTCGAATACATGAGCGAACCTGCCCTGAACCGCGAACGCATGCGTGTCGAAGTCGAATGGATGATTCTTCTGGCCAACGGCTTTGAGGGCAACGGCAACCAGCCGATCGTTGACGGCGTCAAGCCGTTCACTGCCGAAGAGCAGGCCTTCCTGCGCGCCATTCCCGAGGACTTCGGCGCCGAAGGCATCAAGCAGCACGCCGCTCATGAGGCCATCACCCACCACGATGTGAAGGCCGTGGAGTACTACATCGATGATCAGATCGACAAGGCTCCGGCCGAGCTGACCAACATCAACGACGAGCTGAAGACCCTCGTGCACTTCGCCTGCACGTCCGAAGACATCAACAACCTCTCCATCGCCCGTTGCGTCAAGAACGCGATGGAAAACGTGTGGACCCCGGAGTTCAAGCGCATCATCGACCACCTCGCCGGCAAGGCCGAGGAATTCAAGGATATGCCGCTGCTCTCTCTCACCCACGGCCAGCCGGCCACGCCGACCACACTCGGCAAGGAGCTCGCCGTCTACGTCTACCGTCTGAACCGTCAGCTCAAGCACATCGAAAACCAGGAGTACCTGGGCAAGATCAACGGCGCGACCGGCACGTTCGGTGCCCACTTGGCCGCATGCCCGGATGTCGACTGGATCGCTGTCTCCCGCGAGTTCGTCACGAACCGCATGGGCCTGACCTGGAACCCGCTGACCACGCAGATCGAAAGCCACGACTGGCAGGCCGAGCTGTACTCCACCGTCTCCCACGCCAACCGCATCATGCACAACCTGTGCGTGGACGTGTGGATGTACATCTCCCGCGGCGTGTTCGCCCAGGTGCCGGTCAAGGGTGCCACTGGTTCCTCCACCATGCCGCACAAGGTCAACCCGATTCGTTTCGAGAACGCCGAAGCCAACTTCGAGATCAGCTGCTCGCTGCTCGACACCCTCTCCGCCACGCTGGTGGAATCCCGTTGGCAGCGCGATCTGACCGATTCGACCACCCAGCGCAACATCGGTTCCGCGCTCGGCTACTCCTTGCTCGCCCTGACCAACCTCATGGGTGGCCTTGAGTCCATCCACCCGAACACCCACGTCATCGAGCGTGAGCTGGATGAGAACTGGGAGGTGCTTGGCGAGCCGATCCAGACCGCCATGCGCGCCTGCGAGCTCAAGGGCCTGCCGGGCATGGATAAGCCGTACGAGAAGGTCAAGGAGCTTATGCGCGGCCACACCATCAACAAGGAACAGGTCGAGCAGTTCATCGACCAGCAGTCCTTCGACCCGGAAACCGCCGCTCGCTTGAAGGCTCTGACCCCCGCCACCTACACCGGTGTGGCCAGCCAGCTCGTCGCTTTCGGCCGCTGAGATAGGCGCGATGCGAGTCTCTCGAGTCTCTTGAGTCCCTCGAGCCCCTCGAATCCCTCGCATCCACCACACTACTGCGCTGAGTCACAAACCGAACCGCAAACTGAACCGAACAAGGACAGGCGTCAGGTAACCATTTCATGACTACTGAACAGGATCAGTCCACTACGGAAGATCGCCCGGACAAGGCGACCTCCTCCACTACCGACCGGCCGATCGCCTCTGGTGACGGCCGGTCGGCCAGTTTTGCTGTCAGCGGACCGGACAGCCCGGCAACCGACGACAGCAACGATTCCGGACCATACATCGACGACATCGCTCCGCGCCGCACGCGCGACTTCGGCGACCTGACCCGAGCCGGTCTGTCGCTATTGATGGCCGCCGTGGTCATGGTGTTCGCCGTGTATCTGGGCGGCATGACGCGCGGCGTCGAATCCGACGCGCATACCGCCGCCCAAGCCATCAACTGGCTGGCTGCTTTCCCCTCCACCGTACTGACGCAGCTGGCCACCACGGTCATCGTAGTTATCGTGCTCGACTCAGTTGCTCTTGGCCCGCGAATGGCTGCAAGCTGCGGTGTCCGCGCTGGCCATGTTTGCCGGATACGGCATTGTGTGGGTCATATCGACGGCAATCAGCAGTCTGAACGATTTCACCCTAGCCAATGGCACTGGTCTCAGCCGCCACCTCATACGGCTCCGGGCTGTTGCCCGACATCTACGCCGGCATGGCGTCCTTCCTGACCGCCGCCGGGCCACGCCGTACCCGCTCCACGGTCAAATGGAGTTGGAATATCCTGTATGCCATCGCCGCGGTGATGGTGGTGCTTTCGTGGCATTCGGTTACCGGCATGCTGGTTTCGATGGCCGCCGGTCGCACGGTGGGCATGCTTATCCGATTCGTGGTCGGCACGCAGAATAAAGGCGTGTGGGGCAAAGATCTCGTCGCGGTGCTCTCAAGCATCGGATTAGAGACCACCTCACTCATCCGGCATCAGGAGCCCGGAATCAGCCATGGCTCATTGTCTGCCACGTTGGATGACGATTTGACGGAAGGCTCGCGCATCTACGATCTGGATACCACGGACAACCGTCGTTTCATCGTTTCCGTCATCGACGCGCAGACCCATACCGTCGGCTATCTGAAGCAGTTGTGGGACTGGGTGCGTTTCACCAGTGTGTCCATCCGACGTGACCGTTCCGTGCGTGACGCCGTCCAGCATCATTTCGCCATGCTGCTGGGTCTGCACAATATCAAACTGCCCGCGCCCGCACCCTACGGCATCGCCGATACCGACGAATCCGCGATTCTGGTGCTGGATGCACACACCATCGAACTGCCCGCCAACCTGAACACGCTTACCAAGGCGGATGCCGTGGCCTACATGCGCTACCTGTCCGTGGCGAGCCGGCGCGGCTATACGCACCGGCGCATCACGCCGGACACGCTCGCCCGGCTTGAAGACGGCACCGCCGTGATTGCCGGCTGGCTCAACGGCGACAACGCTTCCGGTCCGGCCAACACCGCGCTCGACAAAGTTCAGCTGCTAGTGCTGTTCGCCGCGCTGATCGGCGTGGAACCGGCGGTGGAGGCCGCCCGCGAGGCGTGGGGAGACACGACTCTGACGGCCTTGGCCCCGTTCATTCAGAAGGTCGCGGTCCCCTCCCCACGCGCGCGCTGGAATCCTGGGACAAGCAGCTGCTCAAGGGCCTGAGGAGTCGTATCACCGCGCTGGCTGACGAGGAGACGGTGGAATCCGCCGAGCCGGTGACGCTGGCCCGCTTCTCCTGGCGTTCGATGATCACCATGCTGCTGGTCATCGTGGCTGTGGTCGTGGTCTTCACCCAGCTGAAGCCCGAGGAAATCATCACCGCGCTGACCAACGCCAACCCGTTGATGGCGGTGGTGACGCTCGCGTTCGGTGCCTGCGGCTGGATCGGCTCGTCGATTTCGCTCGGCGCTCTCATGGATCGCAACAGACGAGATAACACGGGCGTGTTCATGAGTCAGGTTGCCGGCGGCTTTGCCACAGTGTCCATGCCAGCCGGCGTGGGCCCCTCGTTCGTCAACCTGCAGTTCCTGCGCAAATCCGGCTATCGCAACACCCCGGCCACCGCAATCATGAGCGCCACGCTCGTAGTGTATTACGCCGTGTACTTCTCCATGCTGGTGTTGATTGGCCTGTTCACCGGCCGCAATATGTTCTCCGGCGCGATACCGACGAATACGTTGGTCCTTGTGCTGGGCGTGGTGGTTGTGGTGCTGTCCATTGCGATGATGATTCCGCCGTTGCGCCACTGGGTGACCCGTCGTCTTATGCCGCTGGCCAAGACGTATATCAACCAGCTGCTGGACGTGCTTTCCCAGCCCCGACAGCTCACAGTCAGCTGCCTAGGCGCGCTGTTCCAGAACGCGACCACTGGGCTCGCTTTCTGGGCGGCCCTGCAAGCGTTCGGCCATTCATCGAATCCGATTGAAACGACGTTCGTGTTCATGCTGGCCTATGCGTTGGGTTCCGCAGTGCCACCCCCGGTGGTTTGGGCGGCGTGGAAGCCGCGCTGACCTTCGCATTCGTGGCGGTCGGAGTGCCGCAGGGCGTGGCGCTTTCCGCCACTTTGCTGCACCGCGTGGTGTTCTACTGGCTGCGCATTCCGCTGGGCGCGGCGGCCATGAAGTGGCTTGACAAGCATAATCTTGTCTGATTCGTCTATTTTCATACCCCCTTCGGGGAAATAGATGTGAAAACCCTTATAAAACGCGGGTTTTCGCAGAAACATGCGCTAGTATCATTGATGACAACATGGACTAAGCAAAAGTGCTTGTCCCCTGACCCAAGAAGGATGCTTTATGGCATACAACAAGTCTGACCTCGTTTCGAAGATCGCCCAGAAGTCCAACCTGACCAAGGCTCAGGCCGAGGCTGCTGTTAACGCCTTCCAGGATGTGTTCGTCGAGGCCATGAAGTCCGGCGAAGGCCTGAAGCTCACCGGCCTGTTCTCCGCTGAGCGCGTCAAGCGCGCCGCTCGCACCGGCCGCAACCCGCGCACTGGCGAGCAGATTGACATTCCGGCTTCCTACGGCGTTCGTATCTCCGCTGGCTCCCTGCTGAAGAAGGCCGTCACCGAGTGACCTTCTGCTCGTAGCGATTACTTCGAGCATTACTGACGACAAAGACCCCGACCGAGATGGTCGGGGTCTTTTTGTTGTGGTGCTGTGACGTGTTGTCCAACCGTATTATTCCGGACTAGTTCAGCGCTTCCATAAGCTGCTCGAATCCCAGGGTGGGCTCGGCCTCGAAGGGATCGAGGAGTATGGCTTCCCGGCGTTCGGGGGCGGTCAGGGTCAGGTGGGTCCAGTCGGCGGAGAACTGGGCTCCGACGTTCAGGGCCGCGTCCACGAACCGGCCACGCAGGGCGGCACGGGTGTCGGTCGGCGGATTGTGCACGGCGTATTCCACGTTGTCTCCTGTCAGCAGCTCACGCATCTGGTTGCGGGCTACGAGCGAACCGTACAGGCGACCGTTGGCGATGTCGTGGTAGTCGAGCTCAAGCTGTTCCATCTGGGCGAAGGTGACGTCCGGGCGACGGCGTTTGAGCGCGTCGAACAGACGCTTCTTGGCGGCCCAGTCCACGCGGTCGGCGAGCGCATCGTATGCACCACGCTCCAGCGCGTCCAGAACGCGGCTCCACTCCCCCATAATCGTGTCGATCGTGGTGGCCGGCAGCGAACCTGCCAGCGCATCGCCATGGGTTTCGATGAAGGCCTTGACCGCCGCATAATACCGGCGCTGCAGACCCGGTGCGGACACGGATTCGCCTGATTCGAGCGTCAGTTCGGCGCGCGGATTATCAAGGAATCGACTGACCGTGCGATTGGCGGCAGCCGGATCAGCAAAGGCATACTGCTCGAATCCGGACGGAACGCCATGGCGGAAGGCGTCTTCGATCGCGCACAGCACAAGGTGCGTGACGGCAAGCTTCATCCATGTGGACCATTGCGAACGGTTCGAGTCGCCGATGATCACATGCAGCCGGCGGAAGGAGTCGGGGTCGGCGTGCGGTTCGTCGCGCGTGTTGACCATCGGGCGGGAGCGGGTGGTGGCCGAGGAGACGGCCTCGTCCAGGAAGTCCGCGCGCTGGGTGATCTGGAAGCCGTCCGGGGTCATGCGGCCGGCACCGGTGTACAGCTGGCGGGTGATGAGGAACGGCAGCAGCTGGTGTTCGATGGTCTCCAACGGCACGAAGCGGCGGACCAGGTAGTTTTCGTGGCAGCCGAAGGCGTGGCCGGCGGAGTCGACGTTGTTTTTGAACACATGGATCGTGGCGTGTGCGCCGTAGGATTCGCGCAGCTTGCGCTGGGCCTTCAGGGCTAGGTTGCGCATCACGTGTTCGCCGGCGAGGTCCTGGGCCAGGGCCTCGCGCGGGTCGCGCGCTTCGGCGGTGGCGTATTCGGGGTGGGATCCGACGTCCAGATACAGACGTGAGCCATTGGCCAGATACGTGTTGGTGGAGCGGGAACGGGAGACGATGGGCTGGAACATGGTCATCGCCACCTGGCCGGCGTCCACGGGGCGTTCGGCACCGGTGACCGCCACGCCGTATTCGGTTTCGACGCCGAAAATACGGCAGAACCCGTCCATCTCGGCGGATGGTACGGGTTCCGTGGCGTGCAGGGAGCGGGTGCCGCTGTCACGCAGTTGGGGCATCACTCGCCGCCTTTTTGCACGAAGCTGTTGACGTATTCCTCGGCGTTGGTTTCCAAGGCGGATTCGATGTCGTCGAGGATGTCGTCCAATACGTCGGCTTGGTCGGTGGACTCGGTTTGGGCGGCGGCCTGCGTGGTGGCGAGGGCGTCGTCTTCCTGAGACGCGGCCTGCTGTGCTTGAGGTTGTTCGAATTGTTGTGGCATGTTGTCTTCTTTTTGGGCTGTCAAACTCCCCTCAGTCAGCCTTCGGCCGACGGCTCCCCTCACCCGAGGGGAGCCGGAGGAGTCAAAAAATTATCGCTGGTTGATGGAGTCGAGCCACGGATACTGCTGCAGGTAATGCTGCAGTTCGCGGATGATGAGTCCATTGGAGGCCACTACATCGTTATCGTGACGCCAGTGGATGCGTTCGCCGTCCCAACGGCTCAGCGTGCCCTGTGCCTCCCAGACCACTACGGTGCCGGCGGCGATGCCCGCGATATCCCACACGTGCAGCATCGGCTCGAAGTAGGCGTCATAGGTGCCGTCGGCCACTTTGCACAGGTCGAGCGAGACGGGGCCCACGCGCTTGATGTCGGCCGGGCGTCCGGCGAGCGAGGAGGCCACGTCGAGCGCACGCTGCGATTCGCTGGGGATGAAGGACATGCCGTAGCTCAGCACAGAACCATCCAGCGAGGAGGTCATCGACGGCACGACCTTGTCGCGCTTCTCGCCGACCGCGGTTTTGTGGATGCGCACGGCACCCGCTCCCCTGGCGGCCAGGTAGGTCAGGCCGAGGGCCGGAGCGTGCACGATGCCGATGATCGGCTTGGGCTCGTTGTCCGGGCCGAATTCGAACAGGGCGGCGGTCACCGTCCATTCGCTCATGCGACGTACGTAGTTGATCACACCGTCGATCTTGCCGATGTACCAGTAACGCTGGCCAGGGCGGCTTTCGGCGGGGCGGGTGGTCCAGAAGCCGTCGAAGTGGGCGATGTCGGCGATTCTGGCGCTCATGAAGCGCATGATCTTGTTGTCCACTTCAAGCTTGTAGCGGGGGCCACGGTCCGCGTTCTCGGTGCTCGGCTGGGCGAGGTTACGCGGATTGAGTTGGTCGTGGAGGGCATGCTGGCCGGCTTCTTCGAGCAGGCCGGCGACTTTGAGCGCAAGGTTGCGCAGGTCCTGTGGGGTCTCTTCGCGTGTTTCTTCCATAGCTACCAAGTCTATCGTTCGGCGTTGATGGCCAGCGACTTCAGCAGATCGATGGCGTGTTCGGCTGAATTGAGTTCGGTTTCGCAGTGCGCCTTGGTGAAGGCGAGCGGATCGGAGATGTCGAGGGAGAACAGGTGATGGTCGGTAGCGGCCATATGGCCGGCATTGCCGTAGAATTCGACCGCCTCGCCCTCGTCTGCGGCGCGCGGGTCGCGAACAGTGAGTCGGGACCAGCTGGCGGCGGCCACCTCATCGCCGAATTGCGCCACGAGTTTTGCCCTGAGCCAGGCGCGGGTGTCTTCCGGCGGTTCGGTGGTGGCGCGTGCGATGTCGGCGGCGCTCACCACCCGTTCGGTGCGGGGTTCGAGTTTGGTGAAGATGCTGTCCGCGGGGTCGAGCGCCGCCCATTTCAGGTCGATGACCTTCAGTCGCGGATCATTCCATCCGTTGGCCACGCCGGGTGCGGACGTTGTGGTGATTTTGCGGCGCAGTTTTTCGAGCAGCTGCCATTTGAGCAGCCATTCGATGCGGCTGGCCTCGCCGGTCATGGCCAGACGTTCGTCATCGTCGGCGGCATGGCGGATGGAGGCGCAGTCGATGAGCGCCTGCTGCCACATCGCCATAATGGATGTGGTGGATTTGTCCGGCCAGGCGGGTTCGCCGGCGGTGTCGGTACCTTCGACCAGTGCGGCAACCTGGTAGACGGCTTGGCGCAGTTTGAGCTGGATAAGCCATGCGTTGGTTTCGCCGCCGTTGGCCAGCGGCAAGATTGCCCCCAGCGTCAGGTCGCGGGAAACGGTGTGTATGGCCTCGACTGGGTCAGACAGTTCGAGTTCGTCGAGGAAGGCGTTCAGGTCGAATCCGGCCTCGTCCGCATGTTCGAGCAGCCACAGCAGCATGCTCGTGGTGCCGAGTTTCAGTGCCTGCGGCACCTCCATGCGATTGGCGTCGCCGACGATGACGTGCAGACGGCGGTATGCATCGGTGGAGTGGGATTCGTCGCGCGTATTGATGATCGGGCGTTCGAAGGTGGTTTGCAGGCCGACTTTGGCGTGGATGTAGTCGGCGCGCTGGCTGAGCTGGTAGCCCGGGATCTCGCTGTTCTCGCCAATCCCTACGCGGCCGGAGCCGGCGTAGATCTGGCGGGTGACGAAGTGGAGGGTCATCAGGCGTGTGACCAAGTCGAATGGCACCGCGCGGGCCATCATATAGTTCTCGTGCGTGCCCCAGCAGGAGCCCTTGCCATCCACATTGTTGCGATGCAGGGCAATGGGAGTGCCAGTCTGTTTGCGGGCGCGTTCGGTGGCGGCCTGCATGATGAGGTCTCCGGCGTGGTCGTATCGGACCGCTTCGAACGGGTCGGTGGTTTCCGGCGCCGAGTATTCGGGGTGGGCGTGGTCCACATAGACGCGGCCGCCGTTGGGGGCGATCACGTTGGTGATGTTGAGCTGCGGGGCGTCGGTGAGCATGTCCGGGCGGGCGGCGGCGCGTTCGAGACGGGTGCCGCGCGCGTCGTTGACCGGGTCCTCCTGCCGGTAGTCCCAGCGGATGGATTTGCTGTGGCTGTCCGCAGCGCCGTTCACCACGTCGAAGGACAGTTGCACCGGATTGTAGCGGTCCGGGGTGTTCAGGGATACCGCGTATTCGGTTTCGGTGCCCATCACTCGTTTAACGGTCATGTAGTGCTCCTTGAGCTTGAGCTATTCGGCGGTGCGGATGCGGCGGATCGGGTCCATGCCGTTGATGCGCGACCATTGTTCGGGGTCCACGTCGGCCATGGAATCGCGGGTCTCGCGGTATTCGTCTTCCACGGCGGCAGCGAGCAGCGGCACGGTGAGTGCCACGTCCAAGCCGGTTTCGATGGATTCCTTGACCGCTCGGGTCTTGGCCCGGTCCACGATGTTCTTGAGCATCGCGCCGGAGACCACGTCGGCCAGGAACAACGCATGCCACTGGCCGTTCTCCTCCTGCACGTCGCATAGATGGCGGCGTTCGGAGGTTCCGTAGATGTCATGCACCAGCACGGCGGACAAGGCGTGCGCGTCGACGCCATCTTCCAGAGGCAGGTCGTCGGTGAGGTAATGGTCCACGATGGCGATGGCCTGATTGGTTTTGGGCCGGCCGACGCGAATCTTGACGTCGAGACGCCCCGGTCGCAACACAGCCGGATCGATCATGTCCACGCGGTTGGAGGCACCGATTACCATCACATTGTCGAGTGATTCCACGCCGTCGAGTTCGGAGAGGAACTGGGGCACAATCGTGGTCTCCACATCGGAGGAGACGCCGGAGCCGCGGGTGCGTAGCAGCGAATCCATCTCATCGATGAACACGACCACCGGATTGCCGTCCGCGGCGCGTTCACGGGCGCGCTGGAAAATCAGGCGAATCAGTCGTTCGGATTCACCGACGTATTTGTTGAGCAGTTCCGGGCCCTTGACGGACAGGAACACGCCCTTGACATGGGTTTCGGCCGGACTGATTGCGCCGTCGCCATTCGAATCGTAACCACCCTCGCATAGGGCGTTCGCCACGGCCTTGGCAATCATCGTCTTGCCGTTGCCGGGCGGACCGTACAGCAGCACGCCCTTTGGCGGCTTCAAATCGTAGCGCTCAAACAGCGCACGATGCTGGAACGGCAGTTGGACGGCGTCCCTGATACGACCGATCTCACTATCCAGGCCGCCGATGTCGGCGAACGTGACATCCGGGGTCTCCTCCAGCACCAGATCCTTGTCGCCCTCGGCGGGCAGCGCTTCGATGGCGAGGCGGACGGACGGATCGATGATAATACGGTCGCCCTGATTGATGCCCGCATACGCGAGCGCGCCGGAACGGCGGATGAGCACGGGATTGCCGGAGGCGTCGGTAACGATCAGTCGACCGTCGTCAAGTACCTGCTTGACACTGCGAATCTGGCCCACGGTGTCAGCATCACGCTGCTCGACCAGCACGAGCTTCTCGTTGAGCATCACGGTGGCCCCGGCGGTCAGGCGGGCGGCGTTGACGTTGGAGGCCACAGACACCACCATGCGGCGGGTGCCGGAAATGACTTCGGCCGACGCGTGCTGGATGCCGTCTTCATCGGTGCGGGTGGAATCGACCTTGACCATGGTGGCGAAGGTGAGCGGCGGCTGAGCGAGCTGGGCGAGCTGTGACTTCGCCTTGGTCAGTTCCTTGCCGGCGCGGCTCAGCGCTTCGGCGAGCGCATGGTTCTTGGCCATCAGGCGATCGTTCAGCGCGGCGAGATCTTCGGTGTCGCTCATGCGGGTTCTTCGCTTCCCTTCTATCCGGGATTTTCGGCAACTTATGACAGTCGGCAGACCCTATTCGTTGCCGTCGGCGGATTTCCTGTTACGTATAACAGTACGCACTTTTCGCACCACGAACCATACGATGACCACAATCACGGCCGCGATGACCACGTCCTCGAACACGCCGAGCGCGCCTTGAATCGAGCACCACTGGTCGCCGAGCAGGTAACCGGCGGAAACGAGGATGGTGTTCCACACGGCCGAGCCGAGCAGGGTCCAGCCGGTGAAGTGCAGGAAGTTCATGCGGTTGAATCCGGCGGGAATCGAAATCAGCGAGCGTACCACGGGAATCACGCGGCCGATGAGCACCGACCATGTGCCGTATTTGGTGAACCAGTCGTTGGCTTTGCTCACGTCTTTGCGGCTGACGCCGGGGATTTTGTCTGCCGCGAGATTGATGCGATGCAGGCCCACCAGCGGGAGATGCCGTACAAGGTCCAGGCACCAAGTACGGAGCCGATGGTGGCCCAGATGATTGCGCCCGGCAAACTCAAGGTGCCGCGTGCGGCGGTGAAGCCGGAGAGCGGAAGGATGACTTCGGACGGGATGGGCGGGAAGATGGATTCGAGGGCGATGGCCAAGGCCACGCCGATACCGCCGATGGTTTCCATCAGCATGATCAGCCAGTCGGTGATGGTGCCGATCAGGCCGGGTTCGGTGGTGGTGCAGATGGGTGTGGGGTCGGTTGCAAGAATAGTGGCGGCTGCCATGGAAAAACTCATAGAGGCCATTGTCCCAAGGTTTTCCAAGAATCAGAAGCATGACGCAAGAAGATGTGCATTTTATTGACAAGTCCGCCGAGAGCGAAGTTGGGAGCCCGGCTGGTTCTGCGGTTTCTGTGCCGACGCTGAGCGAGCCCGGCCTGCTGGTTATGGATGTGGACTCCACGCTCATTGACGAAGAGGTTATCGACGAGTTGGGCGTGGTGGCTGGCTGCGGTGAGGAGATTGCCGGAGTGACCGCACGCGCCATGCGCGGCGAACTGGAGTTCTGCGATGCGCTGCGCGCACGAGTGGCCCTGTTGGAGGGCCTGCCGATCTCCGTGTTCGACACGGTGCATGACAAGCTGCATTTCACCAAGGGTGCGCTGGAGCTTATCGACACGCTGCATGAACACGGTTGGAAGATCGGCGTGGTGTCCGGCGGCTTCCATGAAGTGGTCGATATGCTGGCGGCCGAAGGCCATATCGACTATTGGATCGCCAACCGGCTTGAGGTTGCCGATGGGTGCTTGACCGGCAAGGTGCTCGGCGAAATCGTGAGCAAGACTGTGAAGTTACACGCCTTGCAGACATGGGCGGACCGTTTGGGTATTCCGATGAGCCAGACCGTGGCTGTGGGCGATGGCGCCAACGATATTCCGATGATTCAGGCCGCCGGTCTGGGTCTCGCGTTCTGTGCCAAGCCAAAGACCCAGCTCGCCGCCGACAAAGCCATCAACGACCGCGACCTAACCCACGTACTCGATTACCTGCGCCGGTAAAATTTTACCGACCTCGGCTCCGGCACTTATAGTTGAGCCATGACTACTTCAGGCGCAGAACAGTTGACGCTTGCGGGGCTGGCTCCCCGCAAGCGGCGTAAACGTGCGCCTGCGGAGCATACGCCGGCCGAGCAGCATCCCATAGCGCAAGTCGTGCTGGATGTGCAGGCGCTCCACCTCGGTCAGACATTCGATTACTTCATTGATGAAAAAGACAGCGAGGCCGCACAACCGGGTGTGCTGGTGCGCGTGCGGTTTGGCGGTCAGAGGGTCAGCGGTGTGATTTGGGCACGCACCGATACCAGTGATACGCCGCGCTCTTCGATTCGCTATATCGAGCGAGTGCTAAGCCCCGATGTACTGGTTCCCGCTTCGATGCGCGAGGATATCGGTCTGGTTGCCAAAGCCTATGGCGGCACACGGGCCAATATTCTGCGTTTCGCCGTGCCACCGCGCGTGGCCAAGGTGGAGACCGAGCAGCGGTTGGCCGCGTCGTTCCGTCGGCCGGTCGGCGGCTCATTGCCGGATAATACGCAAGGCGGTTTTGCCGGGCGTGGCACCAATCCCGATGGGACCAAACCTGCTGGCTCTACCTTTGCCGTTGCTAGCACCGTTTCGGAGGGAGCTGCGCAGGGGTATCGTCGTCTGACCGCCAATTACGCCGATGTCAATGTGCTTCATGACGCGCTTACCGGTCAACGTTTCCAATCTTTTGTGTTTGATTCGTTGCCCGGTGCACAGGAGTGGCAACGAAACATGGCATGGATGGTGGCCACTGCGTTGAGTGCCGGTAAGGCTGCCGTAGTTGAATTGCCCACCATGCGCGAGGTCGAAGACCTGATGCATATGCTACGCAATTATGGACTCAAACCATTTGCCCCGGTTCCAACCGGCGGATGGATGGGCGATGTGGCCGTGCTCAATGCGAAGACCATGCCTGCGGCCGACCGGTACCGCACGTATCTGGCTGTGGCGTTGGGCCAGGTGAAGGTGGTGATCGGCACCCGCGCGGTGATGTATACGCCGGTTGAAGGCCCGGCACTGTTCGCCATTCTGGAGGATGCCGCCTATCAGAACATGGACGGTATGATGCCGTATCCACAGGCTCGCGGCGTGATGCGGTTGCGCGCCAAGTCCCATGGCGGCGTATTCGTGGCCATGGCCAATGCGCGCACTCCGCAAAGTCAGTGGGAAAACACCGGTCCAGGTACGGTGGAAACTCCGGTGAGCGGCTATTCCACCGCGATTCATCCGCTTGCCTCGCCACTGAAGGATGCGACGCCTTGGGTGCGTTGGCTCAATCGCGATGAGCTTGCGCGTCTCGCTGACCCGTCCATCGGGGCGCGCGTGCCGCATACGGCCGTCCGCGTGCTATCTAAGGCTTTGGAAAGTGGCCCCGTGCTGCTATCCATTCCGCAAGACAATGTCAGTGAGACCTTGAGCTGTGCGAAATGCCATCGTCAGGTGCGTTGTGCCAAGTGTTCCGGACCGTTGCAACTGCCGGCCGACCGCCGGGATTCTACACCGCGATGCCGCTGGTGTGGGGCTGCCGCCATCAACTGGAAGTGCCCGGGCTGTGGGCATGAACGTATGCGCGTGGTGCGTGTGGGGGCTGCCGGCACTGCGGCGGAGCTGGCTGGATTGTTCCGTGGCGTGCCAGTAGTTTTGTCCAGCAAGACGCAGGGTCTGGTGCGCGATGTAGCTTGCCAGCCGATGATTGTCATCGCCACTCCCGGTTTCGAACCGCGCGTGCGTCCGGTCAGTGCCGAGCAGGGATCGGCTGGCCATGAGTATCGTGCCGTGGCCGTGCTCGACGCTTGGACCAGCTTGTATGCGTTGGGCGTGGATGCTCGCTTGGATACATTGACCGCGTGGATGCGTGCGGTGTCGTTGTGCGCGCCGCGTTCCCGTGGCGGCCAGGCGTTGATTCTCGGCGAAACCGACCCGGCCATCGCCCAATCGCTGATGCTCTGGGATTCGAGGATTCTTGCAGCCAAGGATCTTGAGGAGCGTGTGGAGACCGGTATGCCGCCGGCCGTGGCCGCCGCCTGCGTATGGGGACGCCGTGATGCGGTGATGACGCTGATGCAGCGTATCGGCGCGCTGGGCGCGATTGGACGGCCTGCGGCGAGCTGCCCGGCATGTTGGGCCCGGTGCCGATCGCGCAACCGGACACGGTCGACGCCCGGGAGCTCGAAGCCACGGACGACCGGGTGAAGGCAGTAATCCGTGTGCCGCAGAGTCGGCGAGCCGAGCTGGCGGCCCGACTGCACCGGGAAACCGCTCGTCATGTGGCGTCCCGCGAACCCGGCGAGCTTCGCTTCCGAGTAGATCCCAAGGACCTGATCTAATCGTCTTCAACACGTGAAACGATAATTACAGAACGAACATCGCTAGAAGGAGGACACTATGAAGGGTTGGCCTGGAGAGCCGGATATGGATTACGACGTGCTGGTCGCGGATGGCGAGGCCGCTGCGAACGCCGGCAAGCCGATCACCGACGTGATCTTCGATTTCGGCAACGTGCTGATTTACTGGGATCCGGTCGCCGTGCTCATCCCCCGCTACAGCCAGAAGACCATCGACGAATTCCTCGACAACGACATCTCCGGCTTCTACGATGTCAACGACCTGATGGACGGCGGCACCAGCACCGACGAGGCCATCGCCATCATGCGCCGTGACAGGGGCGATAAGTGGGCGGACATCCTCGACTACTACATCAAGAACTTCCGCGACTCCCTGACCGGCATCGTGCCGGGCGCGCGCGTGCTGGTCAATGACCTAGAAGGCCGCCGGTTATTGGCGTGTGGGGCCTGAGCAACTGGGAATCCAGCCTTTTTCCACGTGGCCGAGGAACAGTGCGATATTCTGCAGCTAGCTTGATGGCAAGCTCGTCTTCCGGTTTCGTCAAGCTGCGCAAGCCGCACAAGGAAATC
>ENA-OQJC01000104-OQJC01000104.1-human-gut-metagenome-genome-assembly--contig:-NODE-104-length-23235-cov-3.196642_pt1 | contig 23235 bp, 25 predicted proteins | sample MGYA00242600_ERZ504766 | MGnify/ENA primary metagenome ERZ504766 (study PRJEB26092, sample SAMD00036364) | human gut metagenome | host: Homo sapiens | study: EMG produced TPA metagenomics assembly of...
AGCATTGCCATGAAGCCCCTGTGCTCTCCGCCGTTTCCGCTGGACTATCTTGAGGAAATGACCGCCTTGATGGGCGGCGATGGACGGATGCGGTAAGCCGCAGCCAAAAACAAAAAAGTACGCTGTGCCGGAAAAGGCATAAGGATATAGGGGACGCTTCGATGGAGTATATCCGAATCACAAAAGAAAACATCGACAAGGAACACATCTGTTGTGCCATGTCCGGCAAACAGAGCCTTGCCAAGAAGGAATGGCTTAAGCAGCGATTTGAGGAGGGGCTTGTCTTTTACCGCAGTGCGGAGCGCGGCAAATGCTTTATCGAGTACATCCCGGCAGAAAACGCATGGGTGCCCATTGAAGCGGCAGGATGGCTTTATATCAACTGTCTGTGGGTCTCCGGCTCCTTGAAAGGGCACGGCTATTCCAGCGAGCTGCTGGAAGAATGCCTTCGGGATGCCAAGGCGCAGGGCAAAAACGGCGTTTGTATTCTGTGTGCAGAGGGGCGCAAACGAGAATTCCTTGCTGACCCAAAGTTTTTGAACCATAAGGGCTTTAAGGTTTCGGACATCTCCGATTGCGGGATCAACCTCATGTGCCTGCCCCTTGCAGAGAATGCCCAGCCGCCAAAATTCAAGGCCTGCGCCAAGCATCCCAAGGTGGAGGAAAAAGGCTTTGTCCTCTACTATACCGACCAGTGCCCCTACACCTATTATTGGGTGCCAAAGGTGCAGGAGGCTGCAAGGGAACACGGGATTCCGTTCAATGCCATCCACATCACCGAGAAAGAGACGGCACAGAATGTGCCCGCACCCGTCACAACATACGCGTTGTTCCGGGATGGGAAGTTTGTGACCCAGAGCATCCAGTCGGACAAGAAATTTTTGAAATTGGCGGCAGAATAATTCAATCAAGCAAAACGCCAGACGCTCAGACGCAGTGCAGCCCATAGAATTGGGGTGCGCTGCGTTTTTATTTTGGAAGATAAAGAATAGGAGACCCTGCAATGAAAAAAATAAGGACGGCTTCGCTTTTCCTGCTTATGGTTCTGGGAACCGGGCTGGTGCGGATGGCTCCAAGGTGAAGGAAAAGCGGTTCCGTTATAGCTGCCATTATAATGTACGGCATCCGAGTCAATGCGATGGACAGTCCGGCTATGGTGTAACAAAACTGGACGCAATCGTAGAGAGTATCGTATGCACCAAGTTTTCGGAGATTTTAGAGTGTTCCAAAAGCAAGCTGCTTCAGGATATGCTTCGCAAGGACATGGAAGTAGCGCAGAAAGAAGTATCACGTGCAAAGAGTGAACTCGACCTCAAGGAGAATGCATGCACTTTTTATATTTGGCATCAAGTTTATAGATTGACAAGAGTACGCATACACGATAAACTTTATATAGTATCATGTGGATTAAAAGGAGACTCAACCATGAGTGTCAAGTATACTACCCCTGCCCAGCACAAGCGCAACCTCCGCAATGTGTATGGAACCTTTGCCATCGAGGGCATGACCATCAGCAAAGATACACGCAGCAACCTTGACCGTATTGGCAGCGGTCAGGCCAGCTATCAGCAGGTCGTGAATGAACTGCGCGCAAAGTACGCGAAGAAGGGCTGATTATGTTCTCAAAGTATGATGTCTACACCACCGTGCAGTCCATGTACTGCTACCCGGATACGGATGTTCTGATCAACAAGTTGAACATTCATGATAAAGCCGAACTCAAACAGGCCGAAGAAGAATTTACGGCTGTAAAACAGATGGCTCTGTTACAGGAGCCAATCAAGGGACGTTTTACCAAAACTCACCTATTTCGGATTCACCGCTTCCTTTTTGAAGATGTGTACCCGTTTGCAGGGCACATCCGCAAGGAGCAAATCAGCAAGGGCGACACGATGTTCTACCCGCCAGACCTGATTGACCGAGAATTAGAAGCGGGTGTTCAAAACCATTCACTCCAAGAAGCTGCTTGCCGAACAGGATAAAGAAAAGCAGATTCAAAATCTGTCGCAGACGATGGCCGAACTGAACATCATCCATCCATTCCGTGAGGGAAATGGCCGTAGCACCCGTGAATTGATTCGCTGCATGGCGTTGGAATATGGTCTGCATATTAACTGGGGCAACACTGACCGGGAAACTTTGATCAACGCCGCAATCGCCGCCGTAGATGATGATATGGCGTTCTGCGATGTTCTAAGACAGTGCGTTGAAACGAAAAACTAGCGAAAAACGCCCTGCCGAGATACGGCAGGACGTTTTGTTTTTTATGGACCTAGAGGGATTCGAACCCTTGACCTCTCGGATGCGAACCGAACGCTCTCCCAACTGAGCTATAGGCCCATGTGATGACCCTGTAAGTGTAACTCTGTTCGGGAAATTTGTCAAGTATTTTGGGCAGGGCCAAAAAGCATCGCTCAGCGGTTGCCTAGCTGCCAGAAAGCAACAGCGCTGGCAGCGGCAACGTTCAGGGAATCCACGCCGTGGGACATAGGGATTTTTACGGTGTAGTCACAGGCGGCAATGGTGCTGTGGGCAAGGCCGTCACCCTCTGTGCCCAGCACGATGGCGAGCTTCGGCTCGGCGGAAAGAGCGCTGTCGTCAATGCTTACGGAACGGTCGCTCAGAGCCATGGCAGCAGTCTTGAAGCCAAGACTGTGCAGCTGAGCAATGCCGTTTTCCGGCCAGTCGGCAGGGCAGGTGCCGATCTGCGCCCAGGGCACCTGAAACACGGTGCCCATGCTCACACGCACGGCACGGCGGCACAGCGGGTCGCAGCAGGAAGGAGTAACGAGCACGGCATCCATGTTCAGTGCAGCGGCGCTGCGGAAGATCGCTCCCACATTGGTGGAGTCCACAATGCCCTCCAGAACGGCCACCCGGCGGGCATTGCGGCAGACCTCTTCCACGCTGCGCGGCAGCGGGCGGCGGAAGGCGCACAGCACGCCGCGGGTCAGCTCGAAGCCGGTCAGGCTGGCAAGGGTCTCGCGGTCGGCTGTGTACACCGGGGCATCCCCGCAACGGGTCAGGATATCGGCAGCCGGGCCGGTGATCTGTTTACGCTCCATGAGCAGGGAGAGCGGTGTGTATCCGGCATCCAGCGCGCGGGCGATCACCTTGGGACTTTCGGCAATAAAGATGCCTTTTTCCGGTTCCAGACGATTGCGCAGCTGCGCCTGCGTCAGGCGGGCATAGACATCCAGCTCCGGTGCGGAAAGGTCTGTGATCTCGACAATATTCGGCATAAGGAAGTTCTCCTTTGGAAAAGCTTTTTTCTTATTCTAACACAACCTGTGAGGGAATGCAAAGTGCGGGCTGTATTTTTGGCGCTGGCAGAGCGCAAGGATACACATGCCGGATATGTAAAACTGATATGGACCAAGCTGTAAAAATATATTATAATAGGGTACGAAAAGAGGGGAAAAGGTAATATGAAAACAAAACATCATGGGCAGATGTCAGAGTCCTTCCTGACGGCGGTGTTCCTTTCGCTTTCGGGCGGGCTGCAGGATGCCTATACGTATCTGTTCCGCGGTAAGGTGTTTGCAAATGCACAGACCGGCAACATCGTGCTGCTGAGTTCCAACATCATGGATGGTCAGTGGGATCGGGTGCTGCACTATCTGGTTCCTCTGTGTGCTTTTGCGCTGGGCGTACTGGTGGCAGAAAAGATGCGGGAGAGCTTTTGCAACATGCAGCGGCTTCACTGGCGGCAACTGGTGGTGCTGGGCGAAGTGCTTCTGCTGTTCATTGTTGGCTTTCTGCCACAGGAGCAAAACCTGCTGGCAAACGCCATCGTTTCCTTCTCCTGCGCAATGCAGGTGCAGGCGTTCCGCAAGGTGAACGGCTATGCATTTGCCAGCACCATGTGCATTGGTGACCTGCGCAGCGGTGTGGAAGCATTCTGCATCTGGAGCAAGACCCATGAACCGAAAGTTAAGGACCGGATGATGCGTTATTTTGGCATCATTCTGTTGTTCGCGGTGGGTGCCGGTATTGGAAGCATGGGCGCAGCGCGGCTGGCAGGAAAGACCATCTGGATCTCCTGCGGGCTGCTGCTGGTAAGCTTTGCGCTCATGTTCATCCGGGAAGAAATCGAAGAAAACCCTGCGATCGAAAAGGATCTGGCTGAGATCCGGCAGGAGACACGGGAGATCGACCGGACTCTCAAGCAGGAACTGAAGGAAGAGCGCGAGGAACTGCATGAGGAATTACACGAGAAATTGAGATAAAGCACCGGACATCAAAAAAGGAGCCGCTGCGTGATGCAGCGACTCCTTTTGCTTGTCGAGAAAGAAAATTACTCAGAACGCAGGGCGGTGACGGGGTTGCACTTGGCTGCGCTGCGGGCGGGAATCAGACCGCCAAGGATCGTGAGCAGGGTAGCCAGAACGATCAGGACCAGTGCAGCCTTGGGCGGCAGCACAGCGGTGACGCTGGTGGTTCCTGCAATGGAGTGGATGAGCATGTTGCCAGGGATCAGCAGCAGCAGGCACAGGCCCACGCCGATCACGCCGGAGCACATTCCGATAATGAAGGTCTCGGCATTGAACACCTCGGAGACATTGTGCTTGGATGCACCGATGGCACGCAGAATACCGATCTCCTTGCGGCGTTCCAGCACGCTGATATAGGTGATGACACCGATCATGATGGAAGAAACCGCCAGCGAGATGGCAACAAAGGCCACCAGCACATTGCTGACCATATCCACGATCTTGGTCACGGCGCTCATCAGGGTGCCGACCGTATCCGAGAATACGATCACCTTGTCCTCTTCGCCCTGCGCACGCATGGCGGCGTTGTAGGCGTTCAGGCTGTCCACGATGCGGTTCTTGGCCTCAAAGCTCTTGGGGTAGATCCAGATGCTGCCGGGCTTTGCATAATCCGAATAGCCCAGTGCACCAAGAACACTGCTGTAGGAGGTGGTGCTGGACTGCAGGTTCATCTTGACCAGATCCACAAGGTCGTCGGTGCTCATGTTCACCTGCACGGCACTCTGGAACACGGTGGGGTCGATCTTCAGGGCATCTTCCACCTGACTGCTGAGCTGAGCGATGTTGTTCTGGATGGCGGACTGGATCTGCTGGCTGAACTGAGTGGTCAGCTGGGTCATCAGCTGCTGCATCACGGTGCTCATCTGGGTCTGAATGGCAGCGGTGAGTTTGGTCTGCAGAGCTTCGCCCAGCTTCTGGCTCAGCTGTTCCGAGTAGCTTTGCAGATAGCTCGTCATGATGCCCTGCAGGTTCTGCTGCAGCGAAGCGGTGAACTGCTCCTGCAGGCCGGTGGTGTCCAGCAGGTCGCCCATGGATTCGGACAGAAGCTGCTTGAACTGGTCGCTCTCCATATAGGAAGAGAAACCGATCTTATCCAGATTCAAGATGCCGTTGCCGATGATATAGCGCTTATAGCCATTCATGATCTTCTTCATCAGGCTCTGCAGCGCATCCTCCGAGACGGACAGGTCCATATCGGCAAACAACTGGCTCAGATCCAGCGCGTCCATGTCCGGCAGCTCCACATCACTCATGTCGATGTCGCTCAGGTCCAGATCGCTCAGATCCAGCTGGAATGCGGACGGATCAAGGATGGAGGAAAAGTCAAAGCTGCCATCCTGCAGATCAAATGCACCGCTCAGGTCGAACTGCAGCTTGCTTGCATCGAACTGGAAGGCATCCTTCAGCATATCGGTATCCACCGAGAACAGGGAAGAAATGTCAAGATCGGTTTCGCGCTGGTCGGCATCAAAGCGCTCGCCGGTCAGCACGTTCACTTCCGGGTCGGCAAGCTGCTGCTTTACCACTTCACTTTCGGCTGCATGGTCGATGGCGTAGTAGGTGAGTGCATGGGTATAGGCAACGCCTATGGGCAGAATGGTGGAGCTGGCATCTGCGCGGGGCTGCACTACGCCCACGATGGTCAGATCCGGACTGTTTTCCACAAGCTGCTCCACATACGCTTCATCGTCGGAGCGGTTGCGCCAGATTTGGCGTTCTTCGTCATAAACGTAATAGTCCGAGCTGGTAACGATCTTATATTTCAGGCCCACAAAGGTATCGTAGGGGTAGGTGCCGTAGCCGGTGGGAGCCTGTGTGTTCTTGTTTTTTGCGTACTCCTGCAGAAAACGCATCATCACGCTGTCGTCCTCAATGCCCAGAATATAAAGAGCGTAATCGCTGATGCTGCCATCCGAATTCAGCACAAGAACGGCCTCGTTGTAGCTTTCCGGCCAGCGGCCTGCCTTGACATCGTACTGATCTTCGTACAGCGAAGGCTCTTCGGCCATCTCGGTAAACACGCTCTGATTGGTCATGGAAGAGACGATGCCGGCGGCAGAGGTGGTGTTGTTCAGCGCAGAAAGGCTGCTGTCCGGGAAGATCTGGCGCACGGTGCCGTCCTTGTTCTGGCGGTAGATCAGCGGTGCGATGCCGTAGGAATACTCGATGGAAGCAGCATCCTCCGAGATGGTGCATTCGTCGCTGTCCAGATATTTTTTCAGGGAGGCAAGGTCATTGACGGAGGAATTATCCTCGGTCAGCTGGCTCAGCAGTTCGCGCACTGTGACCATGCCCTCCGGGGTGGAAGAAGCGCTGGTGGCGCCCACATTGGTGTTGTTGGCAACGGCGCTGGTGTAGCTTCCCGGGTCCAGCAGGGCGGCAAGGTCTACGCCGGTGGTCGAGATCTGCAGCGGATATTCCGAAAGGGTGGAGCGTTCCATCTCCTGGATATAATTGCTCACACCGGCCGAGAGCGAAAGGATGAGCGCAATGCCGATGATGCCGATGGAACCCGCAAATGCGGTGAGCAGGGTGCGGGTCTTTTTGGTGAGCAGATTGTTGAAGCTCAGCGCGAGAGCGGTGAGCGGCGACATGGAAGAACGGCCCAGATTTTTGTGCACCGGCGGCACTTGAGCGGAATCATCCGGCGCAAACGGTGCGGTGTCCGATTGGATCACGCCGTCCCGCAGGCGGACGATGCGGGTAGCATACTGCTCTGCAAGCTCCGGGTTATGGGTGACCATGACCACAAGGCGGTCTTTGGCCACCTCCTTCAGCAGCTCCATCACCTGAATGCTGGTGTCGCTGTCCAGTGCGCCGGTCGGCTCGTCGGCCAGCAGGATGTCGGGGTTGTTGACCAGTGCGCGGGCAATGGCCACACGCTGCATCTGGCCGCCGGACATTTCGCTGGGGTGCTTGTGCAGCTGGTCGCCCAGACCTACCTGCTCCAGCGCCTTGGTGGCCCGGTTGCGGCGCTCGGCACCGGAAATGCCGGAGATGGTCAGCGCCAGCTCCACATTGGAAAGCACTGTCTGGTGCGGGATGAGGTTATAGCTCTGGAACACAAAGCCAATGGTGTGGTTGCGGTAAGAGTCCCAGTCGCGGTCGGTATATTTCTTGGTAGAGATGCCGTTGATGATCAGATCACCGCTGTCGTAGCGGTCCAGACCGCCAATGACGTTCAGCAGGGTGGTCTTACCGGAACCGCTGGGGCCGAGAATGGCGACGAATTCGTTGTCCCGCAGGTTCAGGCTGACATCATCCAGTGCTTTCTGCACCAGATCGCCGGTTTTGTATTCTTTCTTGATGTGGTTGAGTTGGAGCATGTGTGAGCCTTTCCGGCGCATCCTCGCAGGAACGCTGCCGCTGTACATTATAATAAACTGCCCGGATACAGGACCCGCAGCAAGGCGTTATACACTTCTATTTTACCGAAATAATATGAAAAAACTGTGTATATTTCAACGTAAATTTTGACCGGACCGGTATTTTTGGCTTTTGAGGCAGAAAAACAGGAAAATAAAGGAAAAATTGACGTGGAGGTTGAATTTGCGTCGCCGTCGTGCTATTTTAATAGCGGAAGATCCTGATAAAACAGAAAAGCATCGCGAAAGCAGAATTACACTGCCAATACGACGCAAAAAATCTGCGATGAACCGCAAGCACAAAATAAAATGTGTCGCAGCGCAGAAAAACACGACAAAAAAATGCAACGAATGTGATTTTGATGTTTTTAGACGCTTTTTCAGGATTGAACCAGCCCTCTCTGCTCTTTAAAATAAGATAAGAAAAACAAGGAATGCCTTGAAAACGTCGCAGGACCTTGTAGCAAGGGAGGAAAAATTATGGAACGTACATTTTCACCTATGATCCGTCAGTTTTCGGCAATCGACGGGTTGCAGAAAGCATATACGCTGGTATACTCAATGGATACAGGCAACGAAAACGGCTGCTGCCTGACGCTTTGCCGTACCGGGAACCGGCAGTACATGCAAAGCTGCTACATTGCAGCTGCACCAGAGTTCTGCTACCGGATCCTGCGCTATCTGTGTGAGAATGGCGTCCAGCCGGAGATCTGGCAGGATGTGGTAGAAGAACTGACCGATACAGAACAGCTCAGGCAGAAAGGCGGCGCGTTGCGTGGAGAGTGAGCACACAGCAAAAACGACTGCAGATCGCCCTTGGAAGCTACGACCGCAAGGAGCTGCGGGTGGAAAAGAACTACCTGCAGGAGCAAAGCCCTGCGTTGGAGTGCACCTGCTTCCAGAACGGCGGCCGTCTGCTGGAACAGCTGCGTCAGGGCCGTCAGTTTGATGTTGTGATCCTCTGCAGCCAGCTGGAAGATATGAGCGGGCTGGAGTTTTTAATGAATATCCGCAGCATGGATCCAACCGAATGTTGTTCTGTTTGATGAGGGCAGGCGGCAGAATACGAGTGCCATTTGTCTGGAATCGGGCGATGGATTCTGCTATGTGGGCCATGCCGAACTGAAGAACCTGCTGTGGGAGCTGTACCGCCTGCCGGGACGGCAGAGCCAGCGCATGGAACGCAAGTGTCAGGAACTGTACGAGGGCTGGGGCATCCAGCTGCCGGACGTGAACTGCAACTATCTTTCCTGTGCGGTGGGCGTGGTGTACGGCACCAGCCAGAAGCTGGCCATCCGCAGGAAATCCTGCAGGCGGTGAGCGAGCAGTACGATGTGTCGGTCTCTGCTGTGGACAGCGGCATCCGGCGTATGATCGACCAGCTGGAAGCAAAGCCCTCGGCCAAGTGGCTGCGCTTCAAGGACGAAAGCGGATTTGCGGACGAGAAACCTACCACTGGTAAACTGATCTACACTGTCAAGAATTATCTTCAGCGTCAGAAGGACGACTGAGCATAAAACACAGGAGGCGCAAGGGTATGGAGCAGATGCGGCAGAACGAGGCGGGTGCACTGACCGCGCAGGCGATCCCGCAGAAGGATGTGGAACAGGCATGCTTCCATGCACTGGGCCTGATCGGACGCAATTGCGAATATCTGGACCAGCACCTTGCGCATGTGGGTGCCGACCAGCAGACCCGGCAGGCGGTGAACGATATCAGCGCTGCGTCGGCAAGGCTGGACCGCACTGTGAACGAAGTGATGTCGCTGCTGGATTTTCTGCGCACCGAGGAAGACCCGCGGCTCTATCCGCTGGACCTGTGCCAGCTACTGCAGCAGGTCGCCGCACAGGCCGATATGGTGCAGGCGCAGCTTGGGGTGGAACTGACGCTGGACTATGGCGGCTGGACAGCCTGCCGGGTCATGGCGGACCGCAATGATGCAGAACTGCTGTGCCTGCATCTGCTCTCGAATGCCTTGCGGGCCTGCAGTGCGGGCGGCAAAGTGCGGCTGATGCTGCGCCGCAGCGAAAGCTTCTGGCAGCTGACGGTGATGGATAATGGCTGCGGCCTGCCGGAAGCAGGCGAGGATGCATGGCTGGAGAACCGGCGCTGCTTTCTGGGCGGCGCAAAGTTGGGCCTGCTGCTCTGCCGCGAGTGCTGCCGCCGTATGGGCTGGGGCCGTGCGGGTGGAGCGCGCACCGGAAAAGGGCACACAGGCAGTGGTGACCATTCCGCTGTGCACCGACCGCATAACGGAGCCGACGGTAGAGCTGCATACGGGCGGCGATACGGCACAGGCACAGCAGCATCAGTACCAGCTGCGCAATATGCTGGTGCGGGAGCTGCGTACCATGCCGGAGCGCGGTGACCCGGACGAGCTGTGATGCATGCTGCATGATTGCATTATAATAATGAATAAGGACTGCTGCGGGGGAGATGCTCCTGTGCGGCAGTCCTTTTTTGTTGGCAAGGTTAAAAAACTTTGCCGAGACACCGGTGCAGCCGCATAAAAAGCGACAAGTTCACAAAATGTTTAACTTTTTGAGCGGAAAATACTATTTTTTCTGTGTAAAATAAGGGACGCTGATTGATTGTGCCGCAAAATTGGATTATAATACATTTGTATGCGAATTGACAAAATGATTCGTTAACAAACTAATTTTTGGCAAAGAAATTGATTTTGCCGTCCACCGGGGGCTTTGCCTCCGGCATTTGTCCTTAGGAGGAAAAACAACGTGAGAGTAGGTCTTGACATCGGCAGTACCACCATCAAGTGTGTGGTGCTGGATGAACATGATGCGCTGCTGTATTCTACATACGAACGGCATTACAGCCATATTCTGGAAAAGGCGCAGGAGCTGCTGCGCCGCATCGATGCCGAGCAGCTGCACGGTCAGAAGGCGTTGCTGAGCATTTCCGGTTCGGCGGGCATGGGTCTGGCCGACAGCTGCGGCGTGCCCTTTGTGCAGGAGGTGTTCTCCACCCGCGTAGCGGTCAAGCGCTTTGTGCCTGCCACCGACTGCGTGATCGAGCTGGGCGGTGAGGATGCCAAGATCCTGTTTCTGACCAACGGTACCGAGGTGCGCATGAACGGCAGCTGTGCCGGCGGCACCGGTGCCTTTATCGACCAGATGGCCACCCTGCTGAAAATGGGTGCCGACGAGATGAACAAGGCAGCAGAGAACGCACAGCGCACCTACACCATTGCGTCCCGTTGCGGCGTGTTTGCCAAGAGCGACGTGCAGCCCCTGATCAATCAGGGTGCCCGCACCGAGGACATTGCTGCCAGCATTTATAAGGCTGTGGTCAACCAGACCATTGCAGGCCTTGCACAGGGCCGTCCCATCAAGGGCAATATCCTGTATCTGGGCGGCCCGCTCACCTTCAGCAGCGTGCTGCGCAAGAGCTTTGACGAAGCGCTGAACGTGACCGGCACCTGCCCGGAGAACAGCCTGCTGTATGTGGCACTGGGCGCTGCCCTCTATGCCGACAAGGCTTTCGTTCTGTCTGAGGTGGCCGATGCGCTGGATCAGTATGCTGCCACTGCCACCTACGCCAGCGAGCCGCCGCTGTTTGCCAGCAAGGAGGAGTATGAGGCGTTCCACGCCCGCACATGTCCCACAGTGTGCCGCGTGTGCCGTTCAGCGCGCAGTGCGGCCCGGTGCATATCGGCATCGACTCCGGCTCCACCACCGTCAAGCTGGTGGTGGTGGACGAGAAGAGCCAGATCCTTTACACCAACTATCAGCCGAACCTCGGCAACCCGCTGCCCCTCATCCGGGAGCAGCTGCTCAAAATTTACAAGGAGCACCCGGGCCTGCAGGTGGCCAGCGTGACCACCACCGGCTACGGCGAAGAGCTGGTGAAGAACGCCTTCCGCTGCGACTACGGTCTGGTGGAAACGGTGGCGCACTTTACCGCTGCAAAATACTTTATGCCGGATGTGGATTTCATCATCGACATCGGCGGTCAGGACATGAAGTGCTTCAAGATCGAAGATGGTGCCATCAGCAACATCTTCCTGAACGAAGCATGTTCCTCCGGCTGTGGCAGCTTTTTGCAGACCTTTGCACAGGCACTGGGCTATGACGTGAAGAAATTTGCAAGCCTTGGCCTGTTTGCAGACCGCCCGGTGGATCTGGGCAGCCGCTGCACCGTGTTCATGAACAGCTCGGTCAAGCAGGCCCAGAAGGACGGCGCCAGCATCGAGAACATCTCGGCTGGTCTGTCCATCAGCGTGGTCAAGAACGCACTGTACAAGGTCATCCGCGCTTCCAGCCCGGAAGAGCTGGGCCGCAAGATCGTGGTGCAGGGCGGTACCTTCTATAATGAAGCCGTGCTGCGCGCCTTTGAAAAGGAGATGGGCGTGGAGGTCATCCGCCCGGACATTGCCGGCTTGATGGGCGCTTACGGTGCGGCTCTGTTCGGCCTGCGCCAGAGCCAGAAGGCCCACAAGACTGCTTCTGCCATGATGAACGAGCAGGAGCTGGAAGCCTTTGCACAGAAGGTGGTCAGCGTCAAGTGCGGCGGCTGCGGCAACCACTGCCAGCTCACCGTCAACACCTTTGCGGATGGCCGCAAGTACATCTCCGGCAACCGCTGCGACAAGCCTGTGACCGGCAAGAGTGCCGACGACAGCCTGAACCTCTACGCCTACAAGCAGCAGCTTCTGGCCGAGTACAAGCCGGTGGCCGGCAAGCGCGGCTCCATCGGCATCCCGCTGTGTCTGGGCTTCTACGAGCTGCTGCCCTTCTGGTGGGCCTTCTGGACAAAGCTTGGCTTTGCCGTGCACACCAGCCCGGTGTCCAGCCGCGGCCTGTACCTCGCCGGTCAGGCTACCATCCCCAGCGATACCGCCTGCTTCCCGGCAAAGCTGAGCCACGGCCACATCAAGGCCCTGAGCCAGATGCAGCTGGACGCTATTTTCTACCCCTGCCTGACCTACAATGTGGACGAGGGACTGGGCGACAACCACTATAACTGCCCGGTGGTGGCCTACTACCCCGAGGTCCTGGCAGGCAACTGCCCGGAGCTGGAGGGCACCAAGTTCATCTATGACTATGTGGGCATCCACCGCCCTAAGGACTTTGTGCACAAGATGGCAAAGAACATCCTGCCCAAGTACTTCGGCGGCATCTCTGAAAAAGAGGTGCAGGCCGCAGCAGATGCCGCCTATGCGGAATACGAGTCCCACATGGCAAAGATCCGCGTGAAGGGCAGCGAGATCATCGATGAAGCCCGCCGTCAGGGCAAGCGCATCATCGTGCTGGCAGGCCGCCCCTACCATGTGGACCCCGAGGTGAACCACGGCATCGACCGCCTCATCACCCGCCACGGTGCTGCCGTTGTTACCGAGGACAGCATTTCCAACCGGGTGCAGAAGTTCCCCACCAGTGTACTGAACCAGTGGACCTACCACAGCCGCCTGTATGCCGCCGCCAAGTACTGCACCACCCAGAAGGATATGGATCTGGTGCAGCTGGTGTCCTTCGGCTGCGGCGTGGATGCCATCACCACCGACGAGACCCGCGAAATTCTGCAGGAGGGCGGCAAGCTCTACACCCAGCTCAAGATCGACGAGATCACCAATCTGGGTGCCGTGAATATCCGCCTGCGCAGTCTGTTCGCCGCTCTGGATGAGCGGGACGAGGTGGCCGCAGAAAAGGCAGAATAAAATAGAGAGAGCGCAAAAAGCTTTTTAAGAAAGCAACATAGGAGGAACCTATGGAATACAATTATCCAAAATTTACTCCGGAGATGAAGAAGACCCATACCATCCTCATCCCCAACATGGCCATTACCCAGTTCCGCCTGCTGGAGTACGCCCTGCGTTACGACGGCTACAAGTGCGAGATCCTGGGCAACTGCGGCAGTGCCGTGGCACAGCTGGGCCTGAAATACGTCCACAACGACACCTGCTACCCGGCTCTGCTGGTCATCGGTCAGTTCCTGGACGCGCTGAACAGCGGCAAGTACGATCTGGATCACACCGCGCTGCTCATCACTCAGACCGGCGGTGGCTGCCGTGCCTCCAACTATATTCATCTGCTGCGCAAGGCACTGGTCAAGGCGGGCTATCCGCAGATTCCGGTGGCCAGCCTGAACTTCTCGGGTCTGGAAAAGGACAGCGGCTTCCAGATGACCCTGCCGCTGGCCCGCCGTGCGCTGGCCTGCATCTTCTACGGCGATATGCTGTGCGCTTTGCGCAATCAGGTGGCACCTTACGAGAACGAGAAGGGGGCTGCCGATAAGATGGTAGACCTGTGGGTGGAACGCTTGGGCCGCGTGCTGCTGGCAGGCAAGGGCTACACCTCCAAGGAGATGAAGCACACCTTCCCCCTCATCGCAAAGGACTTTGCCGCCATCCCCGTTACCCGGGTGCCCAAGGTCAAGGTGGGCGTGGTTGGCGAAATTTACGTCAAGTACAGCCCGCTGGGCAACAACGACCTGCAGAAGTTCCTCGAAAGTCAGGACTGCGAGGTGAACTTCCCGGGCCTGATGGGCTTTGTGCAGTACTGCGCCTTCAACATGGGCGAGGATCATGTGCTGTACGGCGGCAAGCTGGCGGTGAAGATCGGCATTGACCAGTTCCTGAACTGGCTGGACAGCATCGAGCGCGCCATGCTCAAGGCTGAGGCCGACGCAGGCTTCTACGCCCCCGGCCCCTTCAAGGAGCTGGTGGAAAAGCCCAAGGGCATCATTTCGCTGGGTGCCAAGATGGGCGAGGGCTGGCTGCTGACTGCCGAGATGATCGAGCTGGTGCAGGGCGGCTACGGCAACATCGTGTGTGCCCAGCCCTTCGGCTGCCTGCCCAACCACATCGTGGGCAAGGGTATGGTGAACAAGATCCGCGCCCTGTACCCCAGTGCCAACATTACCCCCATCGATTACGACCCCAGCGCCACCAAGGTCAATCAGGAAAACCGCATCAAGCTGATGCTGGCAGTGGCCAAAGAGCGCCTGAATGCCCCGGTGGAGGCAAAGCCTCTGACGGCAGAGGAGATCGCAGGCGGCGCGCCCAAAGTCGGCGCAGCGGTCTGATGTTCTAAAGCGGAGAATACCGAAATGCAAAAAGCCCGTCCGGGCGTAAAACTCGGACGGGCTTTCATCATGCCTTGAGAAAAATCAATGCAGGAGAGATCACTTCTGATTCTTCATGTAGATGTGGTGGGGCAGACCGGCAATGTACAGCGGGGTCAGCTCGGCCTGGATCAGCGGGCGGGCATAAGCCAGGAACTCATCGGTCATCTGGGTGTGGTTGGCGTTCATCCAGCTCAGCGGCACCTTCTTTTCGAGGTTTGCCACCTCGCTGATGGGGTGCAGCTCAGTGGTGCACTGGTACGGGCTGTTGGAGATGCGCTTCAGGGCCACCATCTGGCCGGTAACGCCCTCAAAGGCCGCCTTGGCGGCAGCACCGCCCACCTGATAGGCTTCAGTGATGTCGGTGCGGCTGGTCAGATGGCCTGCGCAGCGCTGCAGGGTGGAAAGCTCGATGCAGCGGGTCTTGGTGTCCAGATTGCGGGCCACCACATTTGCCAGATACCGTGCGGTACCGGTCAGGGCCTTGTGGCCAAAGGCGTCCACTGCGTGCACATCGTCGGCCAGCTCACAGACGTAGCGGCCATCTTCCAGCTTCACGCCTTCGGAAACGGCGATCACAATGCTGGGCTTCTTCTCCTGCATCACGCGCACCTTCTCAATGAAGTGTTCCACATTGAAGGGCACTTCGGGCAGGCAGATCATGTCCACACCCTCGCAGTCGTCACTCTTTGCCAGAGCGGCGGCAGCGGTCAGCCAGCCGGCGTTGCGGCCCATGATCTCCACCACGGTGACGTACTTGGTGCCGTACACGGTGGCATCGCGGATGATCTCCTTCATCACCACGCCAATGTACTTGGCAGCAGAGCCGTAGCCGGGGGTGTGGTCGGTGACCATCAGGTCGTTGTCGATGGTCTTGGGCACGCCCATAAAGCGGATGTCGCTCTGGATGCGCTCGCCGTACTCGGCCAGCTTGCCGATGGTGTCCATGGAATCGTTGCCGCCGATGTAGAAGAAGTAGCCGATGTTCAGCTTTTCCAGAATGGCGAACAGCTTTTTGTTAGACGGTCTCGTCCTCATGCCAGTCCGGCAGCTTGTAGCGGCAGCTGCCGAGGAAGCTGGACGGGGTGCGCTTGAGCAGCTCGATGTCCAGATCGTCCGTCAGCACGGTGGAAAGATCCACCACCCGCTCCTCCAGCAAACCGGCAACGCCATTGCACATACCGTAAACGATCTCTGCGCCGCGGTTCTTGCAGCTTTCAAATACGCCTGCAAGGCTTGCATTGATGACGGAAGTAGGACCGCCAGACTGACCAACGATTGCATTTTTACCCATGATGATTTCTCCTTTTTTGTTTTTCTGTTTCGGCAATATAATATTACGTGCAGGATGCACGAAAACAGACGCGGGAAAAGGGATTACAGACGGATGTGGCGCGGGGTGCCGTTGACATAGACGGGCGTTACCTCGTCCAGGATCAGCGGGCGGGCGTACTCCTCAAAGGCAGCAGTCACCTGCATCCCGTCGGGGCTGATCCAGTCCAGCGGCACCTTCTTTTCAAGGTTTGCCACCTGCTGCACATCCACCGACTCGGTGATGCACTGGTAGGGATAAGCGGAAATGCGCTTGAGCGCGATCATGCGGCCGGTCTCGCCCGCAAAGGCTGCGGCGGCTGCGGCACCGCCCACAGCGTAGGCTTCGTTCACATCCGTGCGGCTGGCCAGATGGCTGGCGCAGCGCTGCAGGGTGGAAAACTCGATGGCACGGCTCTTGCAGTTCAGCTTGTCGTGGATGAGGTCGGAGAGATAACGGCTGGTGCCGCTGAGCACGGCCTTGTGGCCAAAGGCATCCAGCTGGCCTGCGGTGGACACCAGATCGCACAGATAGGTGCCGTCGGCGGTCTTTACGCCCTCGCTGGCCGCAATGATCACATTGGACTTGCGGCGCTGCAGCTCGTCCACCTTGGCAAGGAACTTGTCCTGATCGAAGGGCACCTCCGGCAGCAGAATCAGATCCGGGCCTTCGCAATCGTCGCCGCCCGCAAGGCAAGCCGCACCGGCAAGCCAGCCCGCATGTCGGCCCATGATCTCGGCCACGGTCACGCTGCGGATGTCATACACGGAGGAATCCCGGATGACTTCCTTTAAAATAGTGGCAATGTACTTGGCAGCAGAGCCGTAGCCGGGGGTGTGGTCGGTCAGGCACAGGTCGTTGTCGATGGTTTTGGGCACACCGATGAACCGCACGCTGCTGCCCACGCGCTCACCGTAGCGGGAAAGCTTTGCGATGGTGTCCATGGAGTCGTTACCGCCAATGTAGAACACCGCGCAGATGTCGTACTTGTCAAACAGGGTGAACAGCTTGATGAAGGGTGTGGAGTCCACATCCGGGTCCGGCAGCTTGTAACGGCAGCTGCCAAGGTAGCTGGAAGGCGTGCGCTTGAGCAGTTCAATGCTCATGCGGTCGTCCAGCAGGACGTTCAGCTCCAGCATTTCTTCCTTGAGCAGACCTTCGATGCCGTATTTCATACCGTACACCTTGTCTGCACCCAGGCTGCAGGCGGCTTTGTACACGCCTGCCAGACTGGAGTTGATCACGGCGGTAGGACCGCCGCTCTGACCAATGATCACATTCTTGGCCATGAGTACCTCCTTTTGCAAATTTCATTCTTATCATTTGTACATCGCTGCAGGTTCCGGCTTCCGCGCCGCCAGAGTGGGGTTTGGTCTAAAGGCCCTGCACTGCCCGCAGACCGTGCGGCAAACAAACCGGATGCTGCAAGTGATACAAAAAAGTTTGCGGCATGTGCACACCCTTTTTGTAAAATGTGCAAAATTACCACATCCTTATTGTACCTGTTTTGCCTGTTGTATGCAAGACCTAATTGGTTGCACAGGCAAAAAAATTATGATAAAATAAAAAACGCACAGCCCCGGGCGGATAAAACCCCCTTCTGTGCGGGAAAAATGGAGAAAGCTGGAAAAACCATGGGCATTTCACACGAGTATCATTCTGCGCCGCGCCGGGCACGGCGCGGTACAGTCAGCGGCAAGCTGCGCTTTCTGGGCGCAGTGGTCGCCATTTTGCTGGTATCCTACGCCATCACGGCCATTCTGGAAAAGGGCGCAGAGGGCGCGGACGATACCCCGTCCACCAACGCCAGCGGCATTGCCGAGAACATTCTGGCACCGCTGCCCATGCAGGGCGAAGCGGATAGCAGCAGTACTGCACAGGATGGCAGCACCGGTGAGCAGGCCGTCACACTGGAGAACTTTGGCCCTGCAAAGCAGAGCGCTGGGGCCTACACCGTCAAAGCCTATGATGCCAGCGTCATCCGCCAGCCCAGCTGCGGGCAGGTGGACCTGAGCTACTTTGCGGACGCAGCCTTTCTGGGCGACAGTCTGACGGTGGGCTTCTCGGATTACCAGATCAATCTGGACGGGGCACTCATCTGCGGCTATACCGGCGTTGGCCCGGATGCCATTGTGAACCGCAGCGCAGTCAAAAGCCCCACCCGCGGGCAGGAGGTAGCGCTGGATGTGCTGGCCGCTGCCCGGCCCAAGAAGCTGTATATCCTGCTGGGCACTAACACCCTCACCACGCTGGGCGCTTCGGACCGCTTCCTTGCCTACTATGGCCAGATGCTGGATATGCTGCGCGAGGCTTTGGGCGAGGACTGCGTGATCTACGTGCAGTCTATCCCGCCGGTGCGACCCTCGGCAGCTGCTGAAAAGCCCGGCCTTGCATCGGATGTGCTGCGCGGTGTGAACGAGCAGCTGGCTCAGCTGGCCGCCAGCAAGGGATGCGTTTACCTTGACCTGTGGGAGACCCTTGCCGACGGCGAGGGCAACCTAAAGGAGATGCTTGCAGCGCCGGATGGCGTGCATCTCTCTGCAGGCAACGGCTACGGCGCATGGGTCACCTACCTGCGCAACCACGCCAAGTACAGCGCGGATAATTCCTGGACGATGGGCAGCATTTACAGTGCACAGTAAAACGGAGTGAAAAATAAAGAGCCGTTGCACAAAATGGATGTGCAATGGCTCTTTTGTGTATGATGCAGTTTCCCACAGCGACCCTACGGTGAAAAAGTGTTTCAGAAAAGCCCGCAGGCTTTTCTGAAACACAAATATAAAATAAATTTTCCGCTGAAAATGCCCAGAGCGAACGCGGAGGGCATTCCGATCATAAAATTACTCCTGCCGTTCCAACTCCAGCAAATATTGCTTCATCTCCACGCCATAGGCGTAGCCGGTGAGCCTGCCGGTGCTGCCCACCACCCGGTGGCAGGGCTGAAGGATGGCGATGGGGTTGCAGTGGCAGGCACCGCCCACGGCACGGCTGGCCTTGGGTTTGCCAACAGCGGCGGCCAGCTGGCCGTAGGTGCGGGTCTCACCGTAGGGGATCTTGTTCATCTCGGCCCAGACGGCTTTCTGGAAGGGGGTGCCCTTGGGGGCCAGCGGCAGATCGAATTCCCTGCGCGCCCCGGCAAAATATTCGTTCAGCTGCTCCTCGGCTTCCTGTAAAAGCGGTGTCTCGCACACCTTGCGGGGCAGCGGTTCCAGTTCCGGTACGCCGTCCGGGCAGAGGGTCAGCCCGCAGATGGCATCGTTTTCCTCTTCCAGCCGGAAGATTCCCAGAATGCTGTTCACATACCAGACGTTCAAAAGTTGCGCTTCCTTTCCTGTGAGTTTGTGTTATACTGAAGCTATCTTAACACAAATGTACATCCGGCGAAAGGGGCGTTTTTGTTATGGTACAGGCATTGGAAGAGATCATTGCCAAAAGCAGCAGCATCGTGTTCTTTGGCGGGGCGGGCGTTTCCACCGAGAGCGGCATCCCGGACTTCCGCAGTGTGGACGGACTTTATCATCAGAAGTACGCCTACCCGCCGGAAACGATCCTGAGCCATACCTTCTGGGAGGAGAATCCGGAGGAGTTTTACCGCTTTTACCGCGATAAGCTCATCGTGAAGGGGGCAAAGCCCAACGCGGCCCACCTGCGGCTGGCAAAGCTGGAACGGGAGGGCAGGCTGAAAGCGGTCGTCACCCAGAACATCGACGGCCTGCATCAGGCGGCGGGCAGCCGCACGGTGTACGAGCTGCACGGCAGCACCCTGCGCAACTACTGCACCCGCTGCGGTAAGTTCTACGACGTGGATTTCATTGCCAACAGCACCGGTGTGCCCCGCTGCACCGAGTGCGGCGGCATCGTCAAGCCGGATGTGGTGCTGTATGAAGAAGGGCTGGACGAGGAGGTGCTGTCCGGCGCGGTGAACGCCATCCGCCATGCGGATACCCTGATCATCGGCGGCACAAGCCTTGTGGTGTACCCGGCGGCAGGACTGATCCGGTACTTCCAGGGCGACCATCTGGTGGTCATCAACATGCAGCCCACCGGGGCAGATGCGGAAGCCGACCTGTGCATTGCAAAGCCCATTGGTCAGGTGCTGAGCGAGGATGTAACGCTGGATCTGTTAAAACAAAAAGAGCGGCCCTGTTTCGCGCCGATTCTCGCCCCCGGTCCGGTATGCTGGATGCATACTGAAAAAGAATGGGGGAAACCAAATGATCCAGGTTTGTGACCCGCCGCGCACGCGGCAGGTAAGGCGGCTTTCGGCGGAGGAATTCTGCCAGCTGGCGCAGAGCGAAGTGAGCAGTGTGTACCGTCCACGCAGCGAGGTGCTGCGGATGCTGACAGTAGGCGAGGTGTGGGGCGTGTACAGTACACGCGGTGTGCCGGGAGCCGGGTGCATCCTGCTGCCCATGGATGCCGATGTGGCAGCGGCGGCTGCGCTGCGCCGCTTTCTGGGCTGGAACCGCACGTCAGGCGGATATTTTTTGACCCCGGCAGCCGGGCCGGACGGCCATGCCGCCGAGACCCTTGCGCCGCTGCTGGCTGCGGCTGCTGCCCGGCAGGAGTTTCTTGCCCGGCAGCGGGCACGGTGGGCCGTGGTGGAATGTGCGGCAGAAGAGCTGATCCCGCTGTATCTGCGTCAGGGGTTTGCTTTGCGGGCTATCCGTCCGCTGGACAGTCTGGCACCGTGTTTCCTGCTGCAGGCCGGGTGCCTTGCGCAGAATGTGCCGCCGGTATGGCTCCCGCTGGCCGACCGGGTGCACATTGCCATCCTGCTGGCTCGGGGCTATGCCGCGCTGGAAAGCCGCGAAAGCCCGCAGGGCACCGTGCTGGCACTGTATCCCGTATGATGTGAAAGTGAGGAAGTTGAAATGAAAGCAGTTGTTCTGGAAGATTATGCCATACAGCAGGGAGATCTGGACTGGTCGGGTGTGAAGGCGCTTGTGCCGGACATCACCCGCTATGGGCGCACCGCGCAGGAAGAGGTGGTGCCGCGCATCGGGGATGCGGAGATCGTGTTCCTGAATAAGTGCCGCATCGACGAAGCCGTTCTGGCCCAGTGCCCGAAGCTCAGGTGGGTGGGCATCATTGCCACCGGCACGGATAACCTTGATCTGAAGGCCTGCCGCCGCCATGGCGTGCCGGTAGCCAACGTGCCGGGCTATTCTACTTACAGTGTGGCACAGATGACCTTCAGCCTGCTGCTGGCCATCTGCCAGTGCGCCGACCGTTACCATCGCCTTGTGCAGGACGGCCATTGGCGCACCGAGGAGCCTGCGGCCTACGGTCTGCTGCCGCAGGTGGAACTGCTGGGCAAGACCTTTGGCATCTATGGCTACGGCAGCATTGGCCGGCAGACCGCCCGCATTGCCAAGGCCTTTGGCATGAAGGTGTTGGTGTGCACCCGCACCGTTCGGCCGGAGTACGAAGCCGACGGTGTGGAGTTCGTGAATCTTGACACCCTGCTTGCCCGCAGCGATGTGCTCAGCCTGCACTGTCCGGCAACACCTGCAACACGGGGGCTGATCAACGCGGCCACCCTTGCCAAGGCAAAGCCCGGCATGATCTTGCTGAACACCGCCCGCGGTGCGCTGGTGGACGAGCAGGCCGTGGCCGATGCGCTGAAAAACGGGAAGCTTGGCTTTTACGGTGCCGATGCCTTTGGCACTGAACCGCTGCCGCAGGCAAGCCCTTTGCGCGGCCTGCCGAATGCCCTGCTGACACCGCACATCGCGTGGGCCACCAACGAAGCCCTGCAGCGGCTGATGGATATTACTGCCAACAACCTGCGCACATGGCTGGATGGCGCGGGAGAGAATATTGTGAACGCATAAAAAAAACGGGAACGACCGCATGGACGTTCCCGTATTTTTTAGTTCAGGATACCGCTCTCTTTGATGGAATTCACCGCCTCGGCAATGCGCTCCGGCGGCAGGGTGAGGGCAAAGCGCACGTAGCCTTCGCCCAGCGGGCCAAAGCTGGAACCCGGCGTGCACAGCACACCGCTCTTTTCCACAAGGTCAAGACAGAAGTCCATGCTCTTTGCGTACTTTGCCGGGATGGGTGCCCACACGAACATGCTGCCGTGACTGTCCGGCACATTCCAGCCAATGGAACGCAGGCCGCCGCACAGAGCGTCGCGGCGCTGCTGGTACAGGCCGCACTGCGTTTTTACCATGTCCAGCGGGCCGGTCAGGGCGGCGATGGCCGCTTTCTGCACCGGCAGGAACATGCCGAAATCGATCTGGCCGCGCAGCTTTTTAAAGGCGGCTACCACGTCCCTCCGGCCCACAAGAAAGCTGATGCGGGCACCGGTGACGTTGAAGCTTTTGGACAGGCTGAAGAACTCCACGCCCACATCCATGGCACCCGGCGTATTGAAGAAGCTGTTGCCCACGGCCCCGTCAAAGATAATGTCGCTGTAGGCGTTGTCGTGGATGATGAGAATGTCATACTTTTTGGCAAAGGCTACCAGTTCGGCGTACAGCTCCGGGGAGCCGACGCTGCCCACCGGGTTTGCGGGCAGGGAGACGATCATATACTTTGCCTTGCGGGCCACATCCTCCGGGATGTCCTTCACATAAGGCAGGAAGCCGTGCTCCTTGGTCAGCGGGTAATACCACGGCTTTGCGCCGCCCAGCAGACTGCCCGCGATGAACACCGGGTAGCAGGGAGTGGGCAGCAGCACGGTGTCGCCCTCGTCGCACAGCACCATACCAATGTGGCCCACGCCCTCCTGACTGCCGGCGCAGCTGGCTACCTGATCCGGCGTGATCTCTATGCCGAAGCGGCGCTTGTAGTAGCCGCACACAGCATCCAGCAGCTCAGGCAGGTCGCGCAGGCTGTACTTCCAGTTCTGCGGGTCGGCAGCGGCATCCATCATGGCCTTGCGGATGTGCTCGGCAGGCGCGAAGTCCGGCGTGCCGACGCTCAGATTATAAATGGTGCGGCCCTGTGCTTCCAGAGCTACCTTGCGTTCGTTCAGTGCGGCGAAGATCTCGTCGCCGAACAAGTCCAGTCGTTTGGAAAATTCCATGATACAATACCCCTCAAATCCTCTTGTTTTCAACATGAACCATTTTAATAATAGAGCTATTTTAGCACGTTTTTCCAAACCGCGCAACGAAAAGGGCAGATGCGGGAGAAAGTTTCAACTTTCGGTGATGGGAAGCGAAGGATGTTTCACGGGGGGAACTCCTTC
>ENA-OQJC01000110-OQJC01000110.1-human-gut-metagenome-genome-assembly--contig:-NODE-110-length-23149-cov-3.155460_pt1 | contig 23149 bp, 23 predicted proteins | sample MGYA00242600_ERZ504766 | MGnify/ENA primary metagenome ERZ504766 (study PRJEB26092, sample SAMD00036364) | human gut metagenome | host: Homo sapiens | study: EMG produced TPA metagenomics assembly of...
GGCTACCGCTACAACAGCAATGCTCCGCAGCAGCTGCCGCTGACGCTGGTGGTGGGCCACATGGGTAAGATCCTGTTTACCCACTCCGGCCGCAGCCAGACCGACCTGCCGGAGGACTGCGCCGCCATCCGTGAGATCACCCGCGAGGTGGTGCGCACCATGGCCGAGGACCAGCGGCGTGCACACCCCCACTGCTCCGACGAGACGCTCACCCTGCCGGATCTGGTAGGCTGGGATGATCTTGACGGAAGCAGTAATTGAGTCAACAAGCAAAAGCACCTGCAGAATCAACCGCAGGTGCTTTTGTTTAGCGAGCTCGCCTCTCCGTCTTTGCTTCGCAAATCCACCTCTACCCGAAAGGGAGAGGCCTTGGCATAACGATGAAGTCCGCACTGACTGCCAAAGGCTCCCTACGTTTGGGGGAGCTGGCGCGTCAGCGCCTGAGAGGCGAGGCCGCTTTCAATTTTCAGAACTATCGTCCGAAAACAGCCCCGGGATGCCGCACAGGGCTGCGATGCCCACCAGCGTGAACACGATGCGCGACCAGATGGATGCGCTGCCGCCCAGCAGCCAGCCACAAAATCGAATTGGAACAGCCCCACAAGGCCCCAGTTGATGCCGCCCACGATCATTAAGATCAGACAGATTTTATAAAAGGTCTGCACAAAAAAGACCTCCTTCCTTTGCGGGCAGTATGCCCCGTAGGAAGGAGGTCTATGCATTTTTATCGGCTCACCCGTGCGCCGCCGCGGTCAGGCTGCGCCACGTACACCTGCTTCCAGCGCCGCTTTGCGGCCTGTGCAGCAGCCCGTGCGGCCCCTTCGTCCCGGAATACGCCGAACACCGCCGCACCGCTGCCGGTCATCAGGGCGGTGACAGCGCCATGCTCCCGCAGCAGGGCCTTGATGGCCCCGGTATCCTTTGCTCCGCTGCACTCTTCCAGCGCATTGCCGGCGGCGGCACAAAGGGCATCCAGATCTCCGGCACGGATAGCGGCTTCCTGCGCTCCGCAGTCCGGGTGGATGCTGCTGCCCACCCGGTCATAGGCCGCAAAGGCCTCCGGGGTGGAAACGCCGTAGTCCGGCATCACCACCGTGAACCAGCACTCCGGCACCGGCGGCAGAGCCTTGAGAAAATCGCCCACACCCTGCACCCGGCAGGTGCCGCCCATCAGGGCAAAGGGCACATCCGCACCGATCTTTGCGCCCAGCGCGCACAGCTCACTCATGGAAAGGTGCGCACCGTACAGCTCGTTCATGCCCACCAGAACAGCGGCAGCATCGGCACTGCCGCCCGCCATGCCCGCCCGCACCGGGGTATTTTTATAGATGGTGATGTCCACGCCCGCCAGAAGGCCGGTGTAGTCAAAAAAGGCCAGCGCTGCCTTGATGGCAGTGTTTTTGTTATTGGGGGCCACCAGACTGCCCGGCAGCCGCAGGTTCAGGTAGGGGCTGCGGCGCAGCACCACCCGCTCGTACAGGGTAATGGCCTGCATGGTCATATCCAGATCATGGTAGCCGCCCGGCAGAAGGCCCACCACGTCCAGCGCCAGATTGAGCTTTGCGGGGGCCAGAATGGTCACGCAGTTCAGCCTTGCCATTTGTTCCTCCTCAGATGCCGTGATAGATGCTGTTTTCCTGCAGGAATTCCCGGATGCGCCGGAGCGCTTCCTTCAGATGCTCCACGCTGTAGGCGTAGGAAATGCGGGCGTAGCCTTCGCCGGAAGCGCCAAAGGCGTCGCCGGGGATGATGGCCACATGCTTCTGTTCCAGCAGCTTCGTGCAGAAATCCTGACTGCTCATGCCCGTGCTCTTGATGCAGGGGAAGGCGTAGAACGCGCCGCGCGGCTCAAAGCAGGTCAGGCCCATATCGTTAAAGGACTTCACCACAAGGCGGCGGCGCATATTGTACTCGTCGCGCATGCGGTCGATCTCGCCGTCGCACTCCTTCAGAGCAGTGATGGCGGCGTACTGGCTGGTGGTGGGGGCACTCATGATAGCACTCTGGTGGATCTTGGTCATGATCCGGATGATGGGTGCCGGGCCGCAGGCATAGCCCAGACGCCAACCGGTCATGGCGTAAGTCTTGGAGAAGCCGTTCACCACGATGGTGCGCTCGGCCATGCCGGGCAGGGTGGCAATGGAAACATGAGGCCGCAGGCCATAGTTCAGCTCTGCATAAATTTCGTCGGAGAGCACCATGATGTTGGTACCGCGCAGCACCTCAGCTACAGCTTCCAGATCCTCGCGCTCCATCACCGCACCGGTGGGGTTGTTGGGGAACGGCATGATGAGCAGCTTTGTCTTGGGGGTGATGGCTGCTTTCAGCGCATCGGCACGCAGGCGGAACTCGTCCTCCTGACGGCAAGCCACATGCACCGGCACACCGCCGGACAGGGTGGTGATGGGCTCGTAGCACACAAAGCAGGGCTCCGGGATGATGACCTCGTCCCCGGGCTGCACCAGCGTGCGGATGCACATATCAATGGCTTCGCTGCCGCCCACCGTGATGAGCACCTCGTGCAGCGGGTCGTAGTGCAGGCCCATGCGGCGCTCCAGATACTTTGCCACCTCGGCGCGCAGCTCCTTCAGGCCTGCGTTGGAGGTGTAGCGGGTGCGGCCATGCTCCAGACTCTCGATGCCGGCTTCGCGCACGGCCCATGGCGTTTTGAAGTCCGGCTCGCCCACGCCCAGACTGATGCACTCGGGCATTTCGGCAGCCAAATCGAAAAATTTGCGGATGCCGGAGGGGCGCATGGCCTCAGCGGCAGGCGCGAATCAGTTTATCGTAGTCCATCACAGCACCGTGCACTCTCTTTCATCGATTTCTCGTCCTGATACAGGCGGCCCTCCTTTTTATAGGTGCGCAGCACAAAATGGGTGGCGGTGGACAGCACATCGTCCAGCGGAGACAGGCGCTTTGCCACGAACAGGGCGATCTCCTGGAAGGTCTGGCCCTTGATCACCAGCTGCAGGTCGTAGCCGCCGCTCATTAGCAGCACGCTCTCCACCTCGTCAAAGGCGGCAATGGTGGCTGCGATCTCGTCAAAGCCGCGGCTCTTCTTGGGGCTGACGTTCAGCTCGATGACGGCCTCCACACGGTTCACACCAGCCTTTTCCCAGTCCACAAGGGTCTTGTAGCCCTTGATGATGCCCTGCGCCCGGGCCAGATCGATCATGGCCGCCACCTCGGCGGGGGATTTATTCAGCATCGTGGCGATATCCTCAATGGGCAGCCGCGCATTGTCTTCCAGGATCTTCAAAAGCTGTTCCATAGTATTTTGCTCCTTCTCAGCCCGTAATCGGGAAATAAATTATTTATAAGTATAGCACAAGCTGTAAAAGATTGCACCCAATTTTGGGGATAGAATGTCTTTTTCCCCTCGTGTCTGTTCTTTTTTACAAAAAGTGTGTTCAAATTTTGCCAAATCTGCTATACTGGAAGAGTAAGAGTGTGCCGGAACGCTTGCGGCACCGTTCATCAAAAGGAAAACGAGGGTGGAAACGATGAAAGCATTCATTACCGTCATTGGTCACGATACCGTGGGCGTTGTTGCCAAGGTCGCTGGTCTGTGCACCGAACTGAACATCAATATCGAGGACGTGACCCAGAGCATCCTGCAGGGCATGTTCGCCATGATCATGCTGGTGGATATCAGCAACTGCAATGTGAGCCACGAAGAGCTGCACAAGCGCACCGACGCGCTGGCTGCCGAGATGGGCATGCAGATCAATGTTACCCGTCAGGAAGTTTTTGATGCCATGCACACCATCTGATGGAGGGAGTACACAGCTATGAGTATGTTTAATACCGGTGACATCCTCGAGACCATCGAGATGTTCACTCAGGACAATCTGGACGTGCGCACCGTCACCATGGGCATCAGCCTGCTGGACTGCATCGACCCGGACCCGAAGAAGGCGTGCGAGAACATCTATAACAAGATCACCACCAAGGCCGCAAACCTTGTGCCCACGGTGGAGCATATCAGTGCCGAGTACGGTATTCCCATCATCAACAAACGCATCAGTGTCACACCCATCGCCATGCTGCTGGGTGCCTGCCCGGATGCCGACCCTGTGGAGTTTGCAAAAACTCTGGATGCCGCCGGTAAAAAGGTGGGTGTAAACTTTGTGGGCGGCTACAGTGCTCTGGTGCACAAGGGCTTTTCTGCCGGTGACCGCCGCCTGATCGAGTCCATTCCCCGCGCACTGGCCGAGACCGACATCGTGTGCAGCTCGGTGAACATCGGTGCCACCAAGGCAGGACTGAATATGGACGCCGTCAAGCTCATGGGCGAGGCCGTCAAGAAGGCCAGTGAGCTGACGGCTGATCGTCAGTGCATCGGTGCCGCAAAGCTGGTGGTGTTCTGCAACGCACCGGAGGACAACCCCTTCATGGCCGGTGCATTCCACGGCCCCGGTGAGCCGGACTGTGAGATCCATGTGGGCGTTTCCGGTCCCGGCGCTGTGCGCGCTGCACTGGCCCGCCTGCCCAAGGATGCCCCCATCGACGAGGTGGCAGAGCTGGTCAAGCGCACCGCCTTCAAGATCACCCGCGTGGGCCAGCTGGTGGCCAATCTGGCTTCTCAGGCACTGGGTGTGCCCGCCGGCATCATCGATCTTTCGCTGGCACCTACCCCCGCCATCGGCGACAGTGTGGCCAACATTCTGGAAGAGATGGGCCTTGAGACCTGCGGCTGCTGCGGCACCACCGCCTGCCTCGCCCTGCTGAACGATGCCGTGAAGAAGGGCGGCGTGATGGCCTCCAACCACGTGGGCGGTCTGTCCGGTGCCTTCATCCCGGTCAGCGAGGACGCCGGCATGATCCACGCCGCCGAGATCGGCTGCCTGACCATTGAAAAGCTGGAAGCCATGACCGCCGTCTGCTCGGTGGGCATCGATATGGTCATCATCCCGGGCGACACCACCCCGGCCGTCATCAGCGCCCTGATCGCTGACGAAGCCGCCATCGGCATGGTGAACAGCAAGACCACCGCCGTGCGCGTCATTCCCGCCATTGGCCGCAAGGCTGGCGAGGTGCTGGACTTTGGCGGTCTGCTGGGCTATGGCCCCATCATGGCCGTGAACCAGCACGACCCGTCCGTGTTCATCAACCGCGGCGGCCGCCTGCCTGCCCCCATGCAGTCGCTGAAGAACTAAGAGAATAAATCTACTCCAACAGGCCCATCCTCTGGATAACATTTCCAGAAGAAGGGTCTGTTTTTATGTTATCCAGAATGCTTACACGTTCTCAGATGGCTCTGCTCTGCCTTGGCCTGTTTCTCGCCCTTGCTCTGTGTGGCGCATGGCAGGCATTTGCATGGGGCCGCACCCAGCTGGACACCGGGGCGCTGGTGTGCGCCGACACCCTGCGCCTGCACATCCGGGCTGAGAGCGATTCCATTGCCAGCCAGAGCGCAAAGCTCCATGTGCGGGATGCCGTGCTTGCCTATCTGGACACCGCCTGCCCGGCACAGAGCAAACCGGAAGCGATCGCCTGGGCGGCGCAGCATCTATTTGAGCTGCAGCTCACGGCTCGGCACGCGCTGGCACAGCTGAACATCCGCACGCCGGTGCGGGTGCAGCTGGTGAACATGTACTTCGACACCCGGCGCTACGCTTCCGGCACTCTTCCCGCCGGGCGTACGACGCTTTGCGCATCGATCTCGGTGCCGGAAAAGGCCGCAACTGGTGGTGCGTGCTCTACCCGGGCCTGTGCCGCTCTGCCTGCGGCAGCTATGCCCAGCCTGCCGAAACGACCTTGTGTGCGGGGAGTACATCCTCCGGCTCCGGCTGGTGGAATGGGTGCAGCAGCGCACCGCCCGCCGGGAGGATGTGGTGCTTGTGGGGTAACGCCCGGCGCTTTCGCCGCATAGCATGTAGCGAAAGGAGCGTGTGATCATTATGGCGATCCCTGCTTATTATTCCCTGCTCCAGCGCGGCTCCTCCGGGCCGGACGTAGCTCTTGTGCAGACCTGGCTCAACGGTGTACGCGATGCCTGCACATGGTACAGCGAGCTGAAGGCCGATGGAAAATTCGGCATTTCCACCGAGAACGCCGTGAAGGAGTTCCAACTCAAAAACAAGATGAATGTGGACGGCAAGGTGGGCGCGAACACATGGAACGTGCTCTACACCCGCTACACGGCCAAGCACGGCCTGCATGTGCCCTACCCCGGCATTGCCTTGCGCAGCGGCTCTTCCGGCGGCACGGTGCGTCTGGTGCAGCAGAAGCTCAACTCTCTGGGTGAACGGCTGACCGCCGACGGCAGGTTCGGCGCGGCAACGGCAGCGGCTGTGCAGCGGTTCCAGCGCCGCAACGGCCTTACCGCCGACGGCGCGGTCGGCGAAGAAACGTGGGAGAAGATGTTCTGATTTAAGGGAAGCGAACTCCTTCAGTCACGGCTTGCGCCGTGCCAGCTCCCTCAAAGAGGGAGCCTCTGGCAAAACCGGAAGCTTTTCCGCACTGCCAAAGGCCCCATCCCCGAGGGGGCTGGCATCGCGCAGCGATGACTGGGGGAGTTTTCCTTGCCCCCCACCCCGCCCTGCTGTATAATAAAGAAAACTCTGAAAAGGCGGTGTTTCCGTTTGCGTTTTCTGCATCTTTCCGACCTGCATCTGGGCAAGCGGGTGTGCGAGTTCTCCATGCTGGACGACCAGCGGTACATTCTGGAACAGATCCTCTCCCTGCTGGACAGCAAGCCCGTGGACGGTGTGCTGCTGGCGGGCGACCTCTACGATAAGCCCGTTCCCCCTGCCGAAGCCGTGCGCCTGCTGGACTGGTTCCTCACCCAGCTGGCTGAGCGGCAGCTGCCGGTGTTCGCCATCAGCGGCAACCACGACTCCGCCGACCGCATCGCCTTCGGCTCTGCCCTGCTGCAAAGCAGCCGGGTCTACGTCAGCCCGGTGTTCTCCGGTGCGCCGGTGTCCATCCCCCTCACCGACGAGTACGGCACGCTGGACGTGTACCTCCTGCCCTTCCTCAAGCCCGCCATGGTGCGGCATGTCTGGCCGGACGAGCCTGTGGAGAGCTACAACGATGCCCTTGCCTGCGTGCTGCGCCACTGCCCGCCGGACCCGGCCCACCGCAGCGTGCTGGTGGCCCATCAGTTCGCAGCCGGTGCTGCCTGCTGCGAGAGCGAGGAAGTCTCGGTGGGCGGTGTGGACAGCGTGGATGCCAGCCTGTTCGATGCCTTTGACTACGTGGCGCTGGGCCACCTGCACAGCCCCCAGAAGGTGGGCCGCGATGCCGTGCGCTATTGCGGCACCCCGCTGAAATACTCCTTTTCGGAAGCAAACCAGCACAAGAGCGCCACCTTTGTGGAGTTCGGTCTCAAGGGCGACGTTTCCATCACCACCGCGCCGCTTACCCCGAAGCACGACCTGCGGGAAGTGCGCGGCAGCTACATGGAGCTGACCGACCGCCGCAATTACGACGGCACTGCGGTGGACGACTACCTGCACATTACCCTGACCGATGAGCAGGACGTGCCGGACGCGCTGGCCCGCCTGCGGGTGATCTACCCCAACCTGATGCGGTTGGACTACGATAACCTCCGCACCCGGGAAGATCAGGAGATCACCGCACCGGAACGCGCCGAGAGCATCACCCCGCTGGAGCACTTCTCGGCGTTCTACCAGCTGCAGAACAACCAGCCGCTGACGGCGGAGCAGGCGGCATTCTGCCAGCAGCTCATTGAGGAGATCTGGAAGGAGGGCGAAGACGCATGAGACCGCTGAAGCTCACTCTTTCGGCCTTTGGCCCCTATGCCGCCGAGACGGTTCTGGAACTGGCAAAGCTGGGCAGGGGCGGCTTATACCTTGTCACCGGCGATACCGGCGCAGGCAAGACCACCCTGTTCGATGCCATTACATATGCGCTGTACGATCATTCCAGCGGCGGCGTGCGCGAGGGCGCCATGCTGCGCTGCAAATATGCTGATCTTAAAACGCCCACCTTTGTGGAGCTGGAATTTGAGGTGAACGGCCAGCGCTATACCGTACGCCGCAACCCGGAGTACCAGCGCCCCAAAAACCGCGGCGAGGGCATGACCACCGAGAAAGCGGATGCCACCCTCACCTATTCCGATGGCCGTCCGCCGGTGACCAAAGCCAAGGATGTGACTGCCGCCGTGCAGGAGATCATCGGGCTGGACTACAGCCAGTTCTGCCAGATCGCCATGATCGCGCAGGGTCAGTTCACAAAGCTGCTCAACGCTTCCACCGAGGAGCGCAGCCGCATTTTCCGCAAGCTGTTCCGCACCCAGCGCTATGCCCGGCTGCAGGAGCGCCTGCAGGCCGAAAGCGCCGCCCTCAGCCAGCAGCGCACCACCCAGAATGCAAAGCTGGACAGTCTGCTCTCCGGCATCCGGTTTTCTCCCGACGACCCGGATGCCGATGCCCTTGCCGCACTGAACGCCCAGACCGAGCCGGAAACGGCCCTTGCCCTGCTGGAAGGTCTGCTGGCCCGCCAGCAGGCCGCGCAGGAGACCGTTGCTGCTGCCCTCAAGAACACCGAAGCCAAGCTGGACGAAGTACAACGTCAGCTGGGTGCTGCCCAGCAGGCCCGACAGCTGGCCGCACAGCTGGCCGCAAAGCAGGCAGAGCTTACCGCTGCCCTGCCTGTGCTGGAAGCTGCCCGTGCCGAGAGCGCCCGCCACGCAGGCGATGCCGCCCAGCTGGATGTTCTTGCCGGACAGGTGACGCAGGCACAGACGGCCCTTGCCGCCTACGATGAGCTGGATACCCTGTGCCATCAGCAGCAGGCCGCGCGGGATGCTGCCCAGCTGGCCGCTGCCAAGGCCAAAGCGAAACGCACCCAGCTGGCCGCACTGGACACAGCGCTGGCCGCTGCTGAAAAGGAGCTGACCGCGCTGGAAGATGCTCCCACCCGGCTGCTGGCCTTGCAGAACCGGGAAAAGGAGCTGGCCCAGCGCAGCACCGCCCTTACCACCCTGAACCAGCGGCTTGCTGCCTGCCAGCAGCAGGCACAAAAGGCCCACCGTGCGCAGGATGCCTACCGCACTGCCGCCGAAGCCAAGGAGCAGGCCCATGCCCGGCGGGATGCGCTGGACAAAGCCTTTCTGGACGCACAGGCCGGACTGCTGGCGCAGGCGCTGGCCGAGGGTGCGCCCTGCCCCGTGTGCGGCAGCGTCCACCACCCGGCAAAGGCCCAACTGCCCCACACAGCCCCCACGCAGGCGCAGGTGGATGCCGCCAAGCAGGAAGCCGAAAAGGCCGATGCACTGGCCCAGACTGCCAGCACTGCCGCACAGAGCGCCCTTGCCGCAGCCGACGAAGCCCGCCGCTCCCTGCGCCGGGATGCTGAGAGCCTATTGCCAGAGCGCTTCACTTCCCCGGATGGGACGGTGCAGCTGACCTTCAAGGGGATGAACGCTGTCCTGACGGAAGAAGCCTGTGCCCTGCACGCAGCACAGGCCGAGTGTGTCGCCGCGCTTCGGCAGGCCGAAGCAGACTGCGCCCGCCGCACCGCATTGGAGGCCGACCGTCAGGCAAAAAGCCGCCAGCGCCCGGCACTGGAACAGGCCGCCGCTGAAGCTGACAGCACCGCCGCCGCGCAGAATGCCAGCGCCGATGCGCTGGAACAGCAGGCCGCTGCCGCTCGTGCAGCCCTGCCCTACCCGCAGCGGGCCGAGGCACAGGCCGCGCTGGATGCATTGGAAGCCAGCCGCACCGCCCTGCGCACCGGCATGGAGCAGGCTCAGCATTCCCTCAAACAGGCAGAGCAGGCCTATGCCGCTGCCAAAGCCGCTGTGGATGCCCTGCAGACCCAGCAAGCCACTGCCGAAACCGCCGGGCCTGCCCAGCCGCTGGAATTTTTACAGGCAGAACAGGCCCGCCTTGCCGCCGCCCGCACTGCCCTGCGGGAGCAGGCCCAGCAGCTGGCCGCACAGCGGCTGCCCAACCGTGCAGCCGCTGAAAAATACCGCACCGCTGCCGAAGCGCGCACTCAACTTGAACAGCGCTGGCAGTGGGTGAGTGCCCTTGCCGCCACGGCGGGCGGCACCTTGACCAGCAAACAGAAGATCAAATTGGAAGCCTACATCCAGATGAACTATCTGGACCGCATCCTGCGCCACGCCAACACCCGCCTGATGCAGATGACCGCCGGGCAGTACGAGCTGGAGCGCATTGGTGCCGAGAACCAGCGCAGCCAGTCCGGCTTGGACCTTGGCATCATCGACCACTACAACGGCACCCGCCGCAGCGTCAAGACCCTTTCCGGCGGCGAAAGCTTCAAGGCATCGCTGGCGCTGGCACTGGGCCTTTCGGACGAAGTACAGAGCGCGGCAGGCGGCATCCGTCTGGACACGCTCTTCCTCGATGAGGGCTTCGGCAGTCTGGATGACGAATCGCTGGAACAGGCCATGCGCGTACTTGCAGGGCTGACCGAGGGCGACCGGCTGGTGGGCATCATCTCCCACGTAGGTGCTCTGAAAGACCGCATCGACCGACAGGTGGTGGTGCGCAAAGCCCGCACCGGCGGCTCTACCGTAGAATTGATCGTGTGAAACACCGCAGGCCTCTTTATAAGTTACATCTTTCCGGGGCATCCTATGGGCGGAGGTGATTTTCCAATGAGCTTGACACCCTTTATCCGCCACGAGCTGGAACACCAGCCCGGCACTGCCGCCGCACCGGAAAACAGCTGCACCCGCTGCAGCCCGCCGCTAGGCAAGGAGCCGGATATCCTGCTGCCAGGCGACCCCGCTGCCCCCGGCACACAGGTGCCGCCGCAGATCGAAACACCGGGCCAGACCCCGCACCCGGACACAAACAGCGCCCCGCAGGGTGTGCCCATGACCAACGGCACCCCGGCCGCCTGTTACCAGAAGAACGCCCGGGAATTTTTGGCCGGGGATGTGCAGACCAGCGTGATGGCCCACTATGCACCCGGACTGTTCAGCACAGACCAGCACACCCATTCCTGCCATCCGGCCCCGGAGGAGGATGCTTCTCAGGTGCTGAGCCTTGTGGACTGGCGTGAGGATGCACCTTACGGCTAACAAAAATTTTTCAAATTATTTTTGCTCTACCTGTTGAAATCTGCGTCCGCTTCCCTTATTATGGTAGCAAACAAAGATAAAGGCAGGTTTTGCATCATGGCAGAGATCAAATATGAAGTTGTTCAGCGCATTGCAGTTCTTTCGGAGCGTCCCCGCGGCTGGGAGCGTCAGCTGAACCTCATCAGCTGGAACGACGGCGAACCCAAGTACGACATCCGCGACTGGTCCCCGGACGGCACCCGCATGGGCAAGGGCATTTCCCTGAGCCACGACGAAATGGCCATCCTCAAGGGCCTTCTGGACGATCTGGAGCTGTAAGCATGGGCGGCCGCGAAGAGTTTTTGCAGATCTGGCAGCAGCACATCACCCGCCCCGGCAGCGAAAAGCTGCTGGACTGGCTGGACCATAAGACGGATTTCTTTACGGCACCGGCCTCCACCCGGTTCCACGGTGCGTGTGAGGGCGGGCTGTGTATGCACAGCTTGAACGTCTACCATGCGCTGCACGACACCTTTTTTACCGAGGGCGACAGCGAGGAGACCTTTGCCATCTGTGCACTGCTGCACGATCTGTGCAAGGCCAACTACTACAAGCCCGGCACCCGCAACGTGAAAAACGAAGCGACCGGCCAGTGGGAAAAGGTGCCCAGCTACAGCGTGGAGGATCTGTTCCCCTACGGCCACGGCGAAAAGAGCGTGTTCCTCATCGAGCGGTTCATGAAACTGCACATCGAGGAGGCCGTTGCCATCCGCTGGCACATGGGCGGCTTTGACGATGCGGCCCGGGGCGGCTGCTTTGCCATCTCGGAAGCCTACGACAAGTATCCCCTTGCCGTCAAGCTGCACATCGCTGATCTGGAAGCCACCTATCTGATGGAGCACCGCACCAGCGCTGTGCGCTAGAAAAAAACAAAAATACCCGGACAGGCACAGCAGTGCGACACTGCAGCCTGTCCGGGCTTTGTTTTGTTTAATTTTTGCGCTCGGCCTTATTCTGGTACATTTTTGCGTCCGCCTGACGGATGGCCTCGGTGAGCGGATGTACACCGCACACACCGCCAACACTGGCCGAAAGCTCCAGCTCCGGGTAGCCTTCCACTCTGGCACTCGCCGCAGCCTCCCGCACGCGCTGTATCACATGTTCCCCGGGCCGGATGTGCGGCACCAGCAGCAGGAATTCATCGCCGCCATAGCGCACCAGCACATCGGTCTGGCGCAGGTTGCTCAGGATGGACTGTGCCACGCTCTGTAGGGCCTTATCGCCCACCAGATTGGCCGAACCGGTCGTTTGACCTCCTTGAAGTGATCCACGTCGATCATCACTACGCCTTCCACCTGTTCGCTCTCCGCAAGGAAGCACTCGAAGTACTGGCGGGAGTATGCCCCGGTCAGCGAATCCACAAAGGCGCTGCGGTCAAAGTTGGAGCCGCGGTCCAGCAGCATCCGGCGGCCGCCCATATCCAGCCAGCGTCCGTCCGAAAGCTTGGACACCATTTCCAGCACGCAGCCGCGTCCACCCACTTCCACATACTTTGCCATGACAAAATAAGCCTGATCGTCCTTGAACTCGATCTTGTTCAGGGATTCCTTGCGGGCAAGGGCCTTACTGGAAATGCAGTTTTCGCACCGGCCCGATTTGTTCCACACCATGTGGCAGGTGCCGGGCATCTCGGTCAGCCGGCCATCCTTGCCCAGGCTCAGCACCTTGGTGCTTTCCGGGTCCACCAGACGCACGATGTCAAAAATGCCCTTCAGGCGTTCCAGCAGTGCTTCCGGCTGGTCGCTGTTCACATCGCCCAGCATCAGCTCCTGCAGGCGGGCATGGTCATCTGTGATCTGGCCCACCACGCTTACGCAGTGGCGCACACCGGCGCGGCTCCACATGGTGTGCATCACCAGCCGGTGCAGCCGGTATTCCTGATCCACCGCGATCAGCACCAAGAATGCGGCATCCGGCTCTTCCGGCGTTGCGTCTGCAATGGCATCCAGCAGCTTGCGGCGGTCCTTGCCGGAGAGAAATGTCAGGCCCATGCCCTTATCAAAGTCCAGCTTCTGGGTTCGGTTGACCGGGTCCTCGTAGCGGTTCACCACGGTCACGCTGCCGCTGAGTATATCGTAATCGAACTGAATACCGCCGCGCTGCTCGGCATAAAAAGCGGTGCGCTCCCGTTCCAGATCCAGCAGGCGCTGGGCACGATCCTCACGGGGCAGAGCTTCGCGGTGCAGGATCTCCTCCGAAAGGCGGCGGGTCTCGTGGCGGAAACCGCGGTCATACTCCGAGCGCTGCAGCTCTGTGCGCAGCAACTCCGAGGATTCTTTCAGGCATTCCATCAGCAGCGGATTGAAGCTACCGCACTCGCCGTGCAGGATCATGTCAACGGCCTTTTCGTGGCTGTAGGACTGCTTATAACAGCGCTCGCTGGTCAGTGCGTCGTACACATCGGCCAGTGCCACCACCTGTGCTGCAATGGGGATCTCGTCGCCCTTGAGCCTGTCCGGGTAGCCGCCGCCGTCCCACCGCTCGTGGTGCCAGCGGCAGATAGCGTGTGCCACCTTTACCAGCGGTTCGTCCTGCCCGATGGCAAGCCCCTTCAGGATCCTGGCACCCTCGGTGGTGTGGGTCTTGATGGCGGCGTACTCTTCCTCGGTCAGGCGGCCGGGCTTGTTCAGGATCTCTTCCGGGATCATGATTTTGCCGATATCGTGCAGCGCCGACGCTGTGCTGATCAGCGAGATATCACTCTCGTCCAGCTGGTAGCGGTCCGTCTTCTGCGCCAGCTGATGCAGGAGCAGGCCGGTCAGGGTGCGGATGTGCAGCACATGCTGGCCGCTCTCGCTGTTGCGGAACTCCACCACATGGCTCAGAATGCTGATCATCAGCACACCGTTGTGCTCTTTTTCGTACACCTGATCGGTCACAAGGCGGGTAAGGCGCTTCTGCTTTGCGTAAAGCATGAGCGCATTCTTCACCCGGCGCAGCACCATGACCCGCTCGAACGGGCGGCGGATGTAATCGGCCACGCCCATATCATAGGCGCGCTCGACGCTTCGGGTGTCCTCTGCCGCGCTGATCACAATGACCGGGATTTCCTCCTGCCATGCATAGCACTGCATCACCCGCAGCACATCAAAGCCGTCCATTTCCGGCATGATCAGGTCCAGCAGCACCAGCGCGATATCGGTGCGTCTGCGCAGAATTTCGATCGCGCGCAGGCCGTTCTCGGCTTCCAGATATTCGTAGCTCTCGCCCAGAATCTCCTTGAGCATGGCGCGGTTGATCTCCGAGTCATCCACGATCAGTATTTTCTGTTTTGGTTCCATCTCAACCGATCCTCGCTCCTGTACTTCCGGCCGCAGGGTCTTCCGTTTCCTACCGGACCACAAAAAAGCTGCTGCAACAGCTTTGCGCTTTGCAGCAGCTTTTCATTTCACTCATATCTGCTTTTTTTGCAGGTCATCCAGCTTTCCGTCATGCGCCCATCATATCGTCGAACCAGTTCATCAGCTCCACCGAGAGGTGCTCCAATCTGGTCTGGGGCTTCCAGTCCGGCTGAGCAGGCTGCGGAGCCTCCGGCCCGGGCTGTGGGGGCTGTTCGGCCTCCGGCTCCGGCCGCGGACTCTGCGCTGCCGATGGTTCCGGCTGCGGGGACGTATGTGCCGCAACCGGCACAGGCCGCACAGCTTCCGCATGGCGGGCCAGCTCCTGACGTAGCTGCTCTGCATGAGCGCTCGCGCACTCAGCCTCCTGCCGCGCCTGCTCACAGGCCGCTTCCAGCTGGGCATTTTCCTGCCGCAGCGCGGCCATCTGCCGTTCACAGGCAAACAGACGAGTCTGATAGCGCAAAATTTCCGCACTGGCCGCTGCCAGCTTTCGGTTCATCTGCTCCAGCTGGGCACACACCGCCTTGGGCGGCTCTGCCGGAGCCTTTGCCGCGGCAGACTGGGCACAGCGCTGCCGCGAACCATTGTTCTGCTGCCTGCCCTGCGCCATGGTGTCCCTCCGATCCATCCGATACGCCTGATCTGCTTATGACGGCCAGCTTTTTATCTGCGCTTGTTCAGCATGGCCATCAGCTGGTCGTAATAGCCATTATCGCTGTTGTCCTCTTCCACGGGCTTTTCAGCAGTGGGTGCCGGTGCAGCGCCGCCTGCGGCAGAAGCTGCCGGGCTTGCAGTCTCGCTGCTGAACACAGCAGACGGAGTGGACTGTGCGCCGCCCATTGCATTGCTGATGCTGCTGCGCAGGTCGCTTGCGCTCTTGTTGTCAAAACCGGTAGCAACCACGGTCACGCGCATCTCGTCCGAGAGGTTCTCGTCGAACGCAGTACCCCAGATGATGTTTGCATCGGGATGTGCGCTCTGGGTAATGAGACCTGCTGCGGTCTCCACATCCTCCAGACCGATGTCCGGGCTGGAAGTGATGTTGATGATCACGCCGTGTGCACCGGCAATGCTGGTCTCCAGCAGCGGAGAAGAAATGGCAGCCTTTGCGGCGTTCTCGGCTTTGCCTGCGCCCTTGGCACTGCCCACGCCCATGTGTGCGTAGCCGGCATCCTTCATGATGGAGCGCACGTCGGCGAAGTCCAGGTTGATGAAGGCAGGCACATTGATCAGAGCGGAAATGGACTCAACGCCCTGACGCAGCACGTTATCGGCTGCCTGGAAGGCATTCATCAGGGTGATCTTTTCCTGGCTGATCATCTTCAGGCGCTCATTGGGAATGACGATCAGACTGTCCACATGCATGAGCAGGTTTGCAATGCCCTGCTCTGCCAGACCCATCTTGCGCTTGCCCTCAAAGGAGAAGGGCTTGGTGACGATGCCAACGGTCAGGATGCCCAGATCATGTGCCACCTCGGCCACAACGGGTGCTGCACCGGTGCCGGTGCCGCCGCCCATACCGGCAGTGATAAACACCATCTGGGAACCCTTGAGCGCATTTGCGATCTCGTCCTTGCTCTCTTCAGCGGCGCGCTGGCCGATCTCGGGGTCTGCACCGGCACCGCGGCCCTTGGTCAGCTTGGAACCCAGCTGCACCTTGGTGGCAGCGTGGTTCTTGGCCAGAGCCTGCTGGTCGGTGTTCATTGCGATAAATTCGACGCCCTGCAGGCCGTCGCTGACCATGCGGTTGACAGCGTTGCCGCCGCCGCCGCCCACGCCGATCACCTTGATCGTCGTAACGTTTTCGTCCATTTCTTCATCGAGCATGAGTGCCATAACTTTGTCCTCCATCGGATTTTATCGTAAAACTGCGCATAGCGCACAGAAATTATCTGCTTACACTTATATAACTGTATCGTATCATCTTTTTGCCCTGAATGCAAGTCAATTTTGCTTTTTTGAAGGTTGTTTTTTCTCGCTGGCGCTTTCCCGCGGCATTTCCCGCTCAATTTGGGCACCAAGTTCCGCCAGCATCTGTGCAAAACCGGCATATCCGCGGTCGATGTAACCGGTGTCGGTAATGCGGCTCTGTCCCCTTGCCGCCAGCGCGGCCACCACCAGTGCCGCGCCTCCGCGCAGGTCCGCAGCACGTGCACACGCGCCCTGCAGCTGCCGCACCGGCCGGATGTCCAGTGTGCGTCCCTGCACCTGCACAGCGGCTCCAAAAGCCGCAAAACCCTCTGCACAGCCGAATCTCCGCTCAAACACCACATCCTCGATGCTGCTGGCGCTGTCGGCGGCAAGCATGGCAGCAGCAAGCAGCGGCGCTGCGTCTGTTGCCAGTGCCGGGTATACCCCGGTAAACACTCTGCCCGCGCCGTGCAGCGCGCCCAGCCGGGTAATGACCGCACTTTCCGGCTCTGTTTCTACCCTGCAGCCCATTTGTGCCAGAATTTCCAGCAGCGGTGCATAGGTCTCCGGCCTGCAGCCGGTCAGTTCCACCCGGCCTCCTGCCGCCGCGCAGGCACAGGCAAGGGTGGATGCCACGATGCGGTCGGCCATGGGCGCAAAGCTGCAGCTATACAGCATTCGTCTGCCCTGCACCCGGATGGTGCTGGTGCCCGCGCCCTGTACACAGCCGCCGCAGCGGTTCAGGAATGCTGCCAGATCGCTGATCTCCGGTTCTCGTGCGGCCCCGCGCAGGACCGTCTCGCCCTGCGCCGCAGCTGCTGCCAGAAGCAGGGTCTCGGTAGCACCCACGCTGGGGAACCCAAGTGTGATGTCCGCACCGTGCAGTCCGGCAGGCGCTGTCAGGATCAGCCTTGCCCCCTCCTCCCGGCAGTGCACGCCCATCTGCGCAAGGCCGGAAAGATGCAGGTCCACCGGCCTTGCACCAATGCGGCACCCGCCGGGCAGCACCGTTTCCACCCGGCCAAGCCGTGCCAGAAGCGGTGCGCAGAACAAAATGGATGCCCGCATCCGCGCGGCGGCTTCCGGCGCAAGGCGGCAGGTGGAAGGCACGCCCTGCACCGTGATGTCGCTGCCCTGCCAGCGGGCCGTGCAGCCCGCACCCTGCAAAAGCTCCACGCTGGTGTCCACATCCGCAAGATGCGGCACCTGCAGAAAACGCACCGTGCCATTGCACAAAAGGGCCGCTGCCAGCAGCGGCAGCACGCTGTTTTTGGCTGCCGGGATTTGTACTGTGCCGTTCAGCGGCATGCCGCCTGTGATGATAAGATCTCCGCCCATGCAAAAAGCCCCCGTTCCGCAAAAGATACCTCATGCTATGCGGCGCGAAGGCTTTTTGTTTATTTTGTCTGCAGTTGTGCCATTTGTTTGTCCGGTCATTTGTGGCTGCACCGGCAGAGGATGCTGTCGTTTTATGGCAGGGAACGCCCGGTTTTATGTCTCCCCGCGGGACACCGACAGCACGATGCCCATTTCGCCCAGCAGCATCATCAGACTGGTGCCGCCGGACGAGAAAAACGGAAGGCTGATGCCGGTATTCGGGATGGTGTTGGTGACTACCGCCATATTCAGCACTGCCTGCAGGGCCACCTGCACCACAAAGCCCACTACCAGCAGCGCACCGAACCGATCCGGTGCATGCGCCGCCAGCGTGATGCCCCGCCACAGCAGCAGCGCAAACAGCAGGATCACCGCGCAGGCCCCCACAAAGCCAAGCTCCTCGCACAGGATGGAAAAGATGAAGTCGTTCTGCGGTTCGGGCACGAACAGGTGCTTCTGGCGGCTGCTGCCAAGGCCAAGGCCCGCCGCGCCCCCGGAGCCGATGGCATACAGGCTCTGGATGGTCTGGTGGCCGTCGCCCAGCGGATCGGCAAAGGGATCCAGCCATGAGCTGAGACGGCTGGTCGCGTAGGGCACAAGGTCCGGCATAATGATGATGGCAGCTCCAATGGCCGCTGCACCGCCCGCCCCGGCCAGCACGAACCACTTGAGGCCGGTGCCGCCCACGAACATGAGCACCGCGCCGATGCCCAAAATGAGCACGGTGCCGGAAAGGTGCGGTTCCAGCAGCATGAGCACCGCCACCGCTCCCAGCACCAGTGCAAAGGGCAGCACCCCCACCGCAAAGCTGCCCATGCGGTCGTGGTTGAGCGCAATGATATGCGCAAACACCAGCACCACCGCAAATTTGGCGATCTCGCTGGGCTGCAGTGTGCCCAGGCCCGGCAGCACCAGCCAGCGCTTGCAGCCGTTGTACTCCGGCATGAACAGCACCGCCGTCAGCAGTACCATTGAAAGCGCCAGCAGCGGCCATGCCAGTTTGTGGTAAACATGGTAGTCCACCCGGCTTGCCACCCACATGGCCCCGATGCCCAGCGCAGCATACAGCAGCTGCGGCCGCAGGTAGGCAAAGGCATCGCCCCGCCGGTACAGCGCCACTGCACTGCTGGCACTGCCCAGCATTACAAGGCCAAAGCCCACCAGCGTGAGCACCAGCACCAGAAACGGCAGGTCCATGGCCGGCAGATGCCGCAGCGGCAGGCCGCGCTTTGCATGGGCAGCAGCTTTGTGCATCCGTATCACCTCCGTTCCTTTATTGTACGCGGCGGCGGTGCCGGTTAGTCATATCCCCGGCGCACCGGCGCATACACTTGCCCAGAGAAGGAGGTGCCTGCCATGCCAAAACCGGAGCCGCGCCCCTTGCGCACCCTGCCGGAACGGACATTCCATGCCCGGGCACGGCTGGTGGCCGCGTTGATGTGCTGCGTCTGCTTTGCGGGGCTTGCCGCGCGGCTGGCGTATCTGCAGCTGTTTTCAGGCGACTGGTATACGAGCCGTGCCCTCGGCCAGCAATTGCGCGATACTGTGGTGCCTGCCGACCGGGGCCGTATCTACAGCGCCGACGGTGTACTGCTTGCCGCCAACAGCAGCTGCTGGACATTGCGGGCCTCCCCGCGCGAGATGCCGGAGGAAAAGCTCAGCCTTGCCGCGCAGGGCCTTGCGGAAATATTGGAGCTGGACGAAGCGAAGCTGCTGGAAAAATTCAGTGACCGCACCTCCAACGATTGCCTTTTGCGCTACCGCGTGGAGCGCGACACCGCCGACCGCGTGCGGGATTTTTGTGAAGAGAACAGTATCACCGGCATCCGCATCAATCAGGACTCCAAGCGCTGGTACCCGGAGGGGGAATTTCTGGCCAGCGTGCTGGGCTTTACCAATGTAGACAACGCCGGTGTGAGCGGGCTGGAGCTGAAATATAACGATGTGCTCACCGGGCAGAATGGTGTGGTGCTCACCGCCGTCAACGCTTGGGGCTACACACTGGAGCAGAGCTACGAGACCGAAAAAGTGCCCTTGGAAGGCAGCGGCCTGCGGCTGACTGTCGATGCCAACATCCAGCATTACCTTGAAAACGCGCTGGATTATGCGGTCAAGGAGCATCATGTGGCGGCGCGCGCCGTGGGCATCGTGATGGACGTGAACACCGGGGCCGTGCTGGCCATGTCCACCACGCCCGCCTACGACCCGAACCAGCCGCGCGTGATCTACGATGCAGCCGCCCGCAAGGCCGTGGATGCCCTTACCGGCAGCGAGCGCGCTGCCGCCCTGCAGCTGGCCCAGCAGACCCAGTGGCGCAACAAGGCCGTCAGCGACCTGTACGAGCCGGGCAGCGTGTTCAAGCTCATCACCTGCGCCGCCGCGCTGGATGCCGGGGCTGTGAGCAAAAACTCCACCTTTTACTGCGGCGAGTCCATCTCGGTGGCGGGCACACGGTTCCACTGCGCCAACCACAAGCGCCACGGCAGCCAGACCGTGACCCAGGCGCTGGAAAATTCCTGCAACCAGAGCTTTATCCAGATCGGCGCGCGGCTGGGCAAGGAAGCCTTCTGCGATTACTTTGCCGCTTTCGGCCTGCGGGAGCCAACCGGGGTCGATCTGCCCGCCGAACCCAAAAAGAGTCTGTACTACACCGCCGACCGCATGGGGCCGGTGGAGCTGGCCTCCTGCGCCTTCGGCCAGAGCAGCAAGATCTCCTATATGGAAATGGCCGCAGCCGTGTGCGCTGTGGTGAACGGCGGCAGGCTGATGCAGCCTTATCTTGTCAGCGATATCCTGAACCCGGACGGCAGCATTCTTCAGCACACAGAGCCGGTGTGCAGGCGGCAGGTGATCAAACCGGAAACTTCTGAAACCATGCGTGAGATGATGGAAGCCGTGGTGCTCTACGGCGGCGGGCGCAATGCCCGCATCCAAGGCTACCGGGTGGCGGCAAGAGCGGCACCAGCCAGAAGCTGGACAGCGCCGACGAAAAAGCCCGTATTGCCAGCTTTGTGGCCGTGGCTCCCATCGACGACCCGCAGTTTTTGTGTCTGGTGTGCTTGGACGAACCCCACAGCTGGACGACTGCCGGCGGCAGCCTTTCAGCCCCGGTGTGCGCCGAGGTTCTGGAACAGACGCTGGTGTACAAGGGCGTGCCCCGCGCCGTGGAACCGGAAACCGATCCCGATCCCGCCCAGACCGCTGCCGACCTGCCCGCCGACGGTGACAGCTTTGACGGGGCGTAAGCAAAAAACGGCCCCGGAAAGGTCTTCCGACTTTCCCGGGGCTGCAATGTTTTTTGTTTAATTCTGCTGCGGCTGCTCGCGGAAGACGATCTCGCCAGTCTCGCTGTTCATGGACTCCACAATGGCAAGGCTCTCCAGCTGGATGCCCTTGCTGCGGATCAGCTCGCCGCCCTGCTGGAAGCCCTTTTCCACCGCAATGCCGATGCCCTCCACTGTGGCACCGGCCTCCTGGGCCAGATCCAGCAGGCCCATCAGGGCACAGCCGTTGGCAAGGAAATCGTCAATGATCAGCACATGGTCTTCCGGGGTGAGGAACTTTTTGGAGACGATCACATTGTAGATCTTTTTGTGGGTGAAGGACTGGATCTTGGTTTCGTAGTTGTTGTAGTCCAGATTGATGCTCATGGACTTTTTGGCAAATACCACCGGCACGTTGAACTCGCTGGCCACGATGGCTGCAATGCCAATGCCGCTGGCCTCGATGGTGAGCACCTTGTTGATGGGCTTGCCTGCAAACAGGCGCTTCCACTCCTTTGCCATCTCCCGGAACAGCGGAATGTCCATCTGGTGGTTGATAAAGCTATCCACCTTGAGCACATTGCCCTCGCGTACGATACCATCTTTGCGAATACGATCTTCCAGCATCTTCATAGTGCAGCAGTTCCTCCAACCTGATCTTTTCCATGCCCATGCGTTTGCAGCGCATATTTCTCTTTTTATTTCACTTAGTATACCGGATGCTCTTTCCTTTGGCAAGAGGTTTTCTTGATAAATTTATAGGTTTTCCGCTCTTGTACTTTTTACAGATTCGAGTATACTGTAGTTAATATAAGGTGTGTCCGGCATCTGTGCACCGGCACACAGGAGGGGAGAGCATATATGAAAACGGGTCTTGTGCTGGAAGGCGGTGCCATGCGCGGCATGTTTACCGCCGGTGTTCTGGATGTATTGATGGAGCATGGCATCGTGCTGGATGGTGCCATTGGCGTTTCGGCCGGTGCGGTGTTCGGCTGCAACTACAAGTCCCATCAGATCGGCCGTGTGATCCGCTACAACACCCAGTATTGCAACGATAAGCGCTACGCAAGCTTCGGCAACCTGCTGCGCACCGGCAACCTGTACAGTGAGCAGTTCTGCTACCACACCGTGCCGGAAAAGCTGGACGTGTTCGACGCAAAGGCATTTGCAGAGAACCCCATTGGATTTTTTTGTGGTGTGCACCGATGTGCGTACCGGCGACCCCATCTATCACAAATGCCGCACCGGCGATGCCGAGGATATCCAGTGGATGCAGGCATCCGCTTCCATGCCGCTGGCGGCCAAGATCGTAAAGATCGGCCATTATCAGCTGCTGGACGGCGGCATTGCCGATTCCATCCCCGTGCGGTTCTTCGAGTCCATCGGCTACAAACGCAACCTCATTGTGCTGACCCAGCCCAAGGGCTTTGTGAAAAAGAAGAACAAGATGCTGCCCGTCATCCGGGCACGCTACCTGCGCTACCCCGCTTTCGTGGAAGCCGTTGCCGACCGTCACGAACGCTACAACGAAACGCTGGATCACATTGCCATGCTGGAGCAGACCGGCAAGGCGTTCGTCATCCGCCCGCCCATCCCGCTGGAGATCGGCTCCATGGAGCGCGATCCGGTCCAGCTGCGCCGCGTCTACGAGACCGGCCGTGCCGTTGCCGAAATTCAGGTGGATAAGATCGCCGCCTTTGTGAACGAATCCAAAGCTGCAGCGGAAGAGTAACGGCGGCACAAACAGATATCCTGCATGTGCATAGCCCTCACGGGGAAGCAGCTCTTTTGATCGAAGCGCAGGTGCGCAGCCAGAAGGTCTACATGTGATGTTTTCGCGGCATCACGAAAATGTTAACGTCAACAAAATCATGGTATAGCAGCAGCCCCGGTGAACCTGACGGTCCATCGGGGCTGTTTTTGCGCCATCTTCAGCGACAGCGCCACAGCTGTTCGAATCCACCTGCATTTATGAGCCCCACGCACAAGCAAAATAAAAAGCTCTAACGTACTAAATACGCTAGAGCTTTTTGGGGTGGGCGCGGGTGGATGTCGCGAGCCGCGCATCTAAAAAAGCCCCGTAGGGGCTTTTTTGCCCTCCGGGCTATTCGGCGGGCCGATGCTGTTCGAATCCGCCCGCCCAATAAGTCTGGCTTTGCAGTAATACAAAAACCTCAGCGTACTTGCAT
>ENA-OQJC01000113-OQJC01000113.1-human-gut-metagenome-genome-assembly--contig:-NODE-113-length-23032-cov-3.764724_pt1 | contig 23032 bp, 24 predicted proteins | sample MGYA00242600_ERZ504766 | MGnify/ENA primary metagenome ERZ504766 (study PRJEB26092, sample SAMD00036364) | human gut metagenome | host: Homo sapiens | study: EMG produced TPA metagenomics assembly of...
CAAGCCCTGCAGGAACGCCGTCCACAACGACCCCTAAGCCCTTTCCGTGTGATTCTCCCATGTTGTTACCCTAAAAATATTTCCGTATGATGAACCTGCCATGATGGTCTCTTTTTATAATAATAGGTATATTATAAGTAATACCAAGTTGAATAGTCAAGAAAACTATGATATTATTTTATTTAGATAACTTTCGAACTATGTTTGTGTATAATTATGTGATTAAAGGGTCAAAAGGTATCATCGATGCATGCTTGCATGCCTGTATATGCAAAGCGCAAATTAGGCGAAGCATAATTTAAGCAAGTATAATTAAGCAGCATCATTTGTAGCAATTTTGCCACAACGTAAGGCACGTAAGCCGCGGCTACCGCGAGCGCACACGTGCTGCCCTGAGAGCGAATAGCGGAGCTGTTTAGAGTCTGTAGAATTATGCTTCGATACACAGAAATGCACCGGCAGGGACGCCGGGGCAAGGAGCTATCGAGCCATGGAGGGCGAGTAGCGACGGTTTCGTCAGCCGGAGAAAATCTATAAGCATAATTCGTACAGAATCTTAACAGCGCAGCGTAGCGAACAGGGCAGCGCGTGGACGCTCACGGTGACCGCGACTTACGTGCCGTCCTTAGCGCCACAATGATAAACAACTACAATAAGACAGCAAAAGAGGGAGAAAACATGGAATTTAACGGGGTATTTCATCAGGCATACGACAACTACTGCTATCCTTTAAATGAGGATGAATTAATCATAAATATAAAGACCGGTTATGATGTGAAGGAAGTAAATATCATACTCGGTGACCCGTTCGCAGCCGGTATCTTAGGCGGTGGTGAGATCTGGAATGGCGATAAGCAGCCGATAATATTTAAAAAGAAATTAAAGCACCAGATATGGTGGACAACCACGGTAAAGCCACCATTCAAGAGACTTAAATATTATTTTGAGCTCATCACAGAGGATGAGAGATGGTTCTACTTTGAGGATGGCTTCGTGAGTGCAGAGCAGATGGCACTTGAGGGCAGAAGCCGCCAGTGCTTTGTATTCCCGTGGATGAATCCGTGTGATATTCCGGTCACACCGAAGTGGGTAAATGACACTATATGGTATCAGATATTTCCGGATAGATTCTGCAATGGAGACCACTCGATAGATCCTGATTATGTTGTTCCGTGGAGAAACAGGGGAAAGGTCAAAAATGAGGAGTGCTTCGGCGGAGACCTCGCAGGAATCATTCAAAAGCTTGATTATTTAAAGGAGCTTGGAATAAACGGAATCTACCTGACACCGATAAATGAGTCGCCGAGCAATCATAAGTATGATACAACGGATTATGCAAAGATTGACCCGCGCTTTGGAGATGAAGAGACCTTTAAGAGGCTTGTGCTAGAAGCTCATAAGCGTGATATGAGAATAATGCTTGACGGAGTGTTCAACCACTGTGGCTATTATTTTGCACCGTGGCAGGACGTTTTAGCAAAGGGGACAGATTCAGAGTATTATGACTGGTTTATGATCAATGAATGGCCTCTTGACTTTAAGCATGGAGCGGCTAAAAAGGGTCAGTTTTATACGTTTGGATTTTTTGACAATATGCCAAAGCTCAATACAAATAATCCGGCGGTGCGAAAATACTTTATCGATATCTGCGCCAACTGGGTAGAAAATTATCATATAGACGGACTGCGCCTTGATGTGGCAAATGAGGTGTCACACCGATTCTGCAAGGAGCTTAGGGCAAGGCTTAAGGAAATCAATCCGGATATTTACATTTTGGGAGAAATATGGCATAATGCTCTTCCGTGGCTGCGTGGAGATGAGTTCGATGCGGTTATGAACTATCCGCTTGGAGAGAGCATCAAGGATTTCTGGATAGATAAGAGCCAGACGAATCAGGATTTTGAGTATACTATAAACAGATGTTATACCAACTACATGCAGCAGACCAATGATGTGCTTTTCAATCTGCTTGATTCACATGATACAAAGCGCCTTCGCTCTGATACAAAGAATCTCGACCAGTACTTTGCACAGCTTGCAGTACTTTTTGCCATGCCGGGCAGCCCATGTATATATTACGGCACTGAGATTGCCATGCCGGGCAGCTATGACCCTGACTGCAGACGATGTATGCCGTGGGATGATATTGAGGCAGGAAGGTTTAAGGAGCGCATTGAGATGGTATCAAAGCTCATTCATTTAAGGGCGAGTGAGCCGCTTTTAAAGGGCAGAAACTTCCATTTCCCTGACGATTTTGCTGACAATCCAAGGGTAATCCAGTTCAGAAAGATGGGCTGGGTGGATACATATGTGGAGGTTATAGTCAACTGCTCTGATGAGGATATTGAGGTGCCAAAGGACGGCGAGGTACTTTTTGAGAGACATTGCATAGATACCACACTGCTGACTAACGGAATATTAATCAGAAAAATCGTAGGCAATGGCGATAAGTAAAAGAAACAGGAGAATTAAACGAAAATATGGCTAAATATGAGTTACTAAAACAAGAGGGACGTGCCAAGAGAGGTACATTCCATACTGTGCATGGAGATATACAGACACCTGTATTTATGAATGTAGGAACAGTAGGTGCGATAAAGGGCGCTGTCTCTACGGACGATTTAAAGGAGATAAAGTGTCAGGTTGAGCTGTCAAATACATATCACCTGCATGTAAGAACCGGAGACAAAATCATTAAAGAGCTTGGCGGACTGCACAAATTCATGGTGTGGGACAGACCAATCCTTACAGATTCCGGCGGATTCCAGGTGTTTTCACTGGCAGGTCTTCGCAAAATAAAGGAGGAGGGCGTGTACTTCAACTCACATATTGACGGTGCCAAGATTTTTATGGGACCTGAGGAGAGCATGCAGATACAGTCAAACCTCGGCTCCACGATTGCTATGGCATTTGACGAGTGCCCATCTAGCGTTGCAGACAGACAGTATGTGACAAACTCTGTAAACAGGACCGCGCGCTGGCTTGAGAGGTGCAAAAAGGAGATGGCACGCTTAAACAGTTTACCGGATACTATCAACAAGGAGCAGCTTTTATTCGGCATCAATCAGGGAGCTATTTATGATGATATAAGAATTGACCATGCAAAGCGCATTTCTGAGCTTGAGCTGGATGGATATGCTGTCGGCGGACTGGCGGTAGGAGAGAGCCATGAGGAGATGTACCATATTCTTGATGAAACAGTGCCTCATCTGCCTGTTAATAAACCTACATACCTGATGGGAGTAGGAACTCCTGCCAATATACTTGAGGGTGTAGAGAGAGGAATCGACTTCTTTGACTGTGTATACCCAAGCAGAAACGGCCGTCACGGACATGTATACACGAATCACGGCAAGCTTAATCTGTTCAACCAGAAGTATCAGAAGGATATGCGCCCTATTGAGGAGGGCTGTAATTGTCCTGCCTGCCGCACATATTCGCGTGCATATATCAGGCATCTTTTAAAGGCAAAGGAGATGCTCGGAATGAGACTGTGCGTGCTCCATAATTTGTATTTCTACAACAACATGATGGAGGAGATAAGGGATTCACTTGATGCAGGCCGTTTTGCCTCATACAAGGCTGAAAAGCTCTATGGAATGACACAGGGAGAGCAGAGCTAGCAGATAAATATAAAAAATCTCGAAAATGATAAAAAATCCTTGCCGTTAGCACGTTTAACGTGTATTATGGTAATAGTGCTTAAAACACATCAATTATAGAATATTTAGGAGGAACAATTGATGACATCAATTTTAGCAAATGGTCAGGCAGCAGGAACAATTGGAATGGTTGTCTGGTTAGTAGTACTTTTCGCAGTTATGTATTTTCTTATGATCCGTCCACAGAAGAAGGAGCAGAAGAAAAAGGAGCTTATGCTTAATGAAGTTGCAACAGGAGACACAGTTCTTACAACAAGTGGATTTTACGGTACAGTTATCGATATCGAGGACGATACTGTAATCGTTGAGTTTGGTAACAACAAGAACTGCCGTATTCCAATGCAGAAGTCAGCTATCGCTGACCTTGAGAAAGCAGAGGATTCAGCTAAATAATGCAGATTTGTAAAGCCGTCACATAAGTGGCGGTTTTCTTATTATCCGCATCTCTTGCAATAATATAAAAAACTAGTTATTATAGTATGCAGTTATTATAAGCTGCAGTTATAAATTGCATGAAAAAGTAAAATATCCCGGCATATTGAAATAACTACTTTAATGCTTTAATATAAGAATATGTATTTTTATGTAAAAGAGGTAAGAAATTATGGAATATAAAGTTGGTGTAATTTCCGGAGACGGAATCGGACCGGAGATAGTCACTGAGGCAAAAAAGGTATTGGACAAAATAGCAGACAAGTATGGACACAGCTTCAACTACACAGACATCCTTATGGGTGGCTGCTCAATTGATGCTACAGGTGTTCCTCTTACAGATGAGGCTATTGCGACTGCACTTGATTCAGATGCGGTGCTGATGGGTTCTATCGGTGGCAACACAGCCACATCACCATGGTACAAGCTGGCACCTGAGCTTCGTCCGGAGGCAGGACTTTTAAAGCTTAGAAAGTCGCTCAATCTGTTTGCAAATCTTAGACCGGCATACCTGTACAAGGAGCTTGCTGCAGCATGTCCGCTCCGTAGCGATATCATCGGAGACGGCTTTGATATGATGATTATGCGTGAGCTTACAGGAGGTCTTTACTTCGGAGCCAGAGAGACAAAAGAGGTGGATGGAGTTGTTACGGCCACAGATACACTGACATACAATGAGAATGAAATCAGAAGAATCGCAAAGCGGGGCTTCGATATAGCCATGAAGAGAAGGAAAAAGGTCACATCCGTAGACAAGGCAAATGTGCTTGATTCTTCCAGATTATGGAGAAAGATCGTCGAGGAGGTCGCTAAGGATTATCCGGAGGTTACATACGAGCATATGCTTGTTGATAACTGTGCAATGCAGCTTGTAAAGGATCCTAAGCAGTTTGATGTTATCCTTACAGAGAATATGTTTGGCGATATTTTATCGGATGAAGCAAGTATGGTGACAGGCTCAATCGGTATGCTTTCATCAGCAAGCCTTAACGATACAAAGTTCGGACTTTACGAGCCAAGTGGCGGATCTGCTCCTGATATCGCAGGAAAGGGCATTGCAAACCCTATCGCAACAATCCTTTCAGCAGCCATGATGCTTCGCTATTCATTTGATCTGGACAAGGAAGCACAGGCAATCGAGGATGCTGTAAAGCAGGTGCTTAAGGAGGGTTACAGGACAATCGACATCATGCCACAGCCGGGTGAGACTACAGAGGGTATCACACAGGTAGGCACAGCACAGATGGGGGATCTCATCGCAGAACGTGTGTAGCTGCATGACCTATAATAGACAGCTAACAGGTTATAGATAAGCAGATCGTTGAGTATACAGTAGTAATGATGAAGCACTCAAAGAAATAGTCGGAGATAAATAAGGAGATAAAATATGATAAGTGATAACGCAAGAGCCGGAATGCAGCAGGCACCGGCAAGAAGTTTATTTAATGCTCTTGGTTTTACACCGGAGGAAATGAAAAAGCCTATGGTAGGAATCGTAAGCTCATTCAATGAGATTGTTCCGGGCCATATGAATATAGACAAAATCGTTGAGGCTGTAAAGCTTGGAGTTGCAGAGGCAGGAGGAGTGCCTGTAGTATTTCCTGCAATCGCAGTCTGCGATGGTATTGCAATGGGACATGTGGGTATGAAATATTCCCTTGTCACAAGAGATCTGATTGCAGATTCTACAGAGTGTATGGCAATCGCTCATCAGTTTGATGCACTTGTAATGGTCCCAAACTGTGACAAGAACGTGCCGGGACTTCTGATGGCGGCTGCACGTCTTAATCTGCCTACAGTATTTGTATCAGGCGGACCAATGCTCGCAGGCCACGTAAAGGGCAGAAAGAGAAGTCTTTCATCGATGTTTGAGGCTGTCGGCTCATACGCTGCTGGTACTATGACTGAGGATGATGTATGTGAGTATGAGAACAAGGTATGTCCTACCTGCGGTTCATGCTCTGGAATGTACACAGCCAACTCTATGAACTGTCTTACAGAGGCGCTCGGTATGGGACTTCGCGGAAACGGAACAATACCTGCTGTATATTCAGAGCGTATCCGTCTTGCAAAGCATGCCGGAATGGCTGTTATGGATATGTACAACAAGGGCATCAAGGCGAGAGATATCATCACAAAGGATGCAATAATGAACGCACTCACAGTTGATATGGCACTCGGCTGCTCTACAAACTCTATGCTTCATCTTCCGGCTATCGCTCATGAGATAGGCTTTGATTTTGATATCAGCTTTGCAAATCCAATCAGTGAGAGGACACCAAATCTCTGCCATCTTGCCCAGCAGGCCTACATATATGGAGGACTTAAATGAGGCCGGCGGTGTGTGGGCTGTCATGAAAGAGCTTGCTGATATCGGACTTTTAAATACAGACTGTATGACCGTTACAGGAAAGACAGTTGGAGAGAATATAAAGAATGCAGTCAATAGAGACCCTGAGGTCATCAGACCGGTAGACAATCCATATTCAAAGACCGGAGGACTTGCAGTGCTTAAAGGAAATCTGGCTCCGGACGGCTCTGTAGTAAAGCGTTCAGCAGTTGTCGATGAGATGATGGTTCATGAGGGACCTGCAAGAGTATTTGACTGTGAGGAAGATGCAATTGCAGCAATAAAGGGCGGCAAGATCGTAGAGGGTGATGTGGTTGTCATCAGATACGAGGGACCAAAGGGCGGCCCTGGAATGAGAGAGATGCTTAACCCTACATCCGCTATTGCCGGAATGGGACTTGGAAGCTCTGTAGCACTCATCACAGACGGACGTTTTTCAGGAGCTTCAAGAGGAGCTTCAATAGGTCATGTTTCACCTGAGGCCGCAGTAGGCGGACCGATTGCCCTGGTTGAAGAGGGAGATATCATAAAGATTGATATTCCAAACATGAAGCTTGAGCTTGACGTGTCAGATGAGGTGCTTGCTGAGCGTAAGGCAAAGTGGCAGCCTAGAGAGCCGAAGGTTACAACAGGCTATTTGAAGAGATACGCAGCACTTGTTACATCAGGAAACAGAGGAGCCATCCTTGCACTTCCGGGCGAGCAGAACGCGTAGTATATATTTTGATAGAAAATTCAGTACGAATAAGGCTTTTACCTATTATCGTAAAGGATTCGTATAAGAAAAAGAGGAATACAAGATGCAGTTAACAGGATCACAGGTTATTATAGAATGCTTAAAAGAACAGGGTGTTGACACAGTATTCGGTTATCCGGGAGGAGCCATCCTTAATGTCTATGACGAGCTCTACAAGCATCCGGAGATTAAGCATGTGCTGACCTCACATGAGCAGGGAGCAAGCCATGCGGCTGACGGCTATGCGAGAAGCACCGGAAAGGTTGGCGTCTGTCTGGCTACAAGCGGACCGGGTGCGACAAATCTGGTCACAGGAATTTCGACAGCATACATGGATTCGATTCCAATCGTCGCAATCACATGTAATGTCGGAGTCTCGTTACTTGGAAAGGACAGCTTTCAGGAGATAGATATCGCCGGAATTACAACGCCTGTAACCAAATACAGCTTTATTGTAAAGGATGTAGAGAAGCTTGCGGATACAATACGCAGAGCCTTTGACATAGCAAGAAAAGGCAGACCGGGTCCTGTACTTGTGGATATTCCAAAGAATGTTACGGCAGAGCTGGTAGAGTACACCAAGCAGGAGATAAAGCTTCCTGAGCGTGTGACAGAAACAATTACAGACAGTGACATTGATAATGCAATTGAACTCATAAAAGCATCCAAAAAGCCATATATATTTGTTGGAGGCGGAGTGGTTCTCTCAGGAGCAAGCAAAGAGCTTAAGGAGTTTGTAGACAAGGTGAATGCACCGGTTTGCGATACGCTCATGGGCAAGGGTGCATATGACGGCACAAGTGATAACTATACAGGCATGCTTGGTATGCACGGCACAAAGACCTCAAACCTTGGGGTTTCAGAGTGCGACCTTTTGATTGCAGTTGGTACACGTTTTTCGGACAGAGTGCTTGGCAATCCTAAAAAGTTTGCAGACCAGGCCAAGATATTACAGTTTGATGTAGATGCAGCAGAGATTAATAAAAATATCCGTGTTACATCGAGTGTTATAGGCGATGTGAAGGAAATACTTACACGCATCAACAAAAAGCTCACACAGCTTGACCACAATTCATGGGTTGAGCATGTGCTTGCATATGCAAAGACTTTTCCTCTTACATATCACAAGGAGGGACTTAGCGGACCATTTGTTATTGAAAAAATCTATGAAATGACAAAAGGAAATGCTATAATGGTTACTGAGGTCGGCCAGCATCAGATGTGGGCAGCCCAGTATTACAAATACAGCAAGCCAAGAACACTTCTTACATCAGGAGGTCTTGGTACCATGGGATACGGTCTCGGTGCTGCAATCGGTGCCCAGACAGCTAATCCTGACAGGACTGTAGTCAATATTGCAGGTGACGGATGCTTCAGAATGAACATGAACGAGCTTGCAACAGCTTCAAGAGAAAAGCTTCCTCTTATCGAGGTTATAATAAACAACCATGTACTTGGAATGGTACGCCAGTGGCAGACTCTTTTTTACGAGAAGCATTACTCGGCAACCGTACTTGATGATGGGGTGGATTATGTAAAGCTTTCAGAAGCAATGGGAGCCACCGCACGACGTGTTAAGACCCAGGAAGAATTTGAAAAAGCATTTGCAGATGCCTTAAAGAGCAAGACACCGTTTGTCATCGATTGTATCATTGATTCAGATGACAAGGTATGGCCTATGGTTGCACCGGGCAAGCCTATCAACGAGTCTTTCGATGAAGAGGACTACAATGCGACACAAGGAGGAAATTAGAGTGAGTAGAGTTTACAATTTTTCAGCAGGACCTGCAGTTTTACCTGAGGAGGTATTGCAGGAAGCAGCAGCAGAGATGATGGATTATAAGGGAAGCGGAATGTCGGTTATGGAGATGAGCCACAGATCTAAATGGTTTGATGACATCATCAAGGATGCCGAGAAAGATCTCCGCGAGCTTATGAATATACCTGACAATTACAAGGTACTTTTCCTTCAGGGTGGTGCTTCACAGTTCTTCGCTGAGGTACCGATGAACCTTATGAAAAATAAAAAAGCAGGATACATTATTACAGGTCAGTGGGCTAAAAAGGCGTTTGCCGAGGCTAAGATTTACGGAGACGCCGTAGAGCTTGCTTCGTCTGCAGATGAGACCTTCTCATACATACCTGACTGCTCAGATTTACCAATCACAGATGATATGGATTATGTATACATCTGCGAGAACAATACTATCTACGGAACAAAGTACAAGAAGCTTCCAAACACAAAGGGAAAGAACCTTGTAGCTGATGTATCTTCATGCTTCTTATCAGAGCCTGTAGATGTATCAAAATATGCTGTTATCTATGGCGGAGTACAGAAGAATGTAGGACCTGCCGGAGTAGTTATAGCAATTATCAGAGAGGACCTTATCACAGATGATTGTCTACCGGGCACACCAACCATGCTCAAGTGGAAGACTCAGGCCGATAATGATTCTCTTTACAATACACCACCATGCTACGGCATCTATATCTGTGGCAAGGTATTCAAATGGCTCAAGAAGATGGGCGGTCTTTCAGTTATGAAGGAGAGAAATGAGGAGAAGGCCAAGATTCTCTACGATTTCCTTGATCAGAGCAAGCTCTTTAAGGGAACAGTAAGAAAAGAGGACAGATCACTCATGAATGTTCCGTTTGTAACAGGAGATGCAGAGCTTGATGCCAAGTTTGTAAAGGAGGCAACTGCAGCCGGATTTGTAAACCTTAAGGGACACCGTACAGTTGGCGGAATGAGAGCATCTATCTACAATGCTATGCCAAAAGAGGGCGTTGAGAAGCTTGTAGAGTTTATGAAGAAGTTTGAGGAGGAGAATGCATAATGTTCAATTACACATGCTTAAACCCAATCGCAGGAGTAGGCCTTGACCTGTTCTCTGACGATTATAAAAAGGTTGATGATATTAAGGATGCAGATGCAGCACTTGTAAGAAGTGCCGCTATGCATGACATGGAGCTTGGTGACAAGGTGCTTGCTGTGGCAAGAGCAGGAGCAGGAGTAAACAATATTCCGCTTGACAAGTGTGCCGAGCAGGGAATCGTTGTATTCAACACACCGGGAGCCAATGCAAATGGTGTTAAGGAGCTTGTGTTTGCCGGAATGCTTTATGCATCAAGAGATATCGTTGGAGGTATCGACTGGTGTCTTGCAAACCAGAACGATGAGAATATTGCGAAGACAGCCGAGAAGCAGAAAAAGAACTTTGCAGGAACAGAGATTTCAGGGCAAGAAGCTCGGTGTTATCGGACTTGGAGCCCATCGGTGTACTTGTTGCAAATGCTGCAGTACATATGGGCATGGATGTTTACGGATATGATCCATACATCTCAGTAAATGCCGCATGGAATCTTTCAAGAAGCGTTAAGCATATCAGCAATGTTGAGGACATCTACAAGAACTGTGATGTCATCACAATCCATGTACCTCTTCTTGATTCAACAAAGAAGATGATAAACGCTGATGCTATTGCAATGATGAAGCCAACCGCTATCGTATTAAACTTTGCCAGAGATCTTCTCGTTGACGAAGAGGCTATGGTAGATGCACTTGCCAAGGGAAAGGTTAAGAAGTACGTTTCAGATTTCCCTAACAACACAACTGTTGGAGCAAAGGGTTGCATCGTAACACCTCATCTTGGAGCATCTACAGCAGAGTCAGAGGACAATTGTGCAGTTATGGCTGTCAAGGAGCTGAGAGATTACTTAGAGAATGGTAATATTGTTCATTCAGTCAACTTCCCTGACTGCAGCATGGGTGCATGCACAGCTTCAGGCAGAGTCGGAATCCTTCACAAGAATGTTAAGGGTATGATTGGACAGATTACAACAGCTCTTGCAGAGGCTGATATCAATGTATCTGATCTGACAAACAAGGGCAAGGGTGACTATGCATATTCACTTCTTGATCTTGATTCAGCTATTGATGCTTCTACCGTTGAGAAGCTTTCTGCCATTGACGGAGTGCTCAGAGTGAGAGTTATTAAATAGTGAATTAATATTTGATTTAAATACTGATCCCCCATATTTTATATGGGGGATTTAGTGGGTTATAAGGAAATATATAGAAAATATATAAGAGCTATAAGATATATAAGAAATAGATATATAAGAAATAGAAATATAAGAGATATATAGGAGATTATATGATTAGACAAATTCTTGGTGAAGTATCAGTGCCGGTTGCAAATACCGAGGTACAGCAGGTTATTGAAAACCCGGGCATTGTAAAGACATATCTGGAGAAGTATATGCCATCGCTTATCAGCTTTCTCGTGCAGCTTGTTGTTGCGATAGTGATACTGCTTATAGGTATTAAGGTGATTAAATCAGTCGTAAAAATAATTAAAAAAGGATTTGATAAAAGCAGAATGGATGCTGCAGTGGCATCATTTCTAGCAAATGTTATTAAATACTTTTTGTATTTTATCCTTGTCATGGCACTGCTTTCGGGCTTTGGAGTGGCGACCGGCTCTGTTATAGCGGTTCTTGGCTCTGCCGGACTTACTGTAGGTATGGCATTGCAGGGCAGCCTGTCAAATTTTGCAGGAGGCGTGCTTATTCTTTTGATGAAGCCGTTTGGTGTGGGCGATTACATAGTTGACGGTTCAAGTGGTACAGAGGGCACTGTAAAGGATATAAATCTGTTTTATACAAGGCTTTTGACAATAGATAACAAGATGGTTATGATACCAAACGGAAAGCTCGCTGATTCGTGTATCACAAATGTATCTATGATGGATAAGAGGATGCTTGATTTGAGAGTAACAGTATCATACAGCACAGATTTAGCATTTGCAAAGAGTGTGCTGGAATCTGTTGTCACATCAGCAGATGCGATGCTTCGCGATGAGCCGAGCAATGTGTTTGTGAGTGAGCTGCAGGATTCGGCAATAGAGCTCGGTGCGAGAATCTGGGTGAAGAACGAGGATTACTGGAACACAAAATGGCAGCTTACAGAAGAAATTAAAACAGCATTTGATAAAAATAATATCGAAATTCCGTTTCCGCAGATGGATGTTAATATTCAAAAGAGGAGCATAGACTCTGACTTTTAAAGCCGGATGTTGCAGAATATTACTTTAACAGATTTTTTGTGGTAAATATACTTATAATTTAACTATAATATGTAAAAATGTGGTATACTATCATCATCGCATTTTAGGAGGAATAATTGATGACAATTCACGATTTGGCTGAATATGAGATTTTAGATGAGCACAGAGTGGAGGATGTCCAGTCGGACGGATTCATTCTGAGACATAAAAAAAGTGGTGCAAGGATTGCCATTTTATCAAATAATGATGATAACAAGGTCTTTTATATAGGCTTCAGGACTCCGCCGGAGGATGAGACGGGTGTGCCGCATATTATTGAGCATACAACACTCTGCGGTTCAAAGAAGTTCCCTGTAAAGGATCCTTTTATTGAGCTGGCAAAGGGCTCACTCAATACATTTTTAAATGCCATGACATACCCTGACAAGACAGTTTATCCTGTTGCCAGCTGCAATGATCAGGATTTTAAGAATCTCATGGATGTGTATCTGGATGCAGTGTTTAATCCGAATATCACAAAGTACGAGGAGATTTTCAAGCAGGAGGGCTGGCACTACGAGCTTACAGGCAAGGATGACGAGCTTAAGATAAATGGAGTGGTGTACAATGAGATGAAGGGAGCATACTCATCGCCGGATGAGGTGCTTTCAAGCCAGATTTACCGCTCACTGTTTCCGGACAATACCTACAGCAAGGATTCTGGCGGTAATCCGGAGTATATTCCTAAGCTTACGTATGAAGCATATCTGGACTTCTATCACAAGTATTATCATCCATCCAATTCATACATTTATCTGTATGGTGATATGGATGTTGTCGAGAGACTTGAGTGGCTGGATAGGGAATATCTGAGCCTGTATGATTATAAAAAAGTTAATTCAGAAATTAATAAACAGCCTGCATTTGATGAAATAAAGAATGTTGAGGCACAGTATTCAATTACCATGGATGATTCACAGGAGAATAAGACCTATCTATCTTATAACCGTGTGGTAGGGGATACGCTTGATGAGATGCTCTATCAGGCATTTGATGTGCTTGACTATGCACTTGTCAGCTCACCGGGAGCACCTGTGAAGCAGGCATTGATAGATGCGGGAATCGGTGATGATGTGTATGGCTCATATGATGCGGGCATTCTGCAGCCGGTATTCTCGTTTGTGGCAAAAAATAGCCAATGCATCTCAGGCAGATGAGTTTGAAAGTATTATAGAAAACACTCTTAAAGAGGTTGTTAAAACAGGAATTAATAAAGAAGCATTGCTCGCGGGAATCAACAGCAGCGAGTTCAAATTCAGGGAGGCTGACTTCGGACAGTTCCCTAAGGGACTTCTTTTTGGATTAAATTGCTTAGACAGCTGGCTGTTTGATGATATGAAGCCTTTTATACATCTGGAGTGTCTTGGTACCTTTGCAAAGCTTCGGAAGGCTGTAGATACTGATTATTTTGAAAAGCTTATACAGGAGTATCTGCTTGACAATACCCATGGTTCATCTGTCACAGTAAAGCCGAAGCGTGGCCTTGGCAATGAGAGGGAGGAAGCTTTGGCAAAGGAGCTTTCCGATTATAAGGCATCTCTTTCGGATGAAGAGATTAAAAAGCTGATTGAGGATACAGAGCATTTAAAGAAATACCAGGAGGAGCCTTCGTCAGACGAGGATCTGCGCAAGCTTCCGATGCTTACAAGAGCGGATATGAAAAAGAATGCTATGCCTTTTTCAAACATTGAGGATGAACTTTTGGATGTAAAGGTTGTGCGTCATGACATAGAGTCAAACGGCATTGATTATATATCATTTTTATTTGATGCAGGTGATTTTGCTCAGAGTGAGCTTGGCTATCTTGGCTTCTTTACAAACGCACTCGGGCTGGTGAGCACCGAAAAGTATAGCTATACCGATTTAGCCAATGCTACCAACATATATACCGGCGGAATCAGCACAGGTACTGCAAGTCACCCGGATATTAAGGATAGAAATAATTTCGTGTTTAAGTTTGAGGTGAAGCTTAAGGTATTGGAGAAAAATCTTGACAAGGCACTTGAGCTTATGGAGCAGATGCTTCTTTCATCGGATTTTACAGATACAAAGAGACTGGGTGAGCTTGTAGCGCAGATTAAGGCAAGGCTTCAGGCTAACCTTAGCAGTTCCGGTCATCTGGTTGCAGCTATGCGAAGTATGTCGAGCTTCTCGCGCTACGCACTTTATCAGGACGAGCTAAAGGGAGTTGCTTTTTACCGCTCTATATGCCACATAGAAAAGGAACTTTCCGAGTCACCAAAGAGTGTGTCAGATAAGCTTGCTGCAATAGCCAAAAAGCTGTTTGCAAGAAACAGAATGCTTATCAGCTTTACCGGAAATAACGAGGCATACGGTAATGCAAAGCCTTCGTTGGAAAAAGTTATAGCTGGATTTAATAAAATGAGTGCTGTAGGCAATCAGGCTGAGGTTCATTTTAACACAGCAAAGGAAGCATTTATCGATGCATCACAGATACAGTATGTGGCAAAGACCGGTGATTTCATCTGTGAGGGCTATGAATACACCGGGGCACTGAGACTGCTGCGTATCATCTTAAGCTATGATTATCTCTGGATAAATGTCAGGGTAAAGGGCGGTGCTTACGGCTGCATGAATACCTTCCTTAGAAGCGGAGAGAGCTACTTTGTCTCATATCGAGACCCAAATCTGTCAGACACACTTGATGTCTATGACAGGATACCTGAGTATATAAAGAGCTTTTCACCTGATGAGAGGGATATGACCAAGTATATTATCGGTACCTTCAGTGCTCTTGATACGCCTATGAATCCGGAAGCAAAGGGTAGCAGATCACTGTCTGCATATCTCGAGGGTATTACCTACGAGCAGATTCAAAAGGAGAGAAATGAGATACTAAATGCACAGCCAGAGGATATCAGAAGGCTTGCAGACCTTGTAGAGGCAGTGCTTAAGAAGGACAGTATATGTGTCATCGGCAATGAAAATATGATTAAAGAGTCGGCAGGGCTCTTTGAGAATGTTGAAAAGCTTATATAAATACAGATTCACATAGGAGGAAAAATGATACAGAATTTCAAATCGGGTTTTGTTACAATAATCGGTAGACCAAACGTGGGCAAGTCAACACTGATGAACAGGCTTATCGGTCAGAAAATTGCCATCACCTCAAACAAGCCTCAGACCACAAGAAACCGCATCCAGACAGTATACACGGATATGGAAAAGGGACAGATAGTGTTCCTTGATACTCCGGGCATACACAAGGCCAAAAATAAGCTGGGCGAGTATATGGTCAATGTGGCGGAAAAGACATTAAATGAGGTGGATGTTGTGCTGTGGCTTGTGGAACCGACCAACTTTATCGGGGCGGGAGAGCAGCATATCATAGAGCAGCTTAAAAAAGTTAATACACCTGTTATATTGATTATCAACAAGGTAGATACTGTGGAAAAGGAAAAGGTGCTTGAGTATATAGACACCTACCGCAAGGTATACGACTTTGCAGAGATTATTCCTACGTCAGCCTTAAGAGGGCAGAATACGGATGATGTTATTAATTCTATATTTAAGTATTTGCCTTATGGCCCACAGTTCTATGATGAGGACACCATCACAGATCAGCCGGAGCGTGCAATCTGTGCTGAGATTATCAGGGAAAAAGCGCTCCATGCTCTAAATGACGAGGTGCCGCATGGCATTGCAGTAGGAATTGACCGCATGAAGACAAGAAAGACAAAGAGTGGTTCTATTATAGATATGGATGCCACAATTGTATGCGAGAGAGACTCCCATAAGGGAATCATTATAGGAAAGCAGGGCAGCATGCTCAAAAAAATCGGCACCAATGCGCGCTATGAGATGGAAAGACTGCTTGACTGTAAGGTGAATCTGAAGCTATGGGTCAAGGTAAAGAAAGATTGGAGAGACAGCGACTTCCTCATCAAGAACTTTGGATACAAAGAGGAAGAATAGTATTTTGAAAGTAAGATTAAGATGTCACAGAGTGTAGTGTTGACCGGTATGGTGCTTTCAGCCATGCCGGTAGGGGATTTTGACAAAAGAATAACGATTCTCACAAAGGAACGAGGAAAAAATCACAGCCTTTGCAAGGGGCGCAAGACGTCCAAACAGTCAGCTTATGGCAGGAAGCAATCCATTTTCGTTCGGTGAGTTTGAACTGTTTGAGGGTAAAAGCGCATATTCTCTTTCAAAGGTCACAATCAGCAACTATTTCAGAGAGCTGACACAGGATTTGGAAGCAGTATACACCGGGTTTTACTTTCTGGAGTTCTGCGGATATTTTTGTCAGGAGAACAATGACGAGAAGGATATGTTAAAGCTTCTTTATCAATCACTCCGGGCTCTTGAATCACCGGCATATAAAAATGAGCTGGTCAGGGCAGTTTTTGAGCTTAAGGCTATTACGATAAATGGCGAGGGCCCATCGCTGTTTTCGTGTATACACTGTCATTCAAGGGAAGGACTTAATGTCTTTTCGGCAAGACGCGGAGGGGTGTTTTGTGACAACTGTGGCACGCAGGTGCAGGGCAGGCATATACTAAGCGATACACTCTATACCATGCAGTATATTGTTTCAGCTGATATCACGAAGCTGTACACATTTGCAGTGTCAGACGATGTGCTTGAGGAGCTGAGAAGCATAATGAAGGAATATCTTTCAATCTACGTGCATCATGATTTTAAATCAGCAGCTTTTCTGTGATAAATTAAAGCATGAAATTAAATCATGAAATAATTAATAGATACTATGCATGTCGTTGCCCTTTAAAATATGATACTTGAAATCATATATACAAAAGGGTATAATATCATAGATTATATTTTAGGAGGCAGCTATGAATAAAAAGCTATCAATGCTGTTGCCTGTTATTGCGACATGCGGTTTGCTTGCCGGGTGCGGTACAGATTATTATACCAAGGACAGCACGGTGTTTGTTGCAAAAAACGGCAGCGTGGTATCTACAGATGTCGAGGACTTTGATACAGCTGCATACAAGCAGGATGACTTACAAAGCTATGTGGACAAGTCAATAGACGACTACAATAAGAAGAATGACGGTTCGATCAAGCTCAAAAAGCTGACTGTCGAGAAAAAGAAGGCATCTCTTACCATGAGCTATGCGTCAACCGATGAATACACTGATTTCAATGGGACAAAGCTTTTTTCAGGGACGATTGCGGAGGCTCTGGCAGCCGGCTATGATTTCAAGACCGATTTCGCAGCGATAGATGATGGCAAGGCAAAGAAATGTGAATCATCTGAGTTTCTGGATGAAACCGGCTACAAGGTCGTTGTTTACGAAGGCAGCTCAAATTTGCATGTGAAAGGGAAAATATTATATGCATCTGTCGACAAAGTAAAGCTTGTAGATGACAAAACAGTTGCGATTGGTGACAAGTACAGCCTGCTTGCATCACAAACCACAGGGACAGAGAGTGCCACAGAGAGCACAGAAGCAGTAAAAGCCGATGCGACGGAAGCAACTGAAAACGGAGCGGATGATAGTGTCAGTGATGATGATATATTAAACTCGGTCGAGCAAGACAACGAGGTCACATTTGACTTTGACAGTGAGGAGGACAATTCGGTGCCGGTGTCATATATCACATATGTTATATATAAGTAGATTAAGGCGTGAATTGTTATTTAATTATAATTAAGAATACAAGTAACTATTCAGTACAGCTGATTCTAATGCGCCTGCAGCTTGTAGCTGTGAAGGTACTGAACAGTTACGAATACAAATAAATCATAAGTAAGATAGAGAGGAAACAAGAATTATGGAAAAGACCATGGACAAAATCGTACAGGTAGCAAAAGCAAGAGGATTTGTATATCCGGGCTCAGAAATTTACGGAGGTCTTGCAAATACATGGGATTATGGAAACCTGGGCGTAGAGCTTAAAAACAATGTAAAAAGAGCATGGTGGAAGAAATTTATCCAGGAGAATCCTTATAATGTAGGTGTGGACTGTGCCATCCTCATGAATCCTCAGACATGGGTTGCATCAGGACATCTCGGAGGCTTCTCAGATCCGCTTATGGATTGTAAGGAGTGCCATGAGCGATTCAGAGCCGACAAAATCATCGAGGATTTTGCGCAGGACAATGGTATTGAGCTTGAGACATCAGTTGATGGCTGGACAAACGAGCAGATGGTAGATTTCATCAAGGAGCACAATGTTCCATGTCCATCATGCGGCAAGCATAATTTCACAGATATCAGACAGTTCAACCTCATGTTCAAGACCTTCCAGGGTGTTACAGAGGATGCTAAGAATACAGTATATCTTCGTCCGGAGACTGCACAGGGTATCTTTGTAAACTTTAAAAATGTACAGCGTACATCCCGTAAAAAGATTCCGTTCGGTATCGGACAGGTTGGTAAGTCATTCCGTAACGAGATTACACCTGGTAACTTCACCTTCAGAACACGTGAGTTCGAGCAGATGGAGCTTGAGTTCTTCTGCGAGCCTGGAACAGATCTTGAGTGGTTTAAGTACTGGAGAGGCTTCTGCCGTGACTGGCTCATTTCTCTTGGAATCAAGGAGGATGAGATGAGACTGCGTGATCATGATCCTGCTGAGTTAGCCTTCTATTCAAAGGGAACTACAGATATCGAGTTCTTATTCCCATTCGGATGGGGCGAGCTTTGGGGCATTGCGGATCGTACAGATTATGATCTCGGACGTCATCAGGAAGTTTCAGGACAGGACCTTACATACTTTGATGATCAGAAGAATGAGAAATATCTGCCATACGTTATCGAGCCATCACTCGGTGCAGACCGTGTAGTACTTGCCTTCCTTTGCGCAGCTTATGATGAGGAGGATATCGGTACACCGGAGAAGCCGGATGTAAGAACAGTATTCCATTTCCATCCTGCACTTGCACCTGTAAAGATTGGAGTGCTTCCACTGTCAAAGAAGCTCAATGAGAGTGCTGAAAAGGTATTTGCACAGCTTTCAAAGACATACAACTGTGAGTATGATGACAGAGGAACAATCGGAAAGAGATATCGCCGTCAGGATGAAATCGGAACACCATTCTGCGTGACATATGATTTCGACTCAGAGGAAGACCATTGCGTGACAGTACGTGACCGTGACACAATGGAGCAGGAGCGTATCGCAATTGATGAGCTTGATGCTTATTTTGCAAAGAAATTTGAATTCTAGTTTTGTACAAACTAACGATATTTTTTGTTAAATGAGGCTAAAAAAAAAGACAATTTACAACTTTTTTTTGAAAGTGTATTTTGTGAAATCATACAAAATTAGGAATTAGGTCACAAAAATTAATATAAAAACATATCAGAAATCAAATTTTATGATATAATATAGATGACAAATGACAACCAAAGATATAGTAAGCTATTCTTTGGTTGTTCTGATATATGGAGATTATGAATATGGAAGCAAAAGAATTAAAGAAGCTGAGCAGAAGTGAGCTGCTAGAGATGCTTTTAGACAGAAGTAAAGAGGTTGAACACTTAAGAAAAGAGCTTGACGAGACAAAAAAACATATTCAGACACTTGAGCGTGAGGTAAAGACATCTGGTGATATCAATGCTGCAATTAATAAACTCACGTCAGCAACAGAGGAAATCCAGAAATTTGCCGCCGTAATATCCATGGCTTCAAATAATCTGACAAGAAAATAATATAGAAGCAATATTTTGTGGTTATGAAATGGATTATTGGACAAAAGAATGATAGAAAAAATATATAAAAAGGCAATATATGCTCTGGCAAGAGTTGCCGTAAAGTACATTGAGACTAAGAAAAAAAAGAAGAACAGAAGAAAATTAAGCAGAATAAATCAGCTAACCTCACAAATTCGACAAAAAGCTGCACAGATGCTGAATACAATAAAAAGGTAGTTGCAGAGATTAATCATAACAATACTGCAGCTGTTGCAGAAAGCAAAAATAATATTGATGTAGTGGATTTAAGCAAAGACGAGGAGCTGAAGGATGTCGAACAGAAACCACTTACCAATGAGGATAAGCTTGATTTACTTTTGGCACAGATGATGGAAACATCTGTTAAGTCATCTGAAAAAGTAACGCAGGTACATAAGCAGACCCAAAATGTTGATGAAAATATATCACAGGAAATAGCGGAAATAATTCCGGTCAAATATGTAACACCGGCGCCAGACATAACTCCTGATATAGAAAAAAATATTGAAATAGAGAAGGAATATCAGCAGACTAAAAAAGGAAACCGGCCGGAGGATATATCTGTACATATAGAAAAGGAAATATCAAGGAAGGTTTCAGAAGAAAACAGAGTTGAGAATAAAGAAGTTGAGAATAAAAGTGCTGAGAAGACTGAAGATAGATCGGGCTATCGCAGTATCATGACAGACGACTATGACCGTTATAGCGATGATCTTGGCATAAAGGAGCTGCGTCAGGAACTGAGAAGAGTGAAGTATAACAACAAATTTGCAGCAACACTCTTCAATACCGTAGGAACACTTGTGGTAGTGGCAGCGGCAGCAATACTGGTCGCAAATCTGTGGCTTCCTATTTTGCAGGTGACCGGAACATCCATGTCACCAACATTGCAAGAGGGGCAGGTGCTTATGGCATCTAAGGGACATGACTTTAAAACAGGAGATGTCATAGCCTTTTATTACAACAACAAGATACTTGTAAAAAGAGTTATTGCGATGCCGGGTGACTGGGTTAATATATCAGAGGATGGCACGGTTTACGTAAACGATATTGCAATTGACGAGCCGTATTTGAAGGAAAAGGCTTTAGGAGACTGCAATATAGAGCTCCCTTATCAGGTTCCTGAGTCGAAAATTTTTGTGATGGGCGATAACAGAAGCGTATCGCTTGACTCAAGAAATACAGCTATAGGCTGTATCTCAGAGGAACAGGTAGTCGGAAGAGTCACATTTGCCATATGGCCATTGTCTAAAATTGGCAAAGTTGACTAAAAATATTTAGCTTTTTTTAGTAAAAAAGTAGAAAAATCAGATTTATGGTCCCGTGTGACCGCTGTGTGACCAAAAAGGTGTAATATGTTAGCTGTAAAATAACGATTAAGATATTAAGCAAATGGAATTATATAACTCTATGAAAGGAGGATGCAGAATGGATAAGGATATGGAACGTCTCGGCAAAGAACGGCTTAAAAGAGTGAGAAGACGTAGACAGCTTGCTACGTTTATTATTTCAATGGCTGTTATTGTGCTGGGCATTACTGCGTACAGACTTATACAACCTGCATCTGCAGAAGATCAGAACAAGTACGAGTTCGAGGTGGATGGACAGAAGGAAACATATACCAATCTGGGGAAGCTTAAAAATCCTCCGGTGGTGAAGCTTGAAGGTGATCAGCCTGAAGTAGAATGGGATGGAAAGACATTTAATTATAAGGTTGATATGTCTTTCGCCATAGGCGAGGGTGAGTTCAAGGATGAAAGCGGAAATATAATTAAGAATTATTATATGACTTATGGACAGGATATATCTATTCCTGATGCGGTTTGTGATGGCTGGCATTCATATACAGACGAAAGCGGCAATAAGTTTTGTAATTATCGCTTTATAAAAAACAATGATGGTACATTTTCTGTATTGATTAAATTTGCTGATGATTACATACAAAGCAACACTACTGAAATTAAAGGTGGTGCGACATTTGGCGCAAGTGGCTATAGTGAAGTTAAGGACAATGGTGATGTTGTTGTTAAAGATGGTGGTTTTGAAGTTAACGGTCAATTCGTTAAAGTTTCTGCAGAACGTGACCCAGAACAAATCGACTGGGCTAACGATGGTGTAGAAATCGTTCTTGAAGCAACTGGTTCTTTGCACTAAAGCTGCTGCTGAGAAACACTTGCACGAAGGTGGAGCTAAAAAAGTTAGTTATCACAGCTCCTGGTGGATCAGATGTTAAAACAATTGTATTTAACACTAACCACGAAATTCTTGATGGTACTGAAACAGTTATCTCAGCTGGTTCATGTACAACAAACTGTCTTGCACCAATGGCTGATACTTTGAACAAATCATTCGGTCTTAAAGTTGGTACAATGACTACAGTTCACGGTTACACTGGTGACCAAATGACTCTTGACGCACCACACCGTAAAGGTGACTTCCGTCGCGCACGTGCTGCTGCTGAAAACATCGTTCCTAACTCAACTGGTGCTGCTAAAGCTATCGGTCTAGTTATCCCTGAATTGAACGGTAAACTTCAAGGTCATGCTCAACGTGTACCAGTTCCAACTGGATCACTTACTGAACTTGTTTCAGTTCTTGACAAAAAGTAACTGTTGAAGAAATTAACGCTGCTATGCAAGCTGCTGCAACTGAATCATTCGGTTACAACACTGACCCAATCGTTTCAAGCGATATCGTAGGTATCTCATTCGGTTCATTGTTTGACGCAACTCAAACAGAAGTAACTGAAGCAGCTGACGGTACTCAATTGGTTAAAACTGTTTCATGGTACGACAACGAAATGTCTTACACTTCACAACTTGTTCGTACTCTTGAATACTTCGCAAAAATTGCTAAATAATCATTGAGTTGATCAGTTAAAGAGAGGATTTATTCCTCTCTTTTTTGTTTTATTTAAATGATAGAAGTTTTGTACCTAATGTCTCGTGGAAAGTTCTAAAATGAAGTTAGCCACCTAAGGGTATCAAAAAACATCTCAGAGAGATATAATTGTAATCACCACAACAACAATTAGAAAGACTCTAAGATGCAAAACTATTATACACCAAAAAGTA
>ENA-OQJC01000114-OQJC01000114.1-human-gut-metagenome-genome-assembly--contig:-NODE-114-length-22817-cov-5.703173_pt1 | contig 22817 bp, 13 predicted proteins | sample MGYA00242600_ERZ504766 | MGnify/ENA primary metagenome ERZ504766 (study PRJEB26092, sample SAMD00036364) | human gut metagenome | host: Homo sapiens | study: EMG produced TPA metagenomics assembly of...
AATTGCTTGTGTTACGAAAACAGTGGCGATAAAGGATAGGTGGGACATATGTCCCACCTATCGTTCGCTTTTGCTCACTATCCGCATATTCCGTCATTTTGCGCACGCCGAGAGTGCTGCCGGAGCCTGCGCGATGCCGCCCTTGGCCGTCTCGCGCAACGTGGCGGGCAGGGCGTGGCCCACCGAGAGCATCACGTGCGCCATCTGGTCAAACGGCACCAGGCTCTTGATGCCGGCGAGGGCGAGCTGCGCCGAGCTGAAGGCCGCGGCCACGCCGATGGCGTTGCGGTTTTGGCAGGGCACCTCGACAAGGCCGCCGACGGGGTCGCAAACGAGGCCCAACAGGTTGCTCAGCGCGATGGAGCTGGCGTCGAGCGCTTGCTCGGGCGTGCCGCCCATCATCTGGACCAGTGCAGCGGCGGCCATGGCGGCAGCGCTTCCAACCTCGGCCTGGCATCCGCCCTCGGCGCCGGCGACGCAGGCGCTCGTGGTGAGGTTGAGGCCGATGGCGGCGGCACAGTAGAGGGCATCCATGACCTGTTCGTCGTCGAGCTGGAGGTGATCGGCGAGCGCCAGCACGCAGCCGGGGACGACGCCCGCGGAGCCGGCCGTGGGGGCGGCGACGATCACGCCCATGGTGGCGGAGCGCTCGAGCACGGCCATCGCGCGGGCCACGGCATCGGTCTGAACGGGGCCCATCAGGCTTGCGCTCAAATCGTTGTGGCAGGTGGCATCGACGAGCTTGGCCTCTCCGCCGATAAGCCCGCCGAGCGATCGCTGCGGATTGGCGATGGGGGTCGTGGTCTCCTCGCGCATGACGTCGAGCACGCGGCGCATGGCTGCGATAGCATGGGCCTCGCCGGTCAGACGCGCCTCGCGTACGGCCATGACGGCGCCGATATTCAAACCGAGTTCGGCGCACGCATCGAGCATCTGCTCGCCGTCGTCAAAGATCTCCTTGGCCGAGACGCCGGGGGAGAGCGACGAGGCCGAGCCCGGAAGCTCGATAAACGTGGCGTAATCGACATTGTCGAGCTTGCGCAGCATGGGGACGACGGTGTCGTCGGGAGCGCCGTCGGTCTCAAAGACGGAATAGGCCTGGCCTCCCACCTCGGTGCGGTAGGTGCGGCAGAAGGCGATGTTGACGTGTGCGTAGGCGAGCAGGTTCGTGAGTGCTGCGAGCACGCCGGGAACGTCCTGGTGCGCCACGAAGAGCGTGGAATACATGCCCGAGATGTCGACGCCGACGCCGTTGATGCGGCTGATGCGCATCTTGCCGCCGCCGAGGCTCTCGCCGCGGACCTGTGCCGTGGCGCCCGTGTCGTCGACCATCTCGATGTCGACGGTGTTGGGGTGGATGGAGGCGTCGTCGCCCTTGATGTCAAAGTGATACTCGAGACCCTGCTCGCGTGCGAGGTCAAAGGCCTGCTTGATGTTCTCGTCGTCGGTATCGAGGCCCAAGATACCCGCGACGAGCGCGCGGTCGGTGCCGTGGCCGCGGTAGGTATGGGCAAAGGAGTTCCACAGGCCAAAGGTGACCTTGGTGATGCGGCCTTCCAGCAGGCTAGCGGCAACCTGGGCGCAGCGCAGGGCGCCGGCGGTGTGCGATGAGCTAGGACCGACCATGATGGGGCCCAGGATCTCGAATGCCGAGGTCGTAGCTAGTGTTTGCGGCTTGCCTGCCATGGCTGCTCCTTCTTTATCTCGTCGTCCCGAGGGGCGGGGCATACTCTGTCCCGCCGTTCCGAGGGCTTTGGTATTTGGTCGCCTGCTCGGACAGTCCTGCTCGCACGGAGGCCACATTAAGTGGCCTCCGGCTCGTGCGGAACTCGCGATCGACCAAATACCAAAGCCCTCGAAACTTAGGATACATGGTTGGAGTCGCTCTGCTGCAAAATTTATCGGTCTGTGACCTATTCCATGTCCCAGGTCGGCTCATCTTCACCACCGTTTAAATAAAAAAGAAGTACCGGTTGGAGCCGGTACTTCTTTTGGTGCGTTTTTATTTGGCTGTGGCTTTTCTTGTTAGCTTACAGGCCACAGGCTGCTTTGAGTTCTTCGACTCGGTCGGTTTTCTCCCAGGTGAAGTCGGGGTCTTCGCGGCCGAAGTGACCGTAGGCTGCCGTCTTTTCGTAGATGGGGCGACGCAGGTCAAGGTCGCGGATGATGGCGCCCGGGCGCAGGTCGAAGGTCTTCTCCACGGCCTCGACGATTTTGTCCTCGGCAACATGTGCGGTGCCAAAGGTGTCGACCATGATCGACAGCGGCTTGGACACGCCGATGGCGTAGGCCAGCTCGACCTCGCAGCGATCGGCCAGGCCGGCGGCGACCACGTTTTTGGCGACCCAGCGCGCGGCATACGCAGCAGAGCGGTCGACCTTGGTGCAGTCCTTGCCGCTAAAGGCGCCGCCGCCGTGACGGCCGTAACCGCCGTAGGTGTCGACGATGATCTTACGGCCGGTGAGGCCCGTGTCGCCCATGGGGCCGCCCACGACAAAGCGACCGGTGGGGTTCACGTAGATGTCGGCGTTGTCCCACGGCATGTTCTCGTCAGCCATAACCGGCGTAATGACGTGCTCGATCAGATCGGCCTTGATCTTGCCCATGTCCTCGATCTCGGCAGCATGCTGCGTGGAGATGACGACGGTCGTGACCTCGACGGGCTTGCCGTCCTCGTAGCGCACGGTGACCTGGGTCTTGCCGTCGGGGCGCAGATAGGGCAGGGTACCGTCGTGGCGCACGGCGGCCAGGCGCTCGGCCAGGCGGCTCGCCAGGTAGTGCGGCATGGGCATGAGGGTCTTGGTCTCGTTGGAGGCATAGCCAAACATCATGCCCTGGTCGCCGGCGCCGATCAGGTCGATCGGGTCGGTGGTGGCGCCGGTCTGGGTCTCGAAGGACTCGTCGACGCCCTGGGCGATATCGGGGGACTGCTCGTGGATGAGGCTCATGACGCCACAGGTATCGCAGTCAAAACCGAACTTTGCACGGTTGTAGCCAATGCGGCGGATAACGCCACGGGCAATTTCCTGCACGTCAACGTATGCCTGGGTGCGGATCTCGCCGGCGACGATGACGGTACCGGTGGTCACGAGGGTCTCGCAGGCGCAGCGGACGTTTTCCACGTTGGCGGGCACGCCGTTGGGCGCAATATAGCCCTGCTCCTGCAGCTCTATTTCTTTGGCGAGGATTGCGTCGAGGACGGCATCGCTGATCTGGTCGGCGATCTTATCGGGATGGCCTTCGGTCACCGATTCCGACGTAAACACAAAGGACCCGTGTTGGGGTGGGATGGAACGAAGTTCTTCTGACATGATTGTCCTTTCAAAAACGCGTCCCGGCGACCGTTACCATTCCGCCAGGCTCTGTATGCAAGGGCTCATCATAGCGCGTTAAACGAATATTCACACCCTTTCCGCACCTGCCGGGGTAGCTAATTTGGGACGGGGCTTTTTTGACTACTTCTTGTGTCTGGCATAGGGGGATGATTTTTCTGGGACGGGGATGAAATAATCATTGAGTACCTAATGATTATTTCATCCCCGTCCCAGAAAAATCATCAGGTTGATGGAGCGTAAAAGTAGTCAAAAAAGCCCCGTCCCAAATTAGCTACCTAAAGATGATGGCATGGTCGGTGCCCGTTGTGCGGAGGTCGCATTGTTGCTTTATACTGGTGCGGTTAGACATCCATCCTGCAATCGAGGAGATTTCCATGGCATCAGACGTTCGCGTCCGCTTTGCACCCTCACCCACGGGCAAGCTGCACATCGGCGGCGCCCGCACCGCTATCTATAACTGGGCTTTCGCCCGCGCAAACGGCGGCACGTTCATCCTGCGCATCGACGACACCGACCCCACCCGCTCCACCGACGAGAACACGCAGATCATTCTGCGCGCCATGCGTTGGCTGGGCCTGGACTGGGACGAGGGTCCCGAGGTGGGCGGCGACTTTGGTCCCTATGCCCAGACCGAGCGTCTGGACCTATACAAGCAGGCCGCCCAGCAGCTCTGGGATGAGGGCAAGGCCTATCCCTGCTTCTGCACCAAGGAGCAGCTCGAGGCCGACCGCAAGGCCGCGCAGGAGCGCAAGGACCCCTTCCAGGGCTATCAGCGCCGCTGCCGCGATCTCGATCCCGAGGAGGCGCGCCGCCGCATCGAGGCCGGCGAGCCCTACGTCCTGCGCATCAAGGTGCCCGAGGACCGCGGTGACGTCGTCATCCACGACGCCGTACACGGCGAGGTGACCTTCGACGCCAAGGAGCTCGACGACTTTGTTATCTTCCGCTCCGACGGCACGCCCACGTACAACTTTGCGACTGTCGTCGACGACGCCATGATGAAGATCACCCACGTCATCCGCGGCGACGACCACCTGTCCAACACCCCGCGCCAGGTCATGGTCTACGAGGCCCTCGGTGCGCCCGTGCCCACGTTTGCCCATATCTCCATGATTCTGGGTGCCGACGGTAAGAAGCTCTCCAAGCGCCACGGCGCTACCTCGGTGGAGGAGTACCGCGATGCCGGCTACCTGTCCGACGCGTTCGTCAACTACCTGGCGCTGCTCGGCTGGTCGCTCGACGGCGAGACCACGATCATCCCGCGCGATGTTCTGGCCAGCAAGTTCTCGCTCGACCGCATTTCCAAGAACCCGGCGACCTTCGATCCCAAAAAGCTCGATTGGGTCAATGCCGAGTACATCAACGGCATGTCCGATGCTCAGTTTGCCGACGAGATCATGGTCCCCGAGCTGCACGAGGCGGGCCTCATCGAGGGCAATGTCGAGTACGGCGAGGACTGGATCGACGCGCTCGCGGCCATCGTCAAGCCGCGCACCAAGATGCCGGCCGACGCCGTGACCGTCGCCGCCCCCATCTTTGCCACGGCCGAGACGCTCGAGTATGACGAGAAATCCGTCAACAAGGGCCTGGCCAAGGAGGGCATGGGTGCCATTCTGGACGCCGCCAAGGCCGCACTCGAGGGCGTGGACGAGTGGACCGCCGAGGCCATCGACGCAGCGCTTGAGCCGCTGCCCGAGCAGATGGACCTCAAGAAGCGCGTGGTGTTCCAGGCTGTGCGCGTTGCCGTCTGCGGCAACATGGTGAGCCCTCCGCTGGGCGAGACCATGGCGCTCGTCGGCCGCGACGACTGCCTGGCGCGCATCGACCGCGCCCGCACGATGGCGCTGTAACAGTCGCGCAAACGCATGTATCCGAGCCCCGTTCACCCGAGCGGGGCTCTTGTTTCTCAAGGCGTATGGGATGGGAGGCACAGAGACCATGGCCGAGCAACTATCGCTGTTTGGTTCGCCGGAACCGGAGCAAGCTCCCATGAAGCATGCCCGCACGGCCGAGCAGGCCAAGCCCGCGCCTGCGCCGGAGCTCATTACCGCCTACGCGAGCGTGGTCCTCGACATTCCCACCCGTGCGCTGTCCGAGCCGTTTGCCTACGGCATTCCGCAGTCCCTCGCCAACGAGGCCCAGGTCGGGTCCACCGTCCTGGTCCATTTTGGCAACCGTGCGGCCGCGGGCTATATCGTCGACATCGCGCCCGAGCTGGGCGACCTGCAAGGCAACAACGCCCTCGACCCCGCGCGCATCAAGCTCATCGAGACCATCCTCAGCAAACCGCTCTTTAGTGCCGAGTCCGCCCGCATTGCGCGTTGGATGAGCCGCGAATACGTCGCGACGCTTTCCGAATGCCTGCGCCTGTTTTTGCCTCCTGGCGGCAGCCCGCGTGTCGTGAAGGGCGATGACGGCGTGTGGACCGTTGAACGCCCCGCCGTTAAACCCATCCAAAACCGCTGGGTCATGCTCACTCCCGAGGGCTTCGACTATACGCCGCCTAAGACCGCCGTTCGTCAGTGCCAGCTCATCGAGGCGCTCCAGTGCGGACCGGTCACGACGCGCGACCTCAACCTGCTTTACAACAGTATGTCGGCGACCATCAAGGCGCTCGAAAAACGCGGCGTCGTGGTGGTGGAAGAGCGTCGTGCCTGGCGCGGCTGCAGCGAGCAGACTACGCTGTCCTCCGCGAGCGGCAAGGCGCCGGTCGCACTTACGAACGGCCAGCAGCAGGCGCTCGCGCAGATTGAGCGCGCTCGCCTGGATGCGCACGGCGACGTGGTGCTCGTGGACGGCGTTACGGGCTCCGGCAAAACCGAGGTCTACCTCTCCGCTATCGAGCGTGTGCTCGCGGCCGGTCGCTCGGCCTGCGTGCTCGTGCCCGAGATCTCGCTGACGGCTCAAACCGTCGGCCGCTTCCGTTCGCGCTTTGGCGAGACGGTTGCGGTCTTCCACTCACGCCTTTCGGCCGGTGAACGCCTAGACCAGTGGGACATGGTTGCCAGCGGTGCCGCCCGTGTTGTCGTCGGCGCCCGCTCGGCGCTCTTTTGCCCGCTCAGCGATTTGGGCCTCATCATCATCGACGAGGAGCACGAGACCAGCTATAAGCAGGGTTCCAGCCCGCGCTACCATGCGCGTGAGGTGGCGGCCGAGATGGCGCGCCGCTATCGCTGCCCACTCGTGCTGGGCTCGGCCACGCCTTCTGCCGAGGCCCTCGACCGCTGTCGCCGTGGCACGTACAACGGTGCTACCTGGACACGCGTCGAGATGCCCGAGCGCCCGGGACACGCTGTGTTGCCCACGGTCCGCATTGCCGACCTGCGCCGCGAGTTTTCGCACGGCAGCCGCTCCATGTTCTCAAAACCGCTGATGGAAGGCTTGGAACGCGTGGTCGAGCGCCGCGAGAAAGCCGTGCTGCTGCACAACCGCCGCGGTTTTGCGCCGTTTTTGATGTGCCGCGAGTGCGGTTGCGTCCCCACCTGCAACCACTGCTCTACGGCGCTTACGTACCACGAGCGCACTCATACGCTGCAGTGCCACACCTGTGGATCGTCCTGGCGCGTGCAGCCCTATCCGGCACCCACGAGTCGTTGCCCCAAATGCGGCAGCCGCTACCTGGCAAAAATGGGCCTGGGCACGCAGCAGATTGAGGACGCGCTGCACCAGATGCTGCCCGAGGACGTCGCCATCATTCGCATGGATGCCGATTCCACGCGTGGCAAGGACGCGCATAAAAAGTTGCTCGAGCAGTTCGATGCCGCCGATTGCGCGGTGCTGCTTGGTACCCAGATGATTGCCAAGGGCCTCGACTTTCCCGAGGTCACGCTTGTGGGTGTAGTTAATGCCGACTTTGCGCTCAAGCTGCCCGATTTTAGAGCGGGGGAGCGCGCCTACGATCTGCTGGAGCAGGTTGCTGGCCGCGCCGGTCGCGGCGATCGCCCCGGCGAGGTCATCATCCAGACCTACCTGCCCGAGGACCCAGTCATCCGCGCCGTCGCCGAGCACGACCGCTCGATCTTTACCGACTACGACCTGGACCAACGTCGCGACGCGCTGTATCCGCCGTTTGTGCGTCTGATCAACATTTTGGTGTGGTCGGCGAACACGGATGATGCGCAGGATTATATCGGGCGCATCGCAAAGCTGCTCAAGCGCCACTGGCACGCCGCCGCTCCCGACTTTTTGCGGTCGGGCAGCGCGGTGCCGCAGGTGCTGGGTCCGGCTTCGTGTGTAATCGAGAGAGCCAAGGACCGTTATCGCTTCCACCTGCTTGTGAAGTCGCCCGTGGGGTACCATGTCTCTGATGATATCGACGCCTGCCTCAAAGAGGTGGGCTCCGTGCGCGGCGTGAGCGTGAGCGTTGACGTCGATGCCTATGATTTGATGTAGCAACCCGAAAGGATGGCCATGGAAGCCAACGGAATCGTACTGTCGCCCGACCCTCGTTTGCGTCAGGAGTGCGCCGTCATCGAGGAGATCACCCCGGCGATCGAGGCACTTGCCGAGAAGATGAAGAAGATGATGTTCGAGAACGGTGGCTGCGGCCTGGCCGCTCCGCAGATCGGTGAGCTCATCCAGCTCGTCACCATCGACTGCGACTACACCGACAAGAACGACTACGATCCGTACGTGCTCATCAACCCTGTCATTGTTGAGCAGAGCGACCATTTGGTGCCGTTTAGCGAGGGCTGCCTGTCCATCCCCGGCATTAGCTGCGAGATCGAGCGTCCCGACCATGTCGTCGTCGAGGCGTATGACCTGGACGCCAACCTGATTCGCTACGAGGCCACGGGCGATCTGTTCTGTGTGTGCCTGCAGCACGAGATCGATCACCTTCACGGCAACACCATGTTCGAGCGACTGAAGCCGATGCAGAGGATTAAGGCCGTCAAGGAGTACCAGGACGCCCTGGCCCGCGGCGCTCGACCGGGCGAGACGGAGTAGGTCCCGCCGTCCCCGGTGCTGAGCGCCCACATATCATCCCGTGCTCAAACATTCTCGCTGCGCTGCGAAACTGCGCGCGGGACGATATAGGCGGGCGCCCCGGGGACTACGTTGACGCTGCCTGTCTCGCTCGGGTGCCATCGGGCCAGGGAGGGGCGTCATCTCTGATAATTGCTTTGTTGGGAGGGCTGCTTTTATGCGGCTCTTTCTTTGGTTTTGGGTATATTTGTTCTTGTTGAATTGTTATTGCGGATGGGCTGTGTACTTGGCTTTCCGCCGTTATTTGTAGCTGTCTCGGCTTTGGTTGAGGGGAGACGTTCTCTATGCGTATTGTGTTTATGGGTACGCCTGATTTTGCTGTGCCTTCGCTGACTTCGCTTGTTGAGGCTGGGAATGAGATTGCGCTTGTCATTACTCGTCCCGATGCTGTTCGTGGGCGTGGTAAGAAGCTTGAGCCTTCTCCTGTTAAGGCCAAGGCGCTTGAGCTGGGGTTGCCGGTTGTTGAGGCCAATCGTATGACGCCCGAGGTTGTCGAGTCGCTTCAGGCTGCGCAGGCTGATATATTCTGCGTGGCTGCCTATGGCTGCATTTTGCCCGATGAGGTGCTGCATATGGCGCCGCTTGGTATTGTGAATGTTCATGCTTCGCTGCTGCCGCGTTGGCGTGGCGCCGCTCCCATTCAGCGTGCGATTCTTGCTGGTGATGAGGTTGCCGGCGTTTCCATTATGCGTATTGGGCATGGCGTGGATACCGGCGCTTATTGTGCGCAGGCCTCGACATCTGTCGCCGGCAAGCATGCCGAGGCACTGACGATGGAGCTTGGCGAGCTGGGCGGTAAGCTGCTGGCCGATACGCTGCCCTCGCTTGCCGATGACACAGCGGTGTGGACCGAGCAGGATGAGTCGCTCGTCACGCATGCTGCCAAGATTTCCAAGCAGGAGATGCGTCTGGATCCGCAGATGGCGGCGCTCGATTGTGTGCGTCACGTGCTGGCTTCGTCCGACACTGCACCCGCTCGCTGCGTGATTGCTGGCAAGTCGGTTCGCGTGCTCGATGCTGCGCCAAGCGATGTGTCGCTTGGCGAGGGCGCTGTTGCCGTTAAGAGCAAGCGTGTTTACCTGGGCCTGTCGGATGGCTCGGTTGAACTGCTCGAGGTTAAGCCTGACGGCAAGCGTGCTATGGCTGCTTCTGCCTGGGCTGCCGGCCTGCAGGGTGCCGATCTGACGTGGGGTGTTTTGTCATGAGCAAGCTTTCCCCCGCGCGTAAGCTCGCGCTCGATGTGCTGATGGAGGCCGACCATCGCGGCATGTATGCGCGCGACGTGTTGTCTTCTCGTGCTTCTGCCAAGGCCATCGACCAGCGCGATTCCGCGTTTGCCGCTCGCCTGGCGCTCGGTGTTGCCGCGACGCAGGGCATTTTGGACGAGTTGCTCGATCAGTTTTTGGATAAGCCCAAAAAGGTCGCGCCGCGTGTGCGCATGGCGCTTCGCATCTCGGCCTTCGAGATGCTCTACCTGCATACCCCAGGTCGCGTTGCCGTGAGTCAGGGTGTTGAGCTGGTTCGTAGCGGTGCTAAGTCGGCCGCCGGTCTGGCGAACGCCGTGCTGCATAAGGTCGCGGACAACGTTGAGGACTTTGCCGCCGCCGCGGGTGCTGATGAGACCGAGCGCCGTTTGGTTCGCCTGTCTCGCCTGATGGGCATGCCGCGCTGGCTGTGTGCTCGCATTATGGCGTCGTTCGATACGCCCGAGGGCGCGCTCAACTTTGCCGGAAATCTGGCGCCCGCGCCGCTCGCTTTGCACGAGAACGCCTTTGCAACCAAGCCTGATCCGTACCTATCGCAGCTTGTGGCGCCGGTGTTCCCGGGCTGCCATGCGCCGGTCGATTCGCAGGTTACGGTTGCGTCGGGTGTGTTTGAACGCGCGGCGGCCGTGGCCTCGGATCTTAACGCTCAGCTCATCGCTACTGCGGCTACTCGTCCCGGGCGCTGCCTAGAGATTGGCGCCGGTCGTGGTACCAAGACGTATGTGATGATGTGCCAGGCTAAGCGTGCCGGCTACGACCGTCAGCACACTGCACTCGATTTGCACGATCGCAAGTGTGATCAGAATCTTGCGCGCCTGCATAAGGCTGGTATCAAGGGCGTTCGTACCGTCTCGGGTGATGCGTGCGAGCTCGATACGGTCCTCACGTCGTTCGATGCGATGCTTGGTAAACCCGTTCTGTTCGATACGGTGTTTATCGATGCCCCGTGCTCGGGTACCGGCACCATGCGCCGGCATCCTGAGATTCCGTGGCGCTTGACCGAAAAGGACGTGACGGTTGAGCTTCCTAAACTGCAGCTGACGATGCTCAAGGAAGCCGCCGCGCGCGTGGCTGCCGGCGGTGAGCTTATCTATGCCACCTGCTCGGTTTTTGCTGAGGAGAACACTCAGGTCGTGGATGCCTTCCTGGCTTCTCCCGAGGGTGCCGGCTTTAGCGTGGCGCCGCTTTCCGAAGCACAGATTCTGCAACTCCCCGAGTTCGATCAGGCCAAGAAGCTCGTTTCCGTACGCCAGAACGATCGAGGCCTCTTCCAAAGCGTTCCCGTAAACGCCGACTCCTACGACGGCCACTTCTGCGCCCGCCTGGTCCATAAGTAACAACTAAGTTGCGGTGAAATAGGGATTGAATATCGGCTTCTACCCGCCAAACAGTCCTTATTTCACCGCAACTCATAAGGAAACCTGGATAGCTAAATAAGTAGCCCTGCAATCGGTTTCGGTCGCAGGGCCGCTTGTCACTAGTGGTTATGCGGGCAGTTGGCGCAGCAGCCGCTTGTGGCGCTGGTGCTGGAGCCGCCGCTTCGCTGGTCGGTGTTGTAGAAACCGCTGCCGTCAAACTTAATGCCGCTGGCCGAGAACGTCTTGGATGCCGGGGCACCGCAGCTGGGGCATACGACCTCGGGCGTCTCGGACATGGGGTGCTCAACCTCAAACACGTTGCCGCAGCTCGTGCACTTGTAATCGTAGCGCGCCATAATACTTCCTTTTCAGCACAAAGCGGGCAGATCGCTCTGCCCGCAAAAATTCAAACAGCTGTAACTGTACCCTATATCGGGGGTTTTATCACGCTTCGCCCCAGAATCTATGGGTGTTGCGCAGGAGCTTCGCAGTTTTCTCCTCGGCTGCCGCAACGTCGGCCTCCTCAGCCTGCCATGTCCAGTTGCCCGTGGCCACGCCCGGCACGTTCATACGTGCATCGTCGCCCAGCCCCAGCACGTCCTGCAGAGGCATCATCACGAGCGGAGCATCGCTTGCCAGGGCATTGCCCATGAGCTCGCCTGCCAATGCAATGCCGCTCGGCTCGTCGCCGCCCGCAAAGGAGCGCGTGCACCAGCCGGCAAGCGTCGAGGTGTCGTGCGTCGAGGTGTACAGGATCTTGCCCGGTGTGGGATGAATTCCGCAGCGAACGTCGTAGTCGCTAAACTCCATTACGTCCATGCCGGGGAAGCCGCAGGTCGAAGCCATCGCACGAACGCCAGGCGTCAGATAGCCCAGATCCTCGGCAATAAAGTTAAGCGGACCCAGCTCGTCGTAGGCCGTCTGGAACAGGTCCTTGCCTGGGCCAGCCAGCCAGCGGCCGTCGGCACAGGCCTTGCCGGCAGGGATGCTAAAGTAGCTGTGGAAGCCCAGGAAGTGGTCCAGGCGCACGCGGTCGTAGAGTGCGAACGCACGGCGCAGGCGGTCGAGCCACCAGCGATAGCCGTTCTCCTTCATGTGATCCCAGCGGAAGGTGGGGTTTCCCCACACCTGGCCCTCGGGCGCAAAGTTGTCGGGCGGCGCGCCCGAAATCTCAATCGCCTTGCCGGTATCGGACAGCCAGAAGTTCTCGGGCTCGCTCCACGCATCGGCCGAATCGTCCGAGACATACATGGGGATATCGCCGATGACCTCGATGCCCTTCTTGTGTGCGTAGTTCATGAGCTCGCACCAGGCAAGGTCAAAGCGATACTGCATGTACGCTTGCAGTTCGGCCTCTTCGTGGAAGCGCTTGTCATCGATCAGATGCTCGTTGTAGCGCGCGACATCCGCCGGCCAATCGTGGCGCGACAGCCCCTCAAAGTGCTTCTTTACCGCCATGTAGACGCAGTACTTCTCGAGCCAGTCGGCGTTGCGATGTTTAAACGCCGTGTACAGCGGGTCGGCATCCTCGCCGCCGCGGGTCTTCCAGGTAGTAAAGTCGGCAGCCAGCTCCTCGTGGCTCTCGGGCAGCAGGTCGATATTGCCTGCAAAGGCAGAGGGACCGGCGTAGGGGGAGCGGAAGAAGTCCGTCGGGTTGACGGGCAGGACCTGCCAGTAGCGCATACCCATGGCGGCCAGGTGGTCGATAAAACGACGCGTGGGCGCACCGATTGTGCCGGGCTTGCCGTCATCGGTCGGCACCGAGGTGATGTGGCACACGACGCCCGCGCCATGATCGAGCGGCTCCTGCAGGCGCTTCTCGGCATGGTGATAGATGATCGAAGAGCCCAGCGGGTACAGGTCGAGCGTGACGGTACCGTTGTGGATCTCGCACTCGTGGCCGCTGATAACATCGCTCGCACATTCGCCGAGCGCCGGGATTGTCACGCAGTGCGAATTGCGCAGGCTGCGATTGATGATAACCGTCGCGGCCTCGCCGTCTTTGCCCGTGCGAGTGTAGGCCAAGACGTCGTCGTTGAGCGCAAAGGCCTTGATCTCGCCGTCGACCATAAACGGCAGCGCGCGGCGGACGGCAGACGCGTTCTTAACAATGGCCAGCGTATCGAAGTCGTGGAGCTGGTCCTTGGTCGGCAGGGTACGGCGGTTGCCCGGATCGGTGAGGCCCTCCAGGCCGTACTCATCGCCGTAATAGATCGAGGGCACTCCTGGGAAGGTCATCTGCATGAGCGTTGCCAACCAAAAACGGCTCTTGGCCAGGCCCATGGAGTTGTCGTCCAGGCGCCATTTGCTGCGCTCGCTCTCGGGCAGCTGCGACTCGTCGGGGCCACCGCCGAGCACCGAGATAATGCGCGGGCGGTCGTGGCTCGAAAGCAGATTGAGTGCGCAGGCCAGCGCCTCGCGCGGGTAGTTCTCGCGCAGCGTCTCGATGTCCTCGGCAGCCTGATAGGCGTTCTTGTAGCCCATTAAAAAGCCGATGACCATGTCGCGGAAGGGGTAGTCCATAGCAGAGTCGAGCTCGGAGCCCTGCAGGTAGCGGCGCAGATGGCCGTAGCTGACCTTGTTGGAGGCGTCCTCCCAGACTTCGCCGAGCAGCAGCGCATCGGGTTTCTCGGCGAGCACGGCTTTTTTGATCTCGGCCAGGAAGTCGTCGGAAAGCTCATCGGCCACGTCCAGGCGCCAACCATGGGCACCGGCGCGCAGCCATTTGCGGATCACGCCGTCCTTGCCCAGGAGCCGCTCGCGCACCAGTTCGGAGCTCTCGTTGATGGCGGGCATGTTGCCCACGCCCCACCAGCAGTCATACGAACCGTCTTCATGGAAGTAAAACGCATCGCGCCACGGCGAGTCCTCGCTCTGCCAAGCACCGACGCCGGGATAATTGCCGTAGCGGTTAAAGTAGATCGAATCGTCGCCCGTGTGGTTGAAGACGCCGTCCAGGATGATAGAAATGCCGAGCTTCTCGGCCGCCTTGCACAGCTCCGTAAAGTCCTGCTCGGTGCCCAGAATCGGGTCGATCTTGGTATAGTCGGCCGTGTCGTAGCGGTGGTTGCTCGCGGCCTCAAAGATGGGGTTGAGGTAGATGGCCGTAAAGCCTAGCTCGGCAATGCGGGGCAGGTCATTTTGGATACCCTTGAGCGAACCGCCGTAAAAATCCCAGGTCTTGATGGAGCCGTCTTCGGCACGCTCGTACTCGGGCGGTTCGTTCCAGTCCTCGACCATGCGGCGCTGGATTCCTTTGCGCGGTTTTTCAACTTCGGCAAGCGTGCGTTCGCGCCAGTTTTCGTCGCGTGCATAGCGGTCGGGGAAGATCTGGTAGACCATACCGCGCTCGTACCAAGTGGGACGGTTCTCTCGGTGCTTGTAGACGGTAATCTGGAAGGACGGAACCTCGGCGTAGTTGTAGGTCACACCCTCGCCACCGGTGCGACCCTGCGGTGCACCCAGGCGTACCTCGGGCTGACCTTCGATATTGCAGATAAAGCTGTACCAGATAAGACAGGGCTCAGTGCACTCAAGCTCTACGGTAAATATACCGTCGCCCTCGTGCGTCATGGGATACAGTGACTCACCGATCTCATCGATCCAGGTACGCAGGGTGAGCGTCGCCTGGTTGGGGTCGGCATCCTCCAAAATCACCGATAGCGAAACGGAAGTTCCAGTGGTCACAGCGCCAAACGGAGTACGAAACTGCGGTAGGCGGCTGTTGTGTATCAATCTCATAGTACGGTCCAGTTCAATAGAATCACGGCCTGCGGGCCATGGGCTTTACGCACGAGATATAAGTATATCTGTTGTACACAGGGTGTATAAACAACATCCGTTTACCATCGGCGAACGGTTGTCCTAGAAAATCGTTTTACCAACTATCTATAGAGAAGGGGCGCCCGGTTGGAGCGCCCCTTGTTTAGGGTTTTGATTAGGTTTTAGATCGTCTGCGGGCTAGCGGCGCTTGCGGGTGGCCGTTGCCTTGCGGACGGAGGTCTTCTTGGTCGGGGCCTTTTCCTCGGCCGGAGCGGCAGGGGAGACCGGGGCCTCCTTGGCGGGCTCGGTCTTTGCCGTAGCCTTCGGGGCGGCCTTGACCTCAGCGGCCTTCGGTGCTGGCTCGGCCTTTACTGCGGGCTTGTCCTCGGCTTTAGCCTCTGCCTTAGGAGCGGCTGTCTTGGTCGTGGTCTTTTTGGTCGTCGTCGTAGAGCGCTTGCGCGTGGTGGTCTTGGCGGCCGGCTTTGCCTCGACGGGCGTCTCCTCGACTTTGGCGGCCGGCTTTGCGGCTGCCTTGGTCGTGGCTGCTTTCGTGGTCGTCTTCGCGGCGGCCTTCGTAGCGGCAGCCTTGGTCGTCGTCGACTTTGCGGCCGCCGCCTTCTTGGCGGTCGCGGTCGTCTTCTTGGCAGTGGTCTTGGCCGGTGCCTTGACGGCGGTCTCGGCCTTTACCTCGGGAGCAGCCTCGGCTTCGGCGGCCTTCTTGGCAGCGGCGGTCGTGCGCTTGCGCGTGGTCGTTGTCTTGGCAGCCGTTGTTTTAGTCGCGGCAGCTTTGGTCGTCGTAGCCTTCTTAGCGGTCGTCTTGCGGGTCGTGGTCTTCTTAGCTGCGGCTTTGCAGCAGGCTTGACCTCGACCTCTGCCTTGTGAGCAACCTCAGCCTTCACCTCAGGCTCGGCCTTTGCTGGCTCAGCCTCAACCGGCTTCTCTTCGACCTTGGGCTCCTCAGCGGCCACCGGCTCAGCAACAGCCTCAGGCTCGTCGACAACAGCCGCCGGCCTCTCAATCTCCGGATGCATAAAGAAGTACAGGTCCAGATACTTGTCGGCCGAGCGCGTCCAGCTAAAGTCCTGGCTCATGGCCTGCGTGACCAGCTGGTTCCAGGCATCGCGGTTATCCCAGAACAGGCGTGCCGCGCGGAACACGGCGTCGCCCATCTCGTCGCCGTTAAAGTTGCTAAACGAGAAGCCCGTGCCCTCGCCGGTAAACTCGTTATACGGGATCACCGTGTCCTTCAGGCCACCGGTCTCGCGCACGATGGGCAGGGTGCCGTAACGCATGGCGATGATCTGCGACAGGCCGCAGGGTTCAAACTTCGAAGGCATCAGGAACATGTCGGCGGCGGCATACATACGCTGCGACAGCGCCGGGTCAAACTCGATGCGAGCGGCCATGGTGCCGGGGTACTTGTCCTGGAAGTAGCGCAGGCCGTCCTCGTAATCGCGGTCGCCGGTGCCCAGCACCGCCACCTGCACGCCGCCGGACAGTATGCGGTCGAGCGCGTACATGACCAGGTCCATGCCCTTCTGGCGCGTCAGGCGCGTGACCATCACCATGAGCGGACGGTCGTCGCGAACCTCGAGCCCCAGCTCTTCCTGCAGCTTGGCCTTGCACACAGCCTTACCGGAACGGTCATCAACCGTGTAGTTTGCGGCAATGCGCTTGTCGGTCGCCGGGTCAAAGCCCGCCACGTCAATGCCGTTCAAAATGCCCTGCAGCGCATAGGAGCGCTCGCGCAGCACGCCGTCCAGGCCCTCGCCAAACTCGGGCGTCTGAATCTCGTTGGCATAGGTGGGGCTCACCGTGGTGATGGCATCGGCATAGCGCAGCGCGCCCAGCATGTAGTTGATGCTGCAGGCGTCGCAGCGCAGCTGCGAGGCGGCTGCCGGAATGTGCGCCACGCCCAGGATGTCCTCCATCACGGTGTCGCTAAACTGGCCCTGGAACGCCACGTTGTGGATTGAGAACACGGTCTTGACGCGGTCGTACAGCGGCAGGCCCTGGTAGAACTCGCGCAAGAACACGGGCGCCAGTGCCGTCTGCCAGTCGTTGCAGTGCAGGATGTCGCACTCAAAACCGGCCGGCAGGTGCTGCAGGCTCTCGGTGATGGCCTTGGAGAAAAACGCAAAGCGCTCGCCGTCATCAAAGAATCCGTACGGATAGTCGCGCGCAAAGTAGCGTTCGTTGTCGATGAACATATACGTGACGCCGTCGCGCTCGAGCTTCTCGAGCCCGCAGTACTCGTTGCGCCAGCCCAGGCTCACGTAAAAGTCGGAGAAGTGCTCCATCTGCGCCTTGTACTCGTCCTTGATGGTGGCGTACTTGGGCACCATTACGATAACCTCGGCGCCGGCGCGCACGAGCGCCGCAGGCAGCGAGCCCGCCACGTCACCCAGGCCACCGGTCTTAACAAACGGTGCGCACTCGGCCGAGGCAAACACGATCTGCATCTTTTTGCTGGAATCTGCCATATTGTCTCCCATGTTGTAATTCGAGAATAGCCGCCTGGCGCGAACCGGGCGGCTATTCTACATGTTACGAGCGATGTTGCGGTGCCAACGTTAACGCACGATGGTGGTGTCGGAAGTTAACGGAGCCTTGCCCAGCACCAGGATGTTCTCGGGCGTGCCGCGAAGCTCGGTATTGGTGGGGACCACGTTATTCTTGTCCAGAATGGCGTTCTCGACGCGTGCGCCGCTCTTGATGATGCAGCTCTGGTTGATGATCGAGTTGGTCACCGAAGCGCCTTCCTCGACCACGACGCCGCGAGACAGGATCGAGTTGCGCACGGTGCCTTTGATGATGCAGCCGGCCGAGATAATCGAGTTGCACGCGTGGCTGCCGGTCGCATAGCGCGAAGGCGGCACGTCATGAGCCTTGGTCAGGATCGGGCGCTCGGGGTCAAAGAGCTGGTCGGCCACGGTCTGGTCGAGCAGGTCCATGCTGCGGCGATACAGCGACTTCTCGCTAAACACGCCCACGACCTCGCCCTTGTACTCGTAGCTGCACACGTCGATGTTGCCAAAGTCGCCCTGGAGTGCCTCGAGCAGGTCCAGATAGTCGGCGGCCTGGTAGTGGTCGATAATCTCGAGCAGCGTCTCGCGGTTGACGATGCAGCAGTCCATAGAGGCGTTGTCGCCGTACACGACGCCGGCGCTCACGCCCGTCAGGCGGCCGTTCTCGTTAATCTCGAGTTTGGTCTCGTCATCGACGTTGCGCGTGGCCTTGCAGTACACCACGGTCATCTGGGCGCCGGAGTTCTCGTGTGCGTCGATGATGGTGTTGAGGTCCATGTTAAAGATGATGTTGGTGCCCATCATCACGACATAGGGCTTGTCCGAGCGCTGGAACAGCGTCTTGTTGGAGATGATGTCGCGCAGCAGGAAGCGCATGCCGCCCTTGGTGGTGCCATACGCGTTGCCGGGCACCATGAACAGGCCGCCCTTCTTGCGGTCCAGGCCCCAGTCCTTACCCGAGCCCACGTGGTCGATCAGCGAGCGGTAGTTTCCCGGCATAACGACGCCGACGGTCTTGATGCCGGCATTCATCATGTTGGACAGCGGGAAGTCGATCAGGCGGTAGCGGCCCAAAAAGGGAACGGACGCGATGGGACGGTCCTTGAGCAGCACGCTGCCGTAGGTCGAAGAGTAGTTAGCGGTGATATAACCGATGGCCTTGCGATTGATCATCGGATCATTCCCCCTTCCCGATAACGACGTCATTTCCAACGACGGCCGTATCCTTGGTGGTATCGACAGAGCCGAGCTTCACGCCCTCTTCGACCGTGGAGTTCTCGCCCAAAATAGCGCGGCAGATGTGCGCGCCGCTCTTAACGTGCGCACCCGGCAGCAGCACGGAGTCCTCGACCACGGCGCGCTCCTCGATGATGACATCGGTCGAAATGATCGAGTGACGAGCGGTGCCGTAGATTTTGCAGCCGTTGGAGACCAGGCAATCGTCCAGGCGGCCGTCCGGGCCAATGTAGTGCGGCGGACGCGTGGTGATGTTGGACATGATGGGGAAGTGCTTGTCAAACAGATCGAACTCGGGGTTGTTGCCCAGCAGGTCCATCGAGGTCTCGTGGAAGCTGGCGATGGTGCCGACGTCCTTCCAAAAGCCGTGGAACTCGTAGCTGTACAGGCGCTTGCCCTCGCCGAGCAGCTTGGGGATGATGTCCTTGCCAAAGTCGTGGCTCGAGCGCTGGTCCAGAGCGTCCTCTTCGAGCGCCTCGATCAGCACGTCGGCCGAGAAGATGTAGATGCCCATAGACGCGAGATTCGAATCGGGCTTATCGGGCTTCTCGGTGAACTTGGTGATGCGGCCGTCCTCGGGGTCGGTGGTCAGGATGCCAAAGCGGCTGGCCTCCTCCCACGGCACGGGCATAACGCTCACCGTGAGGTCGGCGTTGTTCTCAATGTGCGTCTTGAGCATCTTGCGGTAGTCCATGCGATACAGGTGATCGCCCGAAAGAATCAGGACGTACTTGGGGTCGTTGGCCTTGATGTAGTCGAGGTTCTGCGTAATGGCGTCGGCCGTGCCCGCATACCAGGCGCCGCCGGTCTGCGTCTCGTACGGCGGCAGGATCGACACGCCACCGTCGCGGCTATCCAGATCCCACGCCTCGCCGGAGCCCACGTAGGCATGCAGCAGGTAGGGACGATACTGCGTCAGAACGCCCACCGTGTCGATGCCCGAGTTTGAGCAGTTGGAGAGCGAAAAGTCGATAATACGGAACTTGCCACCAAAGCTAACCGCCGGCTTAGCGATCTTTTGGGTGAGTGCCCCCAATCGGCTGCCCTGTCCTCCTGCGAGGAGCATCGCGATGCATTCTTTCTTACTCATCGATTTCTCCTTCTGTCATCGATGTTCCTAAACCCATTAGCGGCGGGCGCGGCGCAACGTCGCGCCCGCCGAGTAATGCCGTGCTGGCATAGGGGAGCTTGCGCGCCTTTACGCGTGCCAGATCTCGTCGCGGTACTCGCGAATGGTGCGGTCGCTCGAGAACCAGCCCGAGGAGGCGGTGTTGAGCAGCGCCTTGCGGTTCCAGGTCTCCTGGTCGCCGTAGCTGTTCGTGAGCGCCTCCCAGGCGTCGACGTAGCTGCGGAAATCGGCCATGACCAGGTCGGGGTCGTTGTTGTTCATGAGCTCGTTGTAGATGCTCTCGAAGTTGCCCGAAAGACTCGCAAAGGTGTTGTCCTTGAGCTCGTCCATCACGCGGCCCAGACGCTCGCGGTCGCCGTTGAGGGTATCCCACGCAAAGTAGCTGTTGGATGCCCAGAGCTGCTCGACCTCGGGAGCGGTCAGGCCAAAGATGGCCTCGTTCTCGCGGCCGGCCAGGTCGGCGATCTCGATGTTGGCGCCGTCGAGGGTGCCCAGCGTAATGGCGCCGTTCATCATGAGCTTCATGTTGGACGTGCCCGAGGCCTCCTTGCCGGCTGTGGAGATCTGCTCCGAGATCTCGGCGGCAGGGTAGATGAGCTGGGCGTTGCTCACGCGGAAGTTGGGGATAAAGCAGACCTTCATGACCTCGTTGACGCGCGGGTCGTTGTTGATGACGTCGGCCACGGAGTTAATGAGGCGGATGGTCTCCTTAGCGAAGGTGTAGCTCGAGGCAGCCTTGCCGCTAAAGATGAAGGTCGTCGGCGTTACGTGGAAGTTGGGATCGGCGATGCGACGGTTGTAGATGTCCATCACCTTCATGATGTTCATGAGCTGGCGCTTGTAGGCATGGAAGCGCTTTACCTGGACATCGAAGACGGTGTTGGGGTCGATGACCAGACCGGTCTCGGCCTTAACGTAGGCGGCCAGACGCTCCTTGTTGGCGCGCTTGGAGGCACCAACGGCCTTCAGGAACTCGGTGTCGTTCTGGAACTCTTTGAGCTTCTCCAGCTCAAAGGCGTCCTTAAGCCAGCCGTCGCCAATGGCCTCGGTGACGAGCTTGGCATAGGTGGGGTTGGCCTCGGCAAAGAAGCGACGGTGCGAGATGCCGTTGGTCTTGTTGTTGAACTTTTCGGGCGTCAGGGCATAGAAGTCCTTGAGCACGATGTTCTTGATGATGTCGGAGTGGATCTTTGCCACGCCGTTGACGCTGTGGCTGCAGATCACGGACAGGTTGGCCATGCGAATCTCGCCGTCCCACAGAATGGCAGTCTGGCGCAGACGCTCCTGCCAGCCCTCCTGCGTGGTGTCAAACGACTCGTGCCAACGACGGCTGATCTCGTCGATGATCTGGTACACGCGGGGGAGGAGCTTGGAGAATGTGCCGATGGGCCACTTCTCCAGAGCCTCGGGCAGGATGGTGTGGTTGGTGTAGCTCACGACCTGCGTCACGATGTTCCAGGCGTCGTCCCACTCGAGTTTCTTCTCGTCAATGAGGATACGCATGAGCTCGGGGCCGCACATGGCCGGGTGCGTGTCGTTGGTGTGGATGGCAACAAACTGTGGCAGCAGCTCCCAGTTTTCGCCGTGCTCCTTCTCAAAGGTATCGAGCAGGCTGTAGATACCGGCCGAAACAAACAGGTACTCCTGCTTCAGGCGCAACAGACGGCCGTGCTCGCCTGCGTCGTTGGGGTAGAGGATGGCGCTGATGGCCTCGGCCTCGGCGCGCTCGGCGTCGGCCAGGGCGTAGTCGCCGCGGTTAAAGGCCTCCAGGTCAAAGTGCTCCTCGACCGGCTCGGCAGCCCAGACGCGCAGCTTGTTGACGGTCTCGCCGGCATAGCCCACGACGGGGATGTCATAAGGGACGGCCAGGATGTCCTGCGTGTCCACCGTGCGGTAGAACGTGCGGCCGTTCTCCTCAAAGCCCTCGACGTGGCCACCAAACTTGATGGTCACGGCCTTGTCCTGACGGCGAACCTCCCAGGGATAGCCGTGGGTGAGCCACTCGTCGGTAGCTTCTACCTGGCTGCCGTTAACGATCTCCTGCTTAAACAGGCCGTAGCGGTAGCGCATGCCGTTGCCGTAGCCGGCGATGCCCTCGGCTGCCATGGAATCCAGGAAGCATGCGGCAAGACGGCCCAGGCCGCCGTTGCCCAGAGCCGGATCGGGCTCCTGGTTCTCGATGACGGATAGGTCGAAGCCCATGTCGTCGAGGGCCTCGGCGACCATGTCGCGCACGCCAAAGTTGAGCAGGTAGTTGTCGAGCAGGCGGCCGATCAAAAACTCGATCGAGAAGTAGTACACGCGCTTCTTGCCCTCGGCGGTGGCGCGGGCGTCGCTCTTGGTGGCAACGGTGCGGGCCTTCTCGGCCACGAGCTTGGCCAGGGCGTTAAAGCGGTCGAGGTCGCTGGCGGCCTCGACACTCTTGCCGCTGATGCTCATGACGGCATCGCGATAGAGCTCGGTAAACTCCTGCTTGTTGTCGAAGATCTTATTCATACGTTCCTTTCCCCCGGGGATGTTTCTCCCGGAACGGTTATGACATGTATCCTACGCCTCGGCGAGGCGGGTAATTACAGCTGTAACGGCTTTGTTACGCATCCTTAGGTGATGACTTAACAGAAGCAGCCTTGGCCTTGGTAGCGGCCTTTTTGGCAGCCGGCTTCTTGGTCGCGGTAGCCTTGGCAGCGGGCTTTGCGGTGGCCTTAGCCTTGGCTTTGGTCGTCGTAGCCTTTGCCTTAGCCGGAGCCTTCTTGGCGGCCGCAGGCTTGGGCTTCACCGAGGAGGTACGCTTCTTGGGCGCAGCCTTGGGAGCCTCAACCACCGGCGGCTTGTAGCTGCTGGGACCGCGGCGCTTAAGCACCACGCCAGCCAGGCCGGGCACCTTGATCTCGATGGAGTCCATCTGCCCGTTCCAGGGATAGGGCTCGCTCGAGCAGGTGTAGGGCTCCTCGCCGGCATATCCGCTGCCGCCAAACTCGGGACGGTCGGAATCGAAGATGACCTCCCAGTCACCCTCGCGCGGCACGCCCACGCGGAAGCTCTTGTAGCTCGCCGGATCAAAGTTGATCAGGATCACCAGGTCGTCGTCGATGTCCTCGCCCTGGCGCACAAAGCTCACGATGGACTGCTTGGAGTTGTCCGCATCGATCCAGGTAAAGCCGTCATCGGTGTAGCCGCGCTCGTACAGGGCGGGCTCGGCGGTGTACAGGTGGTTGAGC
>ENA-OQJC01000115-OQJC01000115.1-human-gut-metagenome-genome-assembly--contig:-NODE-115-length-22633-cov-3.240514_pt1 | contig 22633 bp, 24 predicted proteins | sample MGYA00242600_ERZ504766 | MGnify/ENA primary metagenome ERZ504766 (study PRJEB26092, sample SAMD00036364) | human gut metagenome | host: Homo sapiens | study: EMG produced TPA metagenomics assembly of...
GGTGGTTTCGCAACGATCGGCCGCAACCCACTTGACGTTGACCTTGGCCCAGTTGGCAAAGCCGCCGGCCTTGATGGCCTCGGTGACAGACAGGTAGGCATCCGGCAAATCGATGTACTTGCCGACGATGGCGATGTTCACCTCATGCTTCGGGTGGTGCACACGCTCCAGCAGGTCGGCCCATTCGTCCCAATCGACGTCATGGAACGGCAGGCCGAGCTCACGCACCACATAGGCGTCGAGGCCCTCCTCGAACAGGATCTTCGGCACATCGTAGATGCTCGGCGCATCCACGCAGTTGACCACGCCTTCGGCATCGACATCGCACATCAGGGAGATCTTGTCCTTGATGGACTGATTGAGCGGGCGGTCGGAGCGCAGCACAAGGGCGTCCGGGGAAATGCCGAGCTGGCGCAGCATCATCACGGAGTGCTGGGTGGGCTTGGTCTTGAGCTCGTGGGCGGCGGAAATGTACGGCACCAGGGAGACGTGCACGAACATGCAGTTGTCCGGGCCGAGATCGCGGCGCACTTCGCGGGCGGCCTCAAGGAAGGGCTGGGACTCGATGTCGCCGACGGTGCCACCGATTTCGGTGATGATCACATCCACGTCATCGGAAGCCTGGGCGCGCATACGAGACTTGATTTCGTTGGTGATGTGCGGGATGACCTGCACGCACTGGCCGAGGTATTCGCCGGCGCGTTCCTTGCGCAGCACTTCCTGATAGATCTGACCGGTGGTGACGTTGGCCTTCTGGCTCAGGAAGACGTCGAGGAAACGCTCGTAGTGGCCGATGTCGAGATCGGTTTCGGCACCGTCTTCGGTCACGTAGACCTCACCATGCTGGAACGGGTTCATGGTGCCCGGGTCGACGTTGATGTACGGATCGAGCTTTTGCTGCAGAACATGGATACCGCGGCTGCGCAGCAAACGACCGAGCGAAGATGCGGTCAGGCCCTTGCCGAGAGAGGAGACAACGCCGCCAGTGACGAAAATATGCTTGGTGACGTGTTCTTGAGAATTACCATGTGTTCTTCTAACCATGGAATTTCACTCTATCATCCGTGTATGACCCGGCGTGTTCACCAGACGCGTCGGCCCCGACATGGCGTACTTGAACAATACGAATAGTAGGCTCGTCAAAAAGCATACGCAAGGTCATAATCACGTCAAACGTCTTATCCGCCAGCTATTGCAGGTATTGGTCGAGACGCACTAGGCCTAACGCATATAGGACAAACGCTGTTTTCAGGTTTTTCAGCGAGGCCCATTCATCGGCACCGTGCGCGTTGCCGGCACCTGGTGCGATGAATGGCGGGGTCTCCAGGTCGATGCCGTCGACCGCCGGCACATGGTCGGCATGGAATTCGGGACCGAAGTTGAGTGCGCGCGGGATAAAGCGGGCGTGGGTGCCGTCGCCGACAGCCACGGGTCGAGCCTCGCAACCGAGCACGTCGTTGTAGGTTGCGGTGAGCAACTGGACACGCGGATCGTCAGCCTGCACGTAGTATGGGTCATCGTTAAGGATGTCGACAATGCGGCCGCCCGCCGCTTCGGCTTGTGCTTGGATACGCTCGATGATTTGTTCGTGTGCTTGGCCTACCGCATAACGGATGTCGAAGTGCAATACGATGGCATCTTCAGAAGTCTCACCCGATACCGCGCCTAATACCTTGTCTGCTTCAGCGAACTCATTCGCCGGCATAATCAAACCACCATTGGCGGTGGTCGGTCCGCTTTCCGCATTCTCGCAATCGATACCCAAGCCGGTGCCATATGAGCCTTTTGTCCATTGGGCAATTGCGGCCCGACCGGCAGTTCGACATCCACATCGAGCAGCCCTTTTTGGATATTGTTCACCGGGAAGGGACCATCGGTGACGATGGCCTGGTACGGCGCGCCGATGTTGGCGACGAACCATTTGATGTCGTTGAGCGCGATCTCTTCGGAGCCGCCGAACAGTATACGTACGCGGTGGCGGAAACGGTGGTCGTGTTCCTTGAAGAAACGGAGTAGGAAATAGTTGGTCAGCGCAACGTCGACTGCTACCCGGGATTGGCTGGAGGGCTTGGTTCTATTCGCTCAGCAAGTGCGCCACAGCATCGAGCGCGAGCTTGTAGCCGTAGAAACCCATGCCGGTGATGGTGCCGGTGGCCACAGGGCTGATTACGGAACGCTTGCGGAACTCGTCGCGGGCGGACGGGTTGGAAATATGGACTTCCATAAGCGGCAGGTTCTCGTCAATGACCATGTGCGCGGCGTCGGCGAGAGCATACGAATAGTGCGTGAAGGCGGCGGGGTTCATGACCACCGGGGTTTTCTCGTCGGCGGCTTGGTGCATCCAGTGCACCATTTCGGCTTCGTCGTCGGTCTGGCGCACCTCGACTTCGAGGCCGAGGTCCTTGCCCCATTCGGCGCAGAGCTTGCGCAGGGTGTCGAGGTCTTGACGACCGTAGACGTCGGGCTGGCGGACGCCGAGACGTCCGAGGTTAGGGCCATTGACAACGATGACTTTGGTCATTGGGACTCCTTTGTTTGTGCTTCTCTCCCTCCGCCCCTTCGGGGCACCTCCCTCATCAGAGGGAGGTAGAAGGTAAATCCGACTCCGGGGCACCTCCGTTAGAGGGGAGCCAAGTACTTTTTTCTGAGGGGATGGCGAACGGCACGGCCTACGGCCGTTCAATTACTGCTGGATACGACGGAATGCTTCTTCTACGGCTTCGGCGGGCGGGTTGTCGAGGTGTACGACGTGACCAATCTCGTCGAGGACCACGAAGCGCAGTTCGTTGCCACGGGCTTTCTTGTCGCGATGCATCAATGCGAGCACGTCGTCGAACGAGCCGCCATTCCACGACGTCGGCAGACCCATCGAAGCAAGCAACGAGCGGTGATAGTCAACCAGATCCTGATCGATGTAACCGATCAGATGGGCCAGCTCGGCGGCATACACCATACCGACGGCCACCGCATTGCCATGCCTCCAGCGGAAATGCTCGAGCTTTTCGATGGCATGGCCCATCGTGTGCCCGTAGTTGAGGAATTCACGCAGACCCTTCTCCTTCAAATCGGAGGAGACGTGGTAGGCCTTGACCTTTACCGTGCGCTCAATGAGCTCGGCAACCACGTCTTCGAGCGGCGAGCCGAGGAATGTAGAGCCGTCGAAAGCGCGCAGTTCAGCTGCGTGGTCTTCGAGGATATGCAGGATTTCGGGGTCGCGGATGAAACCGGATTTGGCGACTTCGCCGAGACCCTCGATGAAGATGTCATTGGGCAGCGTAGCCAGCGTCTTGGTGTCGGCCAGCACACCGGCAGGCGTGTAGAACGAGCCGACGAGGTTCTTGCCCTGCGGGGTGTTGATGCCGGTTTTGCCACCGGTGGAGGCATCGACCATGGCCAGCAGCGAGGTCGGGCAGTTTACATAGCGCACGCCGCGCATCCACGTGGCAGCCACGAAACCGGCCAAATCGGTTGCGGCACCGCCGCCAAGCCCCACCACGGCATCGGATCGGGTGAAACCTTCGTTGCCAAGGCGTTCCCAAATGCCGTTGGCCACGGTAATGGTCTTGCCGGGTTCGGCATCCGGAATCACGATGTCGGAAACCTCATAGCCGCCCTGACGCAACAGGGCGCGGGCACGATCGGAGTGTCGCTGCACCGGCTGAGTGTGGATAAGCGCGATTTTGGCGGGTTTGGGTCCCAGCACGTCGACCAGATGGTTCATGGCACCTTCGCCAATGACCACATCATACGGCTCAATTGCCGCTCCGGTAACATGCACTGCTCGCTCAGATACCATATCAATCACTTTCTTCGCTGCGCCCTGAGGCGTAAGCCCCCGGGTATGGACATGAACGTTGGCGACCTCGCGGAATACTGGGTCACGCTGCTTGAACAGTTTTTTCCAACGGGAGTTGGCGTTGCCATTGAGCATGGGCCGGCCTCCCCCACGGTTCGCGCGTTCCATGGCTTCCGCCGGATCGGCATCAAGGTAGACCACACGACCGCCATGGTCGATGTAGGAGGCGAGGGCATGCTGGGTGGATGGCGTCATGGGAGCGCCACCGCCCAGCGAAAAGATACCGTCGAAATCCTCAAGCATATCGGCGATGAGATCGGCCTCGACCTCGCGGAATGCCGGCTCACCGTATTCCTCGAAGTAGGAGGGAATCTTCATGCCCACTTCACGTTCGATCTCCACATCGGCATCGGCGAACGGCAGACGCAACATATGCGCCACTTCCTTACCGACACGTGTTTTGCCGGCTCCCATCATGCCGATGATGACGGCGCGGGGGCGTGCGGTCATAATCTACGAATCCTCTCGACGATTGGTGAGTACAGTTGCTGATGGTTCCGCGGCAGTCGTCACGAAACCATACGCCCTTCGTTCAGCGCATGTGCTCCGGCCACGAGGCGAGATACGACTCAAGGTTGCGCCGTGTTTCGGCAACACTGTCTCCACCGAACTTATCCAGCGCGTACTTCGCCAAAGTCAGACGCACCATGGCCTCGGCCACCACGGATGCCGCAGGCACGGCGGTGCTGTCGGAACGCTGGTTGATGGCTTGTGCGGATTCGCCGGTCAGCACGTCGACCGTACGCAGGGCCTTGGGGATGGACGGAATCGGCTTCATGGCACCGCGTACGCGAATCACCTGGCCATTGGACATACCGCTTCAATGCCGCCTGCGCGGTTGGACAGACGGTCGATGCGGCCGTCGGCGTTAACCACGATCTCATCGTGCGCCTGCGAACCGGGGCGGAGGCTTCCAGGAAGCCGTCGCCGATCTCCACACCCTTGAACGCCTGAATGCCCATGATCGCGGAGGCCAGAGCCGCGTCCAGTCGGCGGTCGGACTCCACATACGTGCCGATGCCGGCAGGCACACCGTAAGCCAGCACTTCAATCACGCGCCCAACGTATCGGAGGCCTTCTTGGCCTCGTTGATGCGTTCGATGATGCGGGCTTCGGCCTCTTTGTCCAGCGTACGGACAGGCGAGGCATCAAGCGCTTCCAAATCGTCAGGTGTGGGCAACGGCAAATCAGGGTTGGTCTGCACGCCACCAAGCGCCACCACGTGGGCTACGGTGCGGATGCCGAACGCCTGATCCAAGAACTGCTTGGCCACCTCGCCCAAAGCCACACGGGAGGCGGTCTCACGGGCGCTGGAGCGCTCCAGTACCGGGCGGGCGTCGTCAAAACCATACTTGCGCATGCCGGTCAGATCGGCGTGGCCCGGGCGCGGGCGGCTCAGCGGCGCATTGCGGCCTTCGCGCGGCAGGTCATGGTCGAGTGCATCGGCGCTCATGACCTCGGTCCACTTCGGCCATTCGGTGTTGGCGATTTCGATGGCCACCGGCGAGCCGAGGGTCAGGCCGTGGCGTACACCGGTCAGCAAGACGGACCTTGTCTTGCTCGAACTTCATGCGGGCACCACGGCCATATCCAAGTCGACGGCGTGCCAGTGCGGAAACGATATCGTCCGTGCTAATGCGCACGCCGGCCGGCAACCCTTCAATCATGGCCACCAATGCTTCTCCGTGAGACTCCCCTGCCGTCTGCCAACGCAGCATAACTTCCCTCGTTTCATGTGTGTACGTCTATGTGTACGTCTAGCTAGGGGTTAATGTTAAGCCATGCCATACCTGTTCACGCTACCCGGTCTGCTATGTGGGCTTGCACTGTCCATTGAGGATGTTCGTCATCGGCGGGTGCCGATCGCGTGGGTGGCTGCGGGCGCGTTGCTTCAGCTGGCCGCCGATTTCGCGTATGGAGTGGTGGTGAACGACCTGTTCGTGCTGTTGCAGGCGCTGTTGTTCACCGTGCTATGTTGCCTGATCCAGTTCGCGTTGGCGTTGCTGGTGCCTCGGTCATTGGGATTCGGCGATGTGACCGCCTTGATACCTATGGGATTGTCTGTCGGACTGTTTGGCCTGTTGCCTGTGGTGGTCTGGTGGCTGGCGAGTGGGCGTTGCCGGCATCACATGGATTGCCTTGTGGACGCGATTCGACCCACAACGCACATCACCGGCACATGCGGGCAAGGTGCCGTATGTGCCGGTGATATTGGCGGGCGCGATTGTGGCGGTGGTTGTTGGGGCTTAATCCCGTATTACTCCCCTCAGTCCGCTTTGCGGACAGCTCCCCTCGGCGAGGGGAGCCAATGAGGTGACTACTGGTTTTCGGCTTGCCACTTGCGTAGTTCGGCCACGTTCTGGTCATGTTCATCGGCGGTTACGGCGAACTTGGTTTCGCCGGTGTCCAGATTGACCGTGCAGAAGTACAGCCAATTGCCGCTTTCGGGGTGCAGTGCCGCTTGAATGGCGCTATCTCCGGGATTGCTGATCGGCGTAGGCGGCAGGCCGGAGATCTTGTACGTGTTGTACGGGTTGGACTCGTCTTGGGTCATCTCGGTGGTCACCTGCGCGGGCTTGACGTTATTGCCATAGGCCACGGTGGAATCCATGCCCAACGACAGGCCCTGCTCCAAACGGTTCTCGATGACTCGCGTCACTTTGCCGTAGTAATCGGCTTTGTTGACCTCGGCCTCGGCGATAGAGGCGATGATCATCACCCGTTCGCGGTCACTGCCGGCCGGCACGCCCAATTCATCCAACTTGGCGATACGCTTATCGACCATGGCCTTGAGGATTTCCGAAGCGCTCTTCATGCTCTTGACGTTGTAGGTTCCCGGCTCCAGCCATCCCTCAAAGCTACCGCCCGCTTCATTGGGCAGAATATCCTTACCCTTGTTCTTGATAATCGTGTCGAATTCGCTTTGGGCAATGCCGGAAAGCTTCGCGGCGTTGGCGAACACATCGGTGGCACGTTCACCGGGACGAACCTCGAGGAAGCCCGCCGCCTGGTTGGTGTCGGAGAGAACGTCGATCACTTTGGATGCGGCCATATGCTTCTTCAATGTGAACGTTCCCGGATAGAGTGTCGTGCTATTGGCGTTGACCACGCTGGTGAACGCGGCAGTAGACTTGATGACTTCGGCCTTGAGCAGATTATCGGCGATCTCCGCAGCGCCTTGGCCCTCGCTCACGGTGAATTCGACCTCGCCATAGCCCGGTCCCGGATAGTCCGCGATGGCCGTCGACTGGTTGCTCCGGCTGTCGCGCCATGCGATGAGCTTGGTTACGCCGAAATAGCCGCCGCCGATAAGCAGGGCGACGATGGCGATAGCGATGATAATGCCACTGATACGCTTGCGCCTGCGCTGTGCACGTCGCTTGCGCATCTCCCTGCGGGATTTCGGCGGTTCTGGCGGCTCGGCCCCGCACATTGGTTCTGACCCCTGTTCGACCCAATGCGTGTTGTCATCAAAGAACTCGTTAAAATCATCGGTCATAACCGATACCTCACTGCTCCCGGGTACGGTCGAGTGCCGTCTGCAAAATCACCACTGCCGACTGCTGGTCAACCACCGGCCTGTGCTTGTTCGAAGCTTTATGGGCCTCGAACAGCTGACGATGCGCACTGACTGTTGTCAATCTCTCATCTATCAATGATACCTGCGGAATCTGATACTCCGTAGAATCACTGTCTTCACTCTCTGCTTGCAGCCTCTTCTCCAGATTGGCCGCCCACCTGCGCGCTTTTTTGGCGCTTTTGCCTTCTGTACCGTCCATCTGCAGGGGCAGTCCGACGATTACATGGTCCACATGTTCGTCTTCGATGACGTTCAGGACCTCGTCAATAGCAAAGAAATAGTCGCCGGCAACATGAATGTTGCCAGCAGGATGTGCAAAGGTAAGCTCCGGGTCGGACAGTGCCAGTCCGACCCGGGCATTACCCAAATCAACGCCTAACCACACCACTGGCGGAATCAGGCTTTCTGCGCCTCGTGCTTGAGCGCTTCGAGGGCCTCGTCGATCTTGGAGGCATCGACACCGCCACCCTGGGCGAAGTCCGGCTTGCCGCCGCCACCGCCGCCGAGGACCTTGGCTGCGCCACGCACCAGATCACCGGCCTTGATGCCGGCCTTGCGGGCGGCCTCGTTGGTGGCCACGGCGACCATCGGCTTGTCATCCTCGTTCACGCCGGCAAGGGCCACCACCACGGGGGCGTCTTCACCGAGCTGGGCGCGCACGTCGAGTACGGTCTTGCGCAGGGCATCGACCGCGCCAAAGTGGCCCACGTTCTTGACGGCCACCTTGACCGGGGCCGCGGAGTTCTTGGTGTCAGCAACCAGCGCCGGAACCGAGGCGGCCAGCTGGGACTCGTACATGGAGGCCAAGCGACGATCGGATTCCTTGAGCTTGGCGAGCAGGGCGTTCACACGCTCGGCGAGCTCGTCCGGACGAGCGTTGAGCTTGTCGGACAGCTGGGAGACCAGCGCGTGCTCACGAGCGTTGAAGTCATAGGCACCCTGGCCCACGACGGCGTCGACACGACGCACGCCGGAGCCGATGGAGGCTTCGGACATGATGTTGATGGCACCGATCTTGCCCACATGGTCGATATGGGTACCACCACAAAGCTCACGGCTCCATCCATCTTCGCCGATGGAGACCACGCGCACGACGTCGCCATACTTCTCGCCGAACAGGTGCATGGCACCCAAGGCGATGGCGTCGTCGAACTTCATCTCCTGCGTGGTGACGGCAAGGTTTTCGCGCAGCTTCTCGTTGACACGCGCCTCGACGGAGTTCATCGCATCCTTGCTCGGGGCGCTGGACCACTGGAAGTCGAAACGCAAACGGTTCGGCGCGTCTTCAGAGCCGCGCTGGGTGGCCTGCGGGCCAAGCTCCTCACGCAGCGCCTTGTGCACCATGTGGGTCGCGGTATGCGCGCGGGCGATGGCACCGCGTCGGTCAAGGTCGATGTTGGCGTTGACTTCGGCGCCGACAACCAACGTGCCTTCGGTCAGGCGGCACTGGTGCACGATGAGGTCCTTGATCGGCTTCTGCACATCGTCGACTTCGAGCACAGCACCATCGTCGGAAAGGATCTCGCCCTGATCGGCGAGCTGGCCACCGGCCTGCGCATAGAACGGAGTGCGGTCGAGAATGACTTCGATGGTGGCCGGACCGGTGACTGCGGGGACGGAGCCCTTGCCTTCCTGCATGATGCCCAGCACCTTGGCGCGGGCGGACATGTCGGTGTAACCAAGGAAGTCGATGGGCTGGACCAGCGTCTTCTTGAAATCGTCATAGACCGACAGATCCACATTGTGACGCTTCTTCAGGGCATCTGCACGGGCACGGCTCTTCTGCTCGGCCATGAGCTCGCGGAACTTCGCCTCATCGACCTTGACGCCCTGATCGGCGGCCATTTCGAGGGTGATCTCAATCGGGAAGCCGTAGGTGTCGTGCAGCTTGAACGCATCTTCGCCGGAAACGGCGTCGGATCCGGATTCCTTGGCCTTGGCCACAGCGAGGTCGAAAATCTCGGTGCCGGATTCCAGCGTGCGACGGAACGCGTCCTCTTCACCATATGCGGCTTCGGACACATCGTGGAAGGTGTCGTTGAGTTCCGGATAGCTCGGCTCCATAGCTGCCTTGGAGGTCGGCAGCAGGGTCGGCATGACCGGATCGGTCACGCCGAGCTCGCGCATGGCCTTGACTGTGCGGCGAAGCAGTCGGCGCAGCACGTAGCCGCGACCGTTGTTGGACGGACGTACGCCATCGGACATGATCATCAATGCGGAACGCACATGGTCAGCCACGATGCGGAAACGCACATCCATGGCTTCGTCATCGCCATACGTGCGGCCGGACAGCTTCTGGGCGGCTTCGATGACCGGGAAGACCTCGTCGGTCTCATAGATGTTCTGCTTACCCTGCATCAGATAGGCAAGACGCTCCAAGCCGGCACCGGTATCGATGTTCTTGTTCTCGAGCTCGCCAACGATGTGCAGGTCGGTCTTGGACTTGACGTTGTCGACCTCGTAGTTTTCGAACACGAGATCCCAGATTTCGATGTAACGGTTCTCGTCGGCGATCGGGCCGCCTTCCACACCGTATTCAGGTCCGCGATCCACGTAGATCTCGGAGCACGGACCGCCAGGGCCAGGGCCGCCGGTGGTCCAGAAGTTGTCCTCCATGCCCATGATCTGGATGTGTTCGGGGTCAACGCCCTCGTTCTTCCACATTGAACGGGCTTCCTCGTCGTCGGTGAAGGTGGTCATCCACAGCTTCTCCGGATCGAAGCCGTAGCCGCCCTTGTCTTGCGGGGTGGTCAGCAGCTCATACGCATAGTGGATGGCTTCTTCCTTGAAGTAGTCACCAAAGGAGAAATTGCCCAGCATCTGGAAGAACGTGCCGTGACGGGTGGTTTTGCCGACCTCGTCGATATCCAAAGTACGCACGCACTTCTGATTGGATGCCATGCGGCTCTTCGGCGGAGTCTGCTCGCCCATGAGGTACGGGATGAACGGGACCATGCCTGCGATGGTGAACAGGGTGGTCGGGTTTGGAGAGATCAGCGATGCCGAAGGCACGATAAGATGGCCGTGCTTTTCGAAATAATCAAGATAGCGCTTCGCGATTTCAGAAGTGCGCATATGAGATTAAGCTCCTTTTTTTGCTGAAAGGCCTGGTGCCTTTCAAACGAATTCGTGATTGTTGTCCGAACGTACGTTACGGGGATAAGATCAGCTGATCTTATCCGCGTATTTGGTATTAAGTTCAGCCTCGCGGGCTCGACGCGTTTCGTTGAACTCATTGAACAAACCTTCAAGGGTGCGCACGGCGACATGATCTTGATCCGGCCCGAACAGAAATTGTCGAGCCGCATCAGGGGTGTTGGCCTTGACGTACGCCTGTGCTTTGGTCACTGCCACCGCACCGATGCCCACACCAATGGAGATCCAGAAGAGACGCTTGAACATCACTCCCCCTTGTTATTGCTGTTTGACGTTCTTCTTGTTCATGAAGGACTGCGCGGTGGTTTTCAGGGCATATGCAGCGGAAGCAACCTTGATAACCGGCTTGCCCAAGAAGGATCCATACAGATCGGTCAGGGCGCTGACATTATTGGCGGTTGTGGAAGCCGCTGCGGAAATCTTGTTGACGTCTTCCAGCGACTTGTTGACCTGCTGCACCGTGGTCACACTCTCATCAAGCGCAGGAATCGCATGATCTCCCGTTTCTTTGACTGTCTCGGCGAGCTGGTCGAACAGTTTGCCGAGACGAATCAACGGGTAGATCATGAAACCGGCAAGAATCGCGAAAGCGATTGCCGCAATCAGACCGGCGATTTCTCCAACACCCATCTTGTACCTCTTTTCAGTCCCACGGTTGCCCGCGAACACAACACGCGCATAACAGTAGTAAAAAGCCCAGACCTAAGGCAAGTTTCGTCCGCCGGTCACTGGTTATACGATACGACGGTTACCGCTTCAGCGATAGGCTTACTGGTGTCGAAATCGAGCGTGGTGACCGATCCGTTCGCAGGGCGTTCGCTGAGGTCATAGCCTTCCGGCGCGAAACGGTGCATAAGGCTCAGCAGCGTGTTGCCGTGGGAAATCTGCAACACGTCATCACTGTCCCTCAGCGCAGGATTCGAAGCGATCAGCGCGAATCCCTCCTCGACTCTCGACCAATATTCCACGTCGGACTCGGCATCGTGGAATGGATCTGCTTCCTTAAGGAAGTCGCGGGTCGCACCAAGACCGAACTTTGCGACGATGTCGTTGTAGTTCTTCGCACCGTGCGGCCCTCCCGCGGCGGTCCACGCCACGCCCATATCCTGGCCTTCGAAATAGCCGTAGAACTGTTCACGGAAATGCATGTCACTGACCAGTTGGGGGCGGATGTGTCCTGCGGCCTCATTCACGTCGAGGATGCGCTGGGCTGTCATTTGCGCACGCGTGGTGTCGGAGCAATATGCCGCGGCAAAATCGAACTCCTTCAGTTTGTTTGCGGCTTTGTCTGCGTCGGCGATGCCAGATTCCGTCAATGGAGAATTAGACCAGCCCTGCAACCTGTTATATCGGTTGAAAAACGTCTGCCCGTGTCGGACAAGATGAAGATGAAGCAACATGGGTTCCATGCTACCCTCACGGTTTGAGCAAATCCGTGCTATACGATGTTGTTATGGGTCATTTTATTTCACGTTGGCTAATTCTTACCGTCGCGGCGGGCGTTATGGTTGCGGTTCTGCCCGGCATGCACGCCATTGGCGAGCCCCCTGTGCTTGGCATCGCGGCGTTCGCCTTGTTCATGGCGCTTATCAATGCTTCCATAAAGCCGATTATCCATGTCATAGCGTTGCCGTTCTCGATTATTTCGTTCGGACTGGTCGCACTGGTGATCAATTGGCTGTTCATGCAGCTTGCGTCATGGTTGGCGCTGTCGTTTTTCTCTGTGGGCGTCACTATTGACGGATTCGCATGGTCTGTGCTTGGCTCACTTGTTATGACGATTGTGAGCGGCATAGTAGGCGGCATCATCGGCGACTGAAGGCTTCCCGTTGCTTATAAAAAGGCCGCACATGCGCTTGAGATAGCGAAGAGCCTCGCAATCCTGACGATTGCGAGGCTCTTGCTGTATGTCCTTATACTGTATGTTCTTACAGTATGTAGATCCAGATCAGCGGGCGTAGAATTCGACCACGTACTGGATGTTGACCTGCACCGGGATTTCCTCGGCTTCAGGCTTGCGAGTCAGGGTGGCCTTCAGGGAAGGCAGGTTGACGTCCAGATAGCCCGGAACCGGCGGCAGCACATCGCGGTGAGTGCCTTCGGCCGCAATCTGGAACGGAACCATGGTCTGGCTCTTGGCCTTGACCTGAATGGTCTGGCCAGGCTTGACGCGGTAGGACGGGCGGTCGACGATGTTGCCGTCAACGAGGATGTGGCGGTGAACCACGAACTGACGTGCCTGAGCGGTGGTGCGGGCGAAGCCTGCACGCAGGACCAGGGCGTCGAGACGGGTCTCGAGATCGATCAGCATGGCGTTACCGGTCTGGCCGGCGGTGTGGGTGCCCTTCTCGTAAGCGGCGCGAAGCTGCTTCTCAGAGATGCCATACTGAGCGCGAAGACGCTGCTTTTCGCGCAGACGCACTGCGTAATCGGACTCAGTGCGACGGCGGGTGCGGCCGTGCTCACCCGGAGCGTACGGACGCTTTTCGAAGATGCGCTGAGCCTTAGGGGTCAGAGCGATGCCGAGGGCGCGGGAAAGGCGCACCTGACGGCGAGAACGCTGAACGTTCGTCATTGGTTTAATCCTTTGTTTGTTCTGTCGTTGTCTGAACGGAGCGCACACCGGTTTCCGATATGCGCTGAGCCAGCCTCTCCAGTGCTTCTTCGTGCATGCGCACGAACGACTTGAACACGTGCCGTAAACAGCTCGTATCGGCCGCCGACCCACTGATGGGCTAAGACTCCAGACGGTATGCTCCCTTGCGGGCGCACACCAATCGTTAATAATACACATGAGGGCGGGACGAGCTCGTCGTTTCGCCCTCTTCGGCATGTCATGCCATCATGGCGCCGCTATGCTTCAGCCAGCACTCCCCTGTCCATGCGATAGATTCGATCCACATACGTCAAGGCATCCGGATCATGGGTGACCATCAACACTGCGGTGCCGTCGTGCGCCACTTCCTGCAGCAGCCGCATGACGATGGCAGTGCTTTCGGCATCCAGATCTCCGGTGGGTTCGTCCGCTATCAGAAGTTTCGGACCATTCATCAGAGCTCGCGCTATGCTGACGCGTCTCATTTCGCCGCCGGAAAGCTCTTTCGGGTAGCATTCCGCCAAATCGTCGACCTGCAGTCGGCGCAGCAATGCGTGCGCACGTTCCATGGCATGGTCCTGAACGGGATCGTTGTGTGTTTTCGATACCGGAGCCGCCGCGATGACGTCCGGAAGTCCGTCGTCAACCGTCTGTTCGGAAGATGCGTCGGATACGGTTTCTTCCACTGATTTCGCATCAGACGAATCCGCAGGTATCTCAACATCGCGCTGCGCCGTTTTGCCGTTGCACAGCACGGAAGGAAGAATCACATTGTCGAGTGCCGTGAGATTCGGCAGCAATGTCTGGCTTTGCGTGACGAATCCGACGATCCGATTGCGTACGACTGACATTTGTTTGTCGTTCAACCGCGTCACGTCATTGCCGTCCAAGTCGATAGAGCCCGATGTGGGTTTCAGCAGTCCGGTGATGAGATTCAACAATGTGCTTTTGCCATTGCCCGAACGGCCGACGATCGCCACGAACTCGCCTTGGCCCAGCCTGAAATCCACATGGTCCACGGCTGCGAACGGTTTGCCGCGACGGGTGAACTCGCGAGTGAGCTCTTGTACTTCGAGAACCGTGTTTTCCGCCATCATTCACCTTCTCTCAAAGTCAGATAGGTTTCGGGAGCGGAAAGTTTCACCGCCGTCGTCACGGAGGCGAGCAGTCCGGTAAGCACCGCGAACACGAAACTCACTGCGATCAATGCCAACACATTCCACATGTTGGTTTGCAGATACGGCAACTGCAGCTGCCGTCCGATAAGCGTGCTGAACGGGAAAATCGCCAGCGACGCGACCGCAATGCCTATCACACCGCCCAAAGCTCCGATCATGGCCGATTCCTTCACGATGATGCCGACCAAAGTGGAACGATTGGCACCAAGAATGCGATACGCGGCGAATTCACGTTTGCGTTCGTTCATGGCGGACGAGAACACAGCAAGCAGCACGATCAGCCCCATGACCCAGAACACCGCGACGAAAAGGGTCACGTAGCGAATGATCACGTTCAGATTGGATTTCGTTGTGGCTGTGATCGCCCCCCGGATACACGTATCCGAGGCTTTTGATTCCTGTTGTTTTGGTGATGTTCGAAGCGACCTGCTGGGCGGAGTAACCGTCCTTGACCTTGATGAGCACGGCGGAAACGGCTTTGTCGGCATATTCTTCCGGAATGGCGGCATGCCCCACCTTGGCGGAATATCCGACCACGTCGGGAACGGTCTGCATGTTCACGAACACGGAATTGTCGAGCGACGTGCCGGTATTGGCGAGTTGCGCCGCCACGGGGAATTCGTGCCCATAGAGTTTGACCGTGTTGTTGCCCGACACGCTGATGCTGGCTCCTGCAACGATCTGGCCGCGCTGGAGCGTACCGTCGAACTGCGATGCGATCCAAGGGGTGATCACGAAGTCGGTATCGGGGTTGAATCCGATGATCTGGACTTTCTCGTCGCAGCATGCGGCGGCCAACGATGAGATATATGTTTGTTCCGTGATTTCGTCGATGCCGTCGGCTTTTGCCACTTCGTCGGTGATCTCGTTGGTGAAGTAGAACGTGCTTGCCGATCCGTTGGTCAGCAACGCTTCGGCTTCGTTTTTGGTGTTTTGCGGCGTGACCATGAGATCGGCGCCCATACGTTCCTGCATGCTGTTCAAGCCGGCTTCAAGGTTCATGGACAGCAGTGAACCACCATAGAAGGCCACGGTAAGCATGGCGACGACGATGGTGAGCGCCGCGGTACGAAACGGTTTGCGTTTGAGATTGACCAGGGGCAACCCGCCAAGGGTGATGTGTTGCGTCATATTGGGTCAGGCGCGCTTCGCCGGCTTGAGATCGAGATATGCTGCGATTGCCGCAAGTACAGCCAGCAGCACGCCGAGCACGATCAGCGTCGGCAAGGTGACCATATGGCAGCGCATCATGGCACCCTTGCACACGCCGATGAGCACGGTCGGCACGGCGATGGTCAGCACGCCGAGCACCGCATTGGCGAGGTCAAGACCGGCGCGGGTCTGATCGGATACGAGCAGGCCGACAATGCCAAGCGCCACGATCACGATGCCGATGCCGAGCGCGGCCTGAGCCGTGTAATGACATGCCATCGGCGTTTCTTTGACCGCGCATACGTGAGCGAAGGTCTGCGGCGCGATGGCGATCAAGATGCCGAGCACGATCTGCGAAATGCCTGCGTACAGTTTCTTATTCATAGCTTCCTCTCAAAAAAGACAAACACCGCCGATTATTGCAGGGTCTTTTTGAAAAAGAAAGTCTTGTTTTTTCCTCCTTTTCGTGCTACAGAGGAGATTTCATCCGTTCTTCATCTCCGTCATAGCATTTCAATGGGTGCCATACGCAACAGCAGACGCTTGACCTCACCATTGCCAAAATCAACGGTAATGACCGAATTCATGCCCTTGTCCTGCGTTTCAATGACCGTACCCAACCCGAAATGATCATGCGTAAGCTTGTCGCCGACATGCACGTCTGCAATGTTCAGATCATTATGGCTACCGGCCGGGCTTGCGGATGAGGATTTGGTTAAATCCACAGGCTTGTTTTTCGGCTTGACACGTCGCGTGGTGACCTTGCCCGATTTCCCTCCTGACTTGCCGGAGCCATACGAACCATACGAGCCGTATGAGGAACCGGTTCCCGATCCTCCGCACGAGCGCCGGGATGTGGAACCATACGAGGATGATGAGCCCTGCGTAGCCGGGCCGCCGTACTGCGAGCGCCCTGCCCCATATGAAGACGATCCGTATGAGGAACGAGACCACCGCGAGCCGGAACCGTATGAGGAACCATAATCCGACTTTCCATACGAGGAACCGCCGAATGACATCGATCCGAAATCGTCATCATCGTCCCAGCCGCCGAACTCGTCGTCGTCATCCTGCCAGCTGGCATGCATGCGTTCGACGCCGGCTTCGCGTCTTTTCCAATCAATCAGTTCGTCTGGAATCTCATCGAGGAACTGACTGGGCATCATGTCGCTGGCTTGCCCCCATTGCGCGCGTACGGCCGCGCGTGTCACATACAGGCGTCGCTTCGCGCGAGTGATGCCCACGTAGGCGAGACGGCGCTCCTCTGCCAGTTCGCTGGTGTCTTCCATGGCACGCTGGTGTGGGAATGTGCCTTGCTCCATGCCGGTCAGGAACACATACGGGTATTCCAGACCCTTTGCGGTATGCAGGGTCATCATCGTCACCTTGCCGGAATCTTCGTTCTCCCCTGGCAATTGGTCGGAATCGGCCACCAACGCGGTGGTTTCCAAAAATCCCGCCAATGTGGCGTCTGGCGTGTTCTGCTCGAATTCCGCCGCCACTGATTGCAGCTGGGAAAGATTATCGACGCGGGAAGCGTCCTGCGGATCCTCGGAGCGCTGCAGCTCTTCCAAAATCCCACTCTTGGCAAGCACTTCGGCAACCACTTCGGATGGCTTCGTGTCATGGTCCTTCGCAAAAGCCGCAAGCTCATGCATCATGTCTCGGAACGCACTCAACGGTTTCGTCGTGCGCGTGGACATGCCTTCGATCTGTTCCATATGTTCGATCGCTTCGAAAAAAGTGGTGCCATGGGCATCAGCATACGAGGCAACGAGTCCTTCCGCACGAACGCCCAGTCCGCGCTTCGGCACATTGAGGATACGTCGAACGTTCACATTGTCCGCAGGATTCACGATGGCCTGCAAATACGCGAGCGCATCCTTGATTTCCCTGCGTTCGTAGAATTTGGTGCCGCCGACGAGCTGATACGGCAGGTTGGCATTGATCATGGCCTCTTCGAGCGAGCGTGATTGCGCGTTGGCTCGATACATGATGGCGATGTCGCGATACGCCACGCCTTCCTCGTTGTGGATTCGTGCGATTTCGTTGGCGATCCATCCGGCTTCCTGTTGCGCGTTGTCGGCCGCGTATCCGACGATTTTGTCGCCTTCGCCAAGTGCCGTCCACAGTTTTTTCGGCTTACGATTTTCATTTCTTGCGATCACCGCATTGGCTGCGTCGAGAATGGTCTGCGTCGAACGATAATTCTGTTCGAGCATGATGGTTTTCGCGTTAGGGAAATCCTGCTCGAAATCCTGAATATTACGAATATCCGCGCCTCGGAACGCATAAATCGACTGGTCGGAATCGCCCACCACCGTAATCCAAGACGGTCCGACACGGCCTCGCCCCTCGCATATGTGGATCGGGCTGTTCTCCCGAATCAATGCCGGAAAGCTCACGTACGAGCACATATTGCGCATGGTTGGTGTCCTGATACTCGTCCACGAAAATATAACGGAACTTATGCCGGTAATATTCGCTCACCTGTGGGCAACGCTGGAACAATTCGACGGTGCGCATGATCAGATCGTCAAAATCCACGGCATTCGCCATGGCCAGACGGTACTGGTACTCCGCATACATCACGGCGACCAGCTCGTCGACGTCGCCGGCCGAAACCTGATATCCGCGCTGGCCGGGCTTGTAGTCGCAGTTCACGCTTTTCAGCTGGTCCTGCCATGAAATCAACGAATTCTTGCAATCCGAGATCTTGCCCAATAGCATGCGCGGCGTATACCGCTTCGTATCGATGTTCAAATCGCCGCTGATGAGCTTGACCAAACGTTCGCAATCAGCCGTGTCATAAATGGAAAATCCTGAGGTAAGACCGATTTCCTTGCCGTCACGTCGGAGGATGCGCACGCACGCGGAATGGAAAGTGGAGATCCACATGTGTTCGGCTTCAGGCCCTACGAGGGCCGCAAGGCGTTCGCGCATTTCGGCCGCGGCCTTGTTCGTAAAGGTGATGGCGAGAATGCTGCTCGCCCAAAAACCGTGTGCCAGCAGCCATGCGATGCGTCTGGTGAGCACGCGGGTCTTACCGGATCCGGCACCAGCTCCGATGAGCAGGGCTTGTCCGTAGTACTTCACCGCTTCCATTTGCTGCGGATTGAGGTCCTTGATCAGACTTTGCGGATCGCACAGGACTGGTCCCATATTCTGCTCCACCGGTTCCTCTTTCCATGAAGATTCGAAGTCGATTACTGCGAAATTCATGTCTATCACACATGCAGGTCAGCGCAACACTCGCATGGTCAATTGACGCGCGTATGCTGAACGTTTATATGCGGTTCACCGTATGTCAACATCAACGCCGCCTTATGCGGCCAACAATCTAAGGGGATTCATGAAGGAGCTCGAAGAGCGCATTCGCCTGCAGGGTACCGTCAAGCCAGGTAATGTGCTGAAAGTGGATGCTTTCCTCAACCACCAGTGCGATGTCGAATTGTTCGACCACATGGGTGCCGCTTGGGCGGAACATTTTGCCGGTAAAACCATCAACAAGATCCTGACCATTGAAGCTTCCGGCATTGGTATCGCCTGTGTTGCCGCGCGTCATTTCGGCAATGCGCCTGTGGTGTTCGCCAAGAAGGCGCAGTCCATCAATCTCGATGGCGACCAGTACACCACCACCGTCTACTCCTTCACCAAGCAGAAGGAATTCCCCGTCATCGTGTCCAAGAGGTATCTCAACGAGGGCGACCATGTGCTGTTGCTTGATGACTTCCTGGCCAACGGCAAGGCTCTGAAGGGCCTGATCAATCTGTGCCATGATGCCGGAGCGACGGTCGAGGGCATCGGCATCGCGGTGGAGAAGGGTTTCCAGGGCGGCGGCGATGAGCTGCGCGCAGCGGGATACGACGTTGATTCCCTGGCAATCGTGGAGTCGATGGATCCGGAAACCGGTACCATCGAATTCCGCTCCTGATCATCGCATCTCACGGGCGCGCATCAGAAACCATTACAACCTGTTACTCATCACAGCATGAATGAGAGAGGATTCATTGTGAGAGAAGAGAAGAAGAAAGACAACACGAACGAGAAGAAGGGCGTTTTCCTTTGAAGCGCTTAGCAGCTTGGACGCGCCTGTTTCGTTCTGGAAGGGCATCCCGTTCGGCCTGCAGCATGTCATGGCGATGTTCGTGGCCAATCTGGCTCCGATTTTCTTGGTGGCTTCCGCCGCCAACATGAGTGCCGAGCAGTCTGCCACGATTATTCAGGCCGGTCTGCTGGTGGCAGGTCTGGGCACCTGCCTTCAGCTGTATGGCGTGTGGCTGATCGGCTCCCGCCTGCCGATGGTCACTGGCATTTCCTTCACCTATGTGGCTGCTGCCATGTCGATCGCCCAGAACCAAGGCTACGGCGCGGTCGCCGGCGCGGTTGTGCTTGGTGGCCTGTTGGAGGTTGCGCTTGGTTTGACGGCCAAGTATTGGCGTCGCTTCGTGCCGCCGATCGTATCCGCGATTGTGGTTACGTCGATTGGTTTCTCACTGCTTTCCGTTGGTGCCACCAGTTTCGGCGGCGGTTCCGGCGCTGAGGATTTCGGAAGCTGGCAGAATCTCACGCTCGGTCTGATTTCGCTGGTCGCCTGCTTGGCGTTCCAGCTGCTGATGAAGGGTACTGCCAAGCAGCTTTCCGTGTTGTTCGGCTTGGTTGTCGGCTATGTTGTCGCGATTTTCATGGGCAAGGTCGATTTCTCTGGTTTCGCGAATCTGCAGGTTGTGTCCGTGCCGCATTTCATGCCGTTCCAGCTTGAATTCGATCCGGGCGCGATCATCTCCTTCGCCCTGCTGTATGTCGTGTCTTCCGTTGAGGTGCTGGGTGATACCGCTGCGCTCACCAAGGTTGGTCTCGACCGTCAGCCTACCGATAAGGAGACTGCGGGCGCCATTGCAGGCGACGGTCTCATCTCCTCCGTCTCCGGCCTGTTCGGCTGCTTGCCGTTGACGTCGTTCGCACAGAATATCGGTTTGGTCGCCATGACCAAGGTCGTCAACCGTAAGGTGATTCTTTCCGGTGGTCTGATTCTGATGATAGCCAGCTTCGTGCCTGCCGTGGCGGAAGTGTTCAATTCCCTGCCGCAGGCCGTGCTTGGCGGCTGCACCATCATGATGTTCGGCAACATCATCCTGTCTGGCTTCCAGATGATTTCCGAGGCCGGCTATACGCAGCGCAACATCACCATTGCGGCGTTGAGTCTCACCATCGGTATCGGCTTCACGCAGGTCGGCGACATTTTCGTCAACTTCCCGCCGCTGTTCCAGTCCATCTTCGCATCCAATTGCATCGCCGTGGCGTTCGTTGTGGCCGTGCTGTTGAATGCCCTGCTGCCGAGTGAAGAGCATTTTCTGTCGGCTCCGCAGCATCAGGAAGACTGAGTCCGTTCAGATCCTAAAAGGTTATGAGGAATCCCCCTGCTCAAACGAGTCAGGGGGATTCCTCATATTCATCGCAAAACTGCTTTGCCGCGATTCGCAAGAAGGATGTTTCAGTGTCCTTGCTTGATCCAGTTCGCAATCGCATCCTTGACAGCCTGGGCGTACAGCGTATTGGACATGCCAGGGTGAATACCATCTCCGGCAAGCTCATCAGGATACGCCGAAATCGTAGCGTCCCAGTCAACGAGAACAACGTTGTCGGAATGGGCGGCCGCGAAGTTGCTCAACGCGTCGTTCGTTCCGGGGACCCAAGACACGGGGGCATGCGCATTAATCAGCACAAGCACATGATCCGGTCCAATGTCGTTCAGTATGTCATTGAGTTGGCCATCGGTCACCGCTGAATTCGTAGCCAAGCCGACCAGCACCCATTGGCGCAATCCTTCCGGCTGGCTTTTGGCTTGGTCTATAAGTCCCAATGCCTTGGTCATCGAGCGTGAGGTTTCCGCATCAACAGTGATTCCGGGAAAAACGGATTGCAAACCTTTACTGGAGGCAAGCATCACCGAGTCACCGAATGCGACCATCTGCTGTCCGTCAGGCATGGTGTATGCGGGTTTCTTGGGCGCTGGCGGATGCTTCCTATCGAAGTCGAGATGCATGCCCTGCTGCTCTTTCAGCATTTTCGCATTCTCTTCCAACGCGCGTTCCACACTGGTCTGCTTTGGTGCGTTGGCTACCGCGTATCCAGACATCAAGCATGTACTCAATACCACGGCGATCGTAATCCAGCATCTGGTTACATCCCACATTCCGTTTTCTGGCAGCGGGCGAATCATGGCGATAAATCCGCCACGGGCGACGGGCTGTTCTACCAACTTCCACGACATGGCGGTACAACATGCGGTAAGAGCGAGTGTGATTAGCAGCATCCATCCCAGATGCCGAGCACCCCACTGGGGAACATCGCCTTGGTGAACAACCATAAAGGCCAATGCCACAGGTAAATGCCGTATGAATATCGGCCGGCCACATCAAATGGTTTGAACACCAGCAGATCCTGCATCCAAGATCCGAAAGGAATGGAACCGGCGACCAGAACCACTGAAAGTAGCGAAGCCGCGAAAATCCCTCCATAGAAGGCAGCAGGACCCTGCTCAACGTGCTGCATCATCCATAACAGAATCAGTAATGCCACAAAAGCCGCCGCAGGGCCGATCTTGCTCCAGACCAGACGAGCGCGTTCCATGATCGCCGTTTCTTCCGGACGACCGTTGCCACGCCGTATGATCATCAGCAGCCATGCCAGCATGGCACCTAGCCAAAGTCCCATGGCATGTGTGTCCGAACCGAAATACACTCTGGTTGGATCGGTTCCCGGGTGATACTGCAATCCCATGGAAAGCGCACTGCACACGGCAAGTCCGGCAAGTACCGCCACCGGCACCCAACGTACCAGAATTTTTCGAAGCAGGTAGATCAGCAAAGGAGCCAACAGATAGAACTGTATCAGCACCGACATGAACCACAGATGACGGAACATGTCTGGATTCATCTGCGAGAAATAGCTGGCGCCACTGCCGATGGCATACCAGTTGTAACAACCCAGCATAGCCGTCACTATCTGGTTGTTAATGTTCACCAACATGTCTTGGTTGATGAACCATGCCAACGATACGGTGACGGGAATCATCAGAATCAGCGCCGGGTATATTCTGCGCAGACGCTTGA
>ENA-OQJC01000116-OQJC01000116.1-human-gut-metagenome-genome-assembly--contig:-NODE-116-length-22573-cov-3.724405_pt1 | contig 22573 bp, 23 predicted proteins | sample MGYA00242600_ERZ504766 | MGnify/ENA primary metagenome ERZ504766 (study PRJEB26092, sample SAMD00036364) | human gut metagenome | host: Homo sapiens | study: EMG produced TPA metagenomics assembly of...
GCAACCGACTGGTGTAATTCCTTACCTCGTAAGATCCTAAATTACCGTACGCCGCAAGAAGCCTTTGTTGAAGAAGTTAAGAAGTTAGTGGATTTACAAAGTGTTCAATTTGATATTGCAATTTAGCCTATAAAAATAAATACAATATATTGTCACGACTAACCGTTACAACCCCTATAATTATTTTAACAATTATAATACTGTTTGTAACATAGTAAATTAATATTTATCCTTCTTTGGCGTTACCGGCCGAAGTATTTTTCGAATCATCGGTTGTCCCGTCGCCACCGCCTTCAATCGGCGCATTGCCTAAGGTAATGCCCAATAATTGCTGGGCTTCTACCGGGTCGTAAGTCCAGAATATTTCACCGTTAAGCACTTCCCTGGTGCCCGGTAAAATATAGTACTGTATATTATTACCGGTAAGACTGCCCAAACTCATAACCAATTTAACCGCGTCAGTCGTACTGATATTAGAATCATAATGGCTCCAGAGGCGCCACACATGCCACATGCGGGAAATAGTAAAGGTGTCTTCCTGAGAACTCAATAGTTGTTTTAAAAACCGCTCTTGACGCTGGGTACGACTAAATGCATTTTTATCGGCGTCCACAAAGCGCACATATTGATATGCTTTATCCGCATCCAATGTTTGATACCCACGTGCCAAATTGACATCGGCTGTATCTGTAGCGTCGTCAATATGTACCATTTCTTTTTCCACATACATATCTTGAGAACCCAGTACATCAAGGGTATCTTTAAAAGCCGCCTCATCGACCACCACATAATAAGGAATGGGAATATGGAATAAATCTTCCACCACGGCCTTAGTAAGTTCAATATTACCGCTGCTGTACATGGTATTGATCATAGATACGGACTTATTGTCACGGCTGTAAATTTTTGTATTGGACGGGATGCCGATTACATCAATATTTTTTTGTTGTTCATTTACGGATAGTAAAAAGAGAGCATCCCCTTGTGCCGGATTATTGCTATCTTTACCTACCAATAAAATATAAATCGGCTTATCCAGCGACTTTTGTTCTAAAGGAATTGTCGATACTTGATTTGGCTCTGACGGTGGTGCCACATCGGCCGTCGTTGTTGTCTCGGTCGTAGCTGACCCGCCAAAATAACTTACCGCTGCCTGATAACCGCGCCATAAACCAAAACCGATACCGCCTACCAGGACTATGAGTATTACCAAAGCTAAGATGACCCGTCCCCAGCGTACTTTGGGTTTTCGCCGCACTCGCCGAGTCGGTCTTTTACGCACTTCTTCTTCCATACTACACGCACCCTATCGATTATGAATACGCCGTACCATATCATTACGGCCTAAAATGGTTTTAAAATAAATACTCAACTCTTGATCCAGCAAATGGCGAATTGTCGTATCATAACCGGCCAACACCGCTTCATCCAAATCTTCCAAGGCCAGACTGCGTAAATAGTCTACCCCCGGAAAATCACGGGTTTCTTCCACATAATCGGCTAGAAAAATAATTTTATCCAATTGCGTCATACCTACGCGGCCCGTCGTATGATAACGAATGGCATCAAGAATATAACCGTCAATAATACCATAGCGATCATGGGCCATAACGGCACCACTTACACCATGCAATAGCGCACCGTTTACATACATATCCATGTCCACTTTGATGTCCGCCTCATCTACCAAACGCTGCATTTCCGATAAAGGCAATTCTTTAGCACAATCATGCAAAAGACCGGCAATATACGCTTCTTCCGGATCGGCACCATATCGTTGAGCCAATCCTACAGCAGCTCTCGCCACGCCTAAAGTATGGGCGAAACGTTTAGGACTAAGTCGCATCTGTAAATCATTAATAATTTCTTCAAACATAGTATTTGTTGCCTCACTTTTTATAAATATCATGTTGTGCAATATACTGAACTACAGCTTTAGGAATCATGTACCGAACACTGCGCTTGGTGCGTAATCTTTGACGTAAATCGGTAGCCGACAGCTGCATGAGCGGCACTTCCAGCAAATGAATACGGTCACGACCTAAATCACCAAAATATTCAATAATCTTTTCAATAGCCGCCGAACCATCCGGTCTTACAGCTCCTATAAAATGGCATAAACCGAGCAGTTCGTCAATATATTTCCAATTGGGTAAGTCTTGAATGGTATCTGTACCGGCTATGAAATAGTATTCCTTATCCTCACCATATTGGGCGCGGAAGTACTTTATCGTATCTACCGTATAAGACGGCCCTTCCCGTTTAAATTCAACGTCGGAAATAGTAAATTTAGGATTGTCCATAACAGCCGCCGCCGTCATCTCATAGCGATATTTTGCATCAATCACGTCTTCATGTTTGTGAGGCGGATGATACGCCGGTACAAAAATAACGCGGTCAAGTTCATAGGTTTCCTGCGCCATTTCCGCTATCATCAAATGGCCTAAATGAATTGGATTAAAGGTACCTCCGATGATGCCGATTCTTCCTGTAAGTTTCATAAGCAGTACATTATCCCCATAATTAACAATGATATTACAAGCCACAGTATTATTACTTTAATATAGGATAGCCATTCATAGCGTCCCTTAGGTGTTTTTAAGTAGGAGCCATAAGCTCGTACCATATTGAGCCACTTTATCATGAACGAATTTGGCCATCTCCTTGCACATAATATTTATACGAAGTAAGCGCCAAGAGCCCCATAGGCCCGCGCGCATGTAGTTTCTGAGTGCTGATACCGATTTCGGCTCCTAAGCCAAACTCAAAGCCATCCGTAAAACGGGTGGAAACATTTACATACACGGTAGATGCATCTACTTGTTGTAAAAAGGCCTGTGCCGCCTCTTTATTTTCCGTAATAATACATTCCGAATGTTTCGTCCCGTAGTGATTAATATGAGCAATGGCAGCCTCCACGGAAGGCACTACTTTTACATTCATAATTAAATCGTTATATTCCGTTGACCATGCCGATTCTTCAGCAGCTTTAATATCTTTAACGATAGCCCGCGAAGCTTCATCACCGCGAAGTTCCACCTGTTTGGCCATTAAAGCATCCGCAATAATCGGCAACAATTTAGGTGCCACCGCTTCGTGAATAAGTAACGTTTCCGCGGAATTGCATACGGATGGCCGCTGTACTTTAGCATTGACTACAATCGGTACAATTTTAGCTTCGTCACAATCTTTATCCACATATACATGAACGACACCGCTCCCCGTTTCAATAACCGGAATGCGGCTTTCTTCTACAATTCGTTTAATAAGGCCCGCACCGCCACGAGGTATTACTACATCAATGTATTCACGTTGGCGCAATAAATCAGATACGGCCGCACGATCGGTGACGGTTACCAATTCTACCGCATCGGCCGGTAAATTAACTTCGGTCAATGCGTCACGCAATAAATTTACCAAGCATTCATTAGTGTGAAATGCTTCTTTACCGCCCCGTAAAATAACCGCATTGCCTGTTTTCATACATAGAGCCGCTGCATCAACAGTTACATTTGGTCTTGCTTCGTAAAACATAGCAATAACCCCCAATGGTACCCGTACTTTCGTAATTTCCATGCCATTGGGACGGGTAGACGACTCCATAACTTCACCGATAGGGTCTTCTAAATCAACAAGCTCACGTACCCCAAGAGCCATCTGCTCGATGCGCTCCTTAGTAAGACGCAATCGATCATACATAATTTGCGGTAAATTATAATCGCCGGCCTGTGCCATATCTTTTTCATTGGCATCTAAAATGGCCGGAATATGAGCTACCAATACATCAGCCACGGTCTGCAATAATTTATTTTTTACCGCCGTATCGGCCAATTGCATAGCCGTCGATGCGGCCCGAGCCTTACGGCCCATAGTTTCAAAATATGTTGCGTACTCTGTCATATTAAGACTCCTATCTGAGGATTACTAAATTATCACGATGAATGACTTCCGTATGAGCACTGTCTATCTTAAGAATAGACGTAATTTCATGGGAATTGCAACCTTTAATTTGATCAAGATCCGCTGATGAGAAGTTTACCATACCACGGGCAATTTCTTCGTCATTAAACAGGATACTAATGGTTTCCCCTTCATGAAACTCACCGCTTACTGCCGTAATACCAACCGGCAATAAACTGGAGCCTTTTTAAGTAAAGCATCAGCACAGCCCTTATCGACAGTAACCGAACCTTTAAGCCGCTTGCCGAAGGCTACCCAGCGTTTTTTCATATGCGGTTTCGAATCACGCGCCACAAAATGGGTGCCTCGTAAACCGCCGGCGGCAATCACTTCGATAGAATCATTGCGTTCACCGGAAGCGATAACCATGTGCACACCGGAATTAACGGCAATATTGGCGGCTTGAATTTTAGTATACATGCCACCCGTACCGCGTGATGTACCAGCACCACCGGCTATTTCATAAATATGAGGCGTAATAACGTCTACTTCATGTATTAATTCGGCATCCGGATTCGTTTGCGGATTAGCCGTATACAAACCTTCAATATCAGATAAAATAATCAACAAATCGGCCTCAACTGTACTTGCAATAACAGCCGACAGGGTATCATTATCACCGATTTTAACTTCATCAATAGACACTACGTCATTTTCATTAATGATAGGAATCACGCCTAAAGAAATCAACGCATATAAAGTATTGCGCAAGTTGATATAACGAGAGCGATTCATACTGTCTTCGCGAGTCAGAAGAATCTGACCTACCGTATGGCCGTATTCACGAAATAGCTTTTCATACATATGGAGTAAAACCCCTTGCCCCACGGAGGCAGCAGCCTGTTTCATGACAAGGTCTTTTGGTTTTTCTTTAACCCCCAAAGGAGCCAACCCGGCACCTACGGCACCGGAACTGACTAAAATAATTTCCTTCCCTTGATTGGCCAAATCAGCCAATTGCTTTACAATCGATTCGATTCGGCGCAAATTAAGCCGTCCCGTGTCATAGGTTAAGGTACTGGTACCCACTTTAACGACGATACGCTTAGCCTTGGCCAATACGTCACGGGAATGTTCATTTGTTACGACTTTAACAGTAGACTCTCTTTCGCTCATAATTATATCTCCTCATCATCAGATTACCTTTTAACGTTTCCGGAAGTCAGCTAAACTAACGCATTAAGCGAATTAATTCGGCTGACTAACGGGGCAATATGATTTTGGGGTCTTTTTTGGCTTTGTATAAAACACCGTTGTGACCGATAACCTGTACCAATTCGGCACCCAACATATCGGCTAATTCTTCAAATGTTTCTGCAGGGTCCACAGGGGCATTATTTAACACTTTAACTTTAATAAGTTCTCTTGCCGTAATGGCCGCACGAGCACTGTCAATAACAGCATCTTCCAAGCCGCCTTTACCGATCATAACTACAGCCGGCATGGTACTGGCTAATGCACGCAAAAATCGTTTTTGTTTACCTGTCATAGTCTACTAGTCCTTCCTTATAAATCGTGGAAAGTAAAGCGTTGATCACCGATTACCACTTCGTCGCCGTCCTTACAGCCACGTTCTTTCAATTTTCTATCTAAATCCATATAGGACCAAATTTTTTGGAAACGACGAAGAGCCTGTTCATCTTCTAAGTTTGTCATGGCTACTAATTTTTCAATACGAGCACCACTGATAATGAAGGATGCATCGTCACCACGGGTAATAGTAAAGTCTGTATCCGGTTTAGCTTCGTATAACACGGTATCATCGACTGCTTCCGGTTCCGGTACATAGTTTTCTACGTAGTACCAGGCACGATTTACCAAATCAGGCAAGCCTTCACCGGTTAACGCATTTACCGGGAATACTTCATACCCCTGTTCTTTAAAATACGCTGAAACACGAGGTAATGTTTCTTCGTCTTGCAACATGTCAATTTTATTTAATGCGATTAATTGAGGTTTTTTGCTCAACTTTTCACTATATTTGGCCAATTCCTTATTAATCGTGTGGAAATCTTCAATCGGATCGCGGCCTTCCATGCCCGATACATCGAGTACATGGATGAGGATATTACTGCGTTCCACATGGCGCAAGAAGGAATGCCCAAGGCCTACCCCTTCACTGGCCCCTTCAATAAGGCCCGGAATATCCGCCATAACAAAACTTTGACCTTCACCGACGGACACAACACCGAGAACCGGTGTTAACGTCGTAAAATGATATGCCGCCACTTCCGGTTTTGCGGAAGATACTTTGCGAATAATACTGGATTTACCTACACTCGGATACCCCAATAAACCTACATCGGCCAACACTTTAAGTTCCAATTGGAGCCAACGTTCTTCGCCCGGTTCGCCTTTTTCCGCAAACGTCGGCGCACGATTGGCACTGGTATGGAAGTGCGCATTGCCGCGACCGCCACGGCCGCCTTTGGCTACCACATAGGTCTGACCGTCTTCGATAAGGTCGGCCATTAATTTACCGCTTTCTTCATCTTTAACAGTCGTACCGAGTGGCACCGGAATAATCATATTATCGGCACCTTTGCCGTATTTATTACTGCTCTGACCACCTTCACCGGCCGGTCCCTTAAATTGTCTTTTATATCTGAAATCAACGAGAGTGTTGATATTTCTGTCCGCTTTTAAAATGATGTCTGCTCCTTTACCGCCATCGCCGCCGTTTGGGCCGCCGTTAGGAACATACTTTTCGCGTCGGAAACTACTCATCCCGTTGCCGCCGTCACCGGCTTTCACAAAAATTCGTGCACGATCGATAAACATAGTTTTCATCCTTTTCTGATAGTAATATGGGCGGTAACTCAAAATAGCTACCGCCTCACTATTATTTTGTCTTTAAAATTTCCAATGCTTTCTGAAGTTGTGTATCATCACTTTCAGATTGTGCATTGTCCGGTAATTCAACTTCCACATCTGGCTTAATGCCTGTACCGTCGATTACCCGATCATTTGGCGTATGATATTTGGCAATCGTAATCTTAATGCCTTCATCGCCGGGAACACCCAAAATAGTTTGAACCGTTCCCTTACCATAACTGTTAGTACCCACAATGGTACCTACTTTTTCATCCTGCACCGCACCGGAAATAATTTCCGAGGCACTCGCAGAACCTTGATTAATAAGCACAACCATAGGAATGGTAGGCTCCAAACCTTCTGAGTCATAAGACTCTATACGACCGGAACGATCCTGAATCGTAACAATCGGACCGGCCGGCAAAATATAATTGGCTACTTCCTGAGCAGTCGTCAATAAACCGCCCGGATTGTCGCGCAAATCGAGGACAAGTTTTGTCATGCCCTTTTCTTTTAATTCATTATAGGTTTTGGCAAAATCAGAACCGGTTGGCTCCGCAAACTGACTGATGCGGATATAGCCAATATGGTCATCCAACATTTTGCCCTTAACCGTTGGCAATGTAATTTGTTTGCGCGTAATGGTAATATCTTTAACTTCATTACCGCGCATTATAGTAATCGTAACATTGGTACCTTCTTCACCACGAATCATCTTGGATGCCTGTTCCATGGTTAAAGTAGATGTATTAACCCCGTCAATCTCTACAATGATATCACCGGATTTAACGCCGGCCTCCGCAGCAGGCTGGCCTTCAATAGCACTGGCCACTTTCATCAGGCCGTCCTTATCCTGGCCGAGTACAATACCGACTCCGATGTAGCTGGCCGATGTTTGCATATAAATATCATTATATTCTTTTCATTAAGATATTGACTATGCGGTTCCCCAGCGAATCAATCATACCGGCCAAAGAGCCTTCAAATAAAGATTGTTTCGAAACCGGGTCCATATAGAAATGACTGGCCACAAAATATGTGAAAAAGAACTTCACAGCGCCTATTGGGGAGCCGGAAATATACCAAAACACGAGCCACATAAATACAATGCCTGCCAGCGTAAACTTAACGGCGAATCGGACGCCGGACTTTAAGGAGTCCGACCACCGACGCTTTGTATTTTCATTATTCATCTTATAAATACCCTTGTGGATCTACAGGATCACCATTTACACGCACTTCAAAGTGAACGTGCGGACCTGTGGAGTTACCCGTACTGCCTGCATAGGCAATAACGGTGCCCTTACTTACAGATTGACCTTCCGATACGGCCAAATCAGAGTTATGGCCGTATAAAGTGGAAATACCGTTACCATGGTCGATAACAACAGCATAACCATAGCCGTCCATCCAACCGGAGAATACGACAGTACCACCATCGGCAGCATGTACCGGGGTGCCTTCATCAACGCCGATATCGATACCGGAGTGAAGTATTTGTCGTCCGAAAATAGGATGGTTACGCCAGCCGAAGTCGGACGTAATAACACCGGATACCGGCCAGGCAAGTTGGCCTGTACCTTGTACATAAGTGTAATCACTACCGCCACCGCCGCCACCGGACTGAGCCGCTGCTGCTGCGGCGGCCGCTGCGGCAACACGTTCAGCTGCACGCTGTTGCAACATAGCACGAATAGCATCAGAGGAAGCCTGTAAATCAGCCTGCATCTGTTCAGCCACAGCCTTATCATTTTGAGCCTGTGCCAAAATAGCGGATTGTTCATCTTTTTTCTTCTGAATAACCGCTTGCGTTTCACGTGCTTTGTTTTCCAATTCTACAACTTTAGCACGATCTGCTTCCAATTCGGCTTTCCGTTGCGCAATTTCTTCACGTTCCGTCTTAATGCTGCTGATTAATTTAATGTCAGCATCAATAATACGTCGCAACATTTCAACGCGATTGGCGAAATCACTGAAGTCTTTGGCCCCAATGATAACTTCCAAATAGCTGAGACGACCGTTGATATAAATATCACGGACACGCTTATTGAAGACGCCTTCCCGTGTTGCCAACCGAGCTTGCGCTTCGGCTAACAATTTTTCATTCTTAACAATTTCATTTTCTACAGCCATACGCTGCTGTTCATAGCTTTTTAAATTAGCCGTAGCCTGATCCAATTCCACCTGAATCTGATGCAATTGTTCAGACACATTCGTAATCGTAATTTCCGCATTGGCTTTTCGATTGCCCGCTTCTTGCATTTGCTGTTCTATGCCGCTGAGCTGATTCGTTAAATCTTCGTCTTCGGCATAAATAGTACTAAGCGGTACGGAGGCTAACATGGTGGTACTTAAAAAGAACGGCCGCGATGCGCATGGATAATTTATTATTTGCCATACCCAACCCTTCTCTTATACCTTCATATACTGTTTCAACGAAATAGTGGAACCGATAGCCCCTACCAAGACACCAACGCCCAATAAAATAGCGCTCAAGTCATAGAAGAATGGGAACATCGGTACTAACGGCAAGAATGCCAAGGAATTTTCCACTTCAAGGGTGATGAAGTGATAGAATTCCCAAACACAAGCCGTCGCAATAGCGCCGCCGATAAAACCGAGCAACATACCTTCAATGAGGAACGGCCAACGGATGAACCAGTTGGTGGCCCCTACATATTTCATGATACCGATTTCTTTACGACGGGCAAATACGGTAAGGCGAATCGTATTGGAGATGATAAACAAGGTCGCCCCTGCCAAGAAGGCAATAAGGGCAATACCACCGATGCGGATAACCTGAGTCATTTTGAAAATCTGTTCGATTACATCTTGTCCGTAATGAGCACTTTCCACTTCAGGGAACGTAGCTACTAATTTAGCCGTACTTTTTACTTCTTCCGGGTCCTCAAAAGTAATCACATAGGCCGATGGCAATGGGTTATTGCCGTCCAAAGCGGCTACTAAGCCCTGCTGATCGCCAAGGCGTTCTTTAAAACGCTTCATCGCTTCGTCTTTATTGACGAATTCCAGATTTTTAACTTTTGGTAAGGCTTTTAGTTTTTTACCGACTTCCATAACTTGGTTGGTAGTCAAGCCGTCTTTCATATAAATACTGATTTCTACCTGACTTTCCAAGTTGGAAGCCAAATTATTGAGATTTACAACCCCGGTAGTAAAAACCCCCAGAATAAATAAAGATAATGCTACTGTGGAAATGGAAGCCAAAGTCATGAGACCGTTGCGGCTCATAGACTTGAGAGCCTCTTTCACAAAGTATCTAAACGTTCTAAGCTTCATTGAATTCAGCACCTCGCATTCTATCACTGATTACGCGGCCATCTTCCAATGCAATAACCCGCTTATTTAAATATCTAACCATTTCCATATCATGCGTTACCATAACGATGGTTGTCCCTGAATTGTTGATTGTTTTAAACAATTCCACAATCCCCTTACTGGTATTAGGGTCCAAGTTACCCGTCGGTTCATCGGCGATGAGCACTAACGGTTTATTAACGATGGCACGGGCAATGGCTACACGCTGCTGTTCACCGCCGCTCAAATCCTGCGGTAAATCATCAGCTTTATGACCGAGGCCGACCAAATCCAATACGGCGGCAACTCGTTCCTTAATAACTTTCGGTTTTTCTTCAATTACTTCAAGTGCAAAGGCAATGTTTTCCGCTACCGTTTTGTTTGGCAAAAGACGGAAGTCTTGGAACACAATGCCCAAACGACGTCGTAAATACGGAATTTTCCGTTTTTTCAAATGAGAGACTTCCATGTCATTTACGATAACGGTTCCCGAATCAGGTACTACTTCATGTGATAATAGTTTGATAAACGTGGATTTCCCAGCCCCACTAGGACCACAGATAAGTACGAACTCACCCTTCTCAATATGTATAGTTACGTCATCCAAAGCCAGCGAGCCATTGTCGTACACTTTGTTGACATGGTTAAATTGAATCATTGATTAACTTCCTTTACTATTTTCGTTCAATCGCTGTTTTAGCAGCATTCACGATATCTTCTGCTGTAAGACCATATTTGGCCATCAATTCTTTAGGTGTACCGGATTCACCGAATGTATCCTTCGTGCCGATGCGAATAACCGGTACCGGCGCAAATTCCGTTACTACTTCAGCTACCGCAGCACCTAAACCGCCATAAATATTATGTTCTTCAGCTGTTACGATGGCACCGGTTTCTTTAGCTGCTTTCACAATAGCGTCAGCATCAATCGGTTTAATGGATGCCATGTTGAGTACACGAGCTTTTACATTTTGTTCAGCCAATAATTTAGCGGCCTGAACGGCAGGACCTACCAAAGCACCGCACGCAATAATCGTTACATCGTTACCGCCTACGAGTTCAACAGCTTTCCCCGGTGTAAATTCATAGCCTTCCGGAGTTACATCGTCTACACCGGCACGGCCTAAACGAACATATACAGGACCTTCATAATCGGCAGCCCATTTAATAACCGCTGTAGTTTCTGCTTCAATCGGCAGGAACAACTACTTTAAGGTTAGGAATAGCACGCATGCAGGCAATATCTTCAAGGCTCCTGATGAGTGGTCCCCGTCTTCACCTACCGTAATCCCCGCATGAGTAGCACAGATTTTTACGTTTAATTTAGGATAGCATACGGCATTGCGCACCTGTTCAAAAGCACGCCCCGTAGCAAACATAGAGAACGAAGACACGAACGGAATTTTACCGGCTGCTGCCAAACCGGCACCGACACTGATTAAATTCTGTTCCGCAATCCCTACGTTAAAGAAACGATCCGGATAAGCTTTTTTGAAATTATCCGTTTTAGTGGATTTAGATAAATCCGCATCTAATACAACTATATTTTCGTTAGCGGCGCCAACAGCCACTAAGGCATTACCATATGCTTCACGTGTTGCTTTACCCATCTTACACCTCCAACAATTCTGCTACGAATTTTTCATATTCTTCAGCGGACGGCGCCTTACCATGCCAGCCTGCCTGACCTTCCATTTCTTTAACGCCCTTACCTTTGACAGTGTTCATCACGATTGCTGTCGGTTTGTCGGTACAAGCTTTAGCGGCTTCAATGGCATTGTGTAATTCATCAAGGTCATGACCGTTGACTTCGATTACATTCCAATTGAAAGCTTCAAACTTAGGCGCGATTGGTAACGGCGACATTACTTCGCGAATATCACCGTCGATTTGGAGACCGTTGAAGTCGATGAAAGCAGTCAAATTATTAAGTTTATAGAAACCGGCAAACATAGCGGCTTCCCAAACTTGACCTTCTTCCAATTCACCGTCACCGAGTACGGCAAAAACACGATAGTCTTTTTTGTCGATGCGTCCGGCCAATGCCATACCACATGCGGCACTAATGCCCTGGCCCAAGGAACCGGTAGACATATCAACGCCCGGTGTATGTTTCATATCGGGATGGCCTTGCAACATGCAATCAATTTTACGTAAATTTTCCAATTCACCTTTATCAAAAAAGCCTTTTTCTGCTAACGTGGCATATAAAGCCGGCGCTGCATGGCCTTTAGATAATACAAAACGGTCACGATTGCCGTCTTTCGGATTCTTCGGATCAACGTTCATTTCTACGTAATACAGTAACGCCATGAGATCCGCAATGGATAAAGAACCACCGGGATGTCCCGATTTAGCGGCGGTTACGGCTTTGAGAATGCTTACGCGAATTGCAGTCGCCTTTTCTTGAACTAACGACTTCTGCTCAGCTGTTAATGTTGTCATAAAGACCCTCCATTCCTTTTAGGAAAATAAGTAACGCAGATTTCTGAATTCTAACGAAATATTCGATATAAAACAATATTATTGTAAACCTTTAGCCATATAATTGCCAGTGCCGCCTATAAGCCAAGCAACCGGCATATGTATACTATTTAGGCGTATCCAAGAGCGACAAAGCAATATGTGCATTTTTAAGTGATTCTTCGCGAAGCTTAATAATGCGTTGTACCACCTGTTGCTGTAATGCGGAGTTTTCAAGAAAACCGGCCGTCGCCGCGTATATGGTATCACTTTCGATTTCATCCAAAGTACCAACCGGCTCCTGACCAATCATCTGTAAGAAATTGGTAATTTTAGGATCGTACGAAATGCCTACTACGGGTTTTTCCATTAAAGACGCAAAAACCAAAGCATGTAAGCGAACCCCGATTAAAACGTCCATACAACCTTCCAAAGCTAAAAGCTCGGTCGTATTATACATGCGTTCCAACACTACCGGTTCACTCTTCATAAGGCTTTTAATGGCCATAGCTTCTTGCGTATCCGCCGGATGCTGCATGGGAATGAATACCACTTGGGCGCCCAATTCCTCATGCAATCGGTCGAGTGCTTTAGCCAATTCGCCGCGATAGGCAATCGATTGCTTCCAATTGCGCACCGATACACCCACGCGATAACGTACGCCGGACAACTGATACGGTTTTAATAAGCGTCGTCCGATAGTTTTATCTACGGGATGCATGGCCAACACTGCATCGGCGGTCACCTGAATAGGCACCTTAGTTACCCCCATATCGAGCAATTCCGCTTTGGAACGCTCATCACGGACAGTAATCATAGTGACTTTATTCAATACCTGACCGACAATCTGACGTGCTCGTTTACGGCGAAGCGGGCCGATGCCCTGTGCATAGAGCATAACCCGTTTACCAAAACTCGTGGCCAAAGTAATAATGCTTAAATAGTAATATAAGCTGCGTTTACTCGTTACATCCTGCAATAAACTGCCACCACCGCTAATCAATAAATCACAGCGACCGATGGCATTTAAAATACCAAACATGTCAAAACGGCCGATAGCCTTGACGCCGTGATTGGCTGCGGTGTGACCTGGATTGCCGGAAATAACGGTAATGTCCGCATCCGGTACTACTTCTAAAATAGCTTCCAAAATAGCAGCCAACATGGCTTCATCACCTGCATTACCGAACCCGTAATAACCGGAGATAACAAGTCTAGTCATTAGCTACCTCCCGTTTACGAGCCCATGTAACCACATAAGCTAAGAAGCGGAATACTAAAATTGCCACAACGCCGAAAACAACGCCTAACCAAAGGCCGTCATAACCGCGTGCAATGGACATCATAACCGGCGTCCGCAAATGACAGAAGGTTTCCACCATGGATCCGATACCGATAACCCCGGCAATCGTAAATAAGAAATGTAAAACCATAGGCCAACGACGCAAGAGGGCAAAAGATGCCAACATCAAAGCGGGATGACCGATTAAAAATTCTTTTTCACGAGGACGAGCATATAATGTATTTTCTAAGAAACGGCGTAAGGCAATTTCAAAGCCCGGCACCGGCACACCGGCTGTATGACCGCTGCGGCCCACAAAGACCCAGCCAACCACGCCAAGCATAGCAAAAATAGCAATCATATAAATCTTAACGTCCAAGGTCAAGAAAGATTTCATAAAGCTTCGGCATTCAGACCAGGAATCAATCGTACGGCCTTGCCAAAGCGGAAATCGCTGTAAATAAGCAATCGCGGTCAATATAATCGGTGCTACGAATACTAATTTAACACCGCGGAATAAAGCAAATTCCATGAAGAAACGGGTATTACCGAGCATAGCGGCAATCATAATACCACCGATAGCCGCAATAAGAGCAGCCCCTACCAGGTAAACCGCCGCCTCCAATGTAGCACGCCAAGGTCCTACAGCCGGTCCGTCAGCCCGACGTACCCAACAATCCATAATGAGGATAATGGCCACAACCGGTGCCGCAATCGCTGTGCTTAAGGCCCAAATTTGAGTGATTAAAGTACCACCCGTTACTGTATAAAGTACTACTGTAATTAACAGCAACGTAAAGTTTAATACTAACTGACGGTGCTTACGCATCGGCAAGAGTAAATTAACCATAAAGGTAAAGAGGGCCACGGCACCGGCCATGGTCAACACAACTGCGATTGGTCCCGGTGTATATGGCGGATAAATAGAAGCACGACCAAAGGTAAAGCCGCGATCTTCCAGTTTCTCTTTAAGCGATTTCATGTACGTAATACTTGATTCTAAGGCCGTCTTATTATCGCTGCCTTCTTCATAAATCGGCAATAAGTTAAAGCGAATATTACGTTCAATATCACTGATATAAAAACGTTGCGCCACTTCTTCAGGTGGTAATTTTTTGAACTCGTCCTTAGCAATTGTATATAAGCGACCAACACTGTATTCATCGGCTACGGCTAAGTCATTGTTAAAACCGACCTGATTTTCATATTGCAATTGATTTACCGCTTCAATCCCTACAACCGGAATACGCAAATTATGCAAATATTCATTAGTAAGGCCGATAAAATTAGGATAGCCTAACGCTTCCTTGCCTACAAAAACCATGCCCGTTACATTAGGTATACCATCCAAACGACTAAACACGAGGTCAACATTTTCACGGGTAACCTGTTTAAAGTTAGTAGGACGTACAATAACGTCAAAGCCCTGACGGCTTACTTCTTCGGCCTGTAAACGGGAGATGCTTAAATTCATATCCATCAATGCTTCGTACGGCTGTGACAACGCCAAAACAGGACCGCGGTTGGAGTACATAACCCCTACTTTATCCTTACCTAAGCGTTGAACCAAATCTTCGTGAATTTCTTTGAAGTAGCCTTCCTTACCGGGCGCCGCTACGATATAGGTGTAACCCGGCTGCGGTTGTGGTCCATAGAACTGCATAATAGCCGCATCTTCACCATGATAGACTAAAATCTCACCGGCATCACGAGCCTTGGTAAGTGTACGGTCATAAATGGCCATCCCTGTAACGCCTGCATCTTTTAAGGCTTTTAAGGCGTCAGCCGTACTTCGCTTTTCAAAAGAAGAAGCTCTCAATACAGCATCATAGTCGACTATATTTTCGATCTGATTTTGGGCTTCTTCCACTTGATGACGCTGTTGCACCAGGAATAATCCGGCCAACAAACCGATAATAATAATCGCAATAAGGACTAAAGAATGTTTTCTCTTTTTTCTATTAGTTTCCTTCACAGTAACACCTTTCTTACTTACTTATCGGATTGACAAACAAATGAAGTTCTCCATTTTCTGTTTCAATACGATCGGCTTTTACAGGAATTGGGAATTCCGCAAAGTCATAAATAGTAATCTGTTTTAATACGGAAGCATTTAACCCACCGATACCGGCGCCGTTAATTTCAAAGCGCTGCGGCGAGAATACGAGGGCATTGTTTTTGATTTCCAAGTTGCCTTTAATGCTGGCAGTGCCACGCACAAAGCCCATGTCCACCGACCCGACTACTTCAATACCGTCAGAATTAATCACTACATCTTGAATGGTTAGACCTTTTACAGCTTGTTCCATGAAGTCTTTCAAGTCAGAAGCTGTAACAGTACCTTCGATTTCACCTTTGCCCATTTGCTGAATTTCCATGGTCTGGTTCATAAATAAAGCGATAGGACTGAATTCTAAATTATTTACATCCATATGAACATCGGACAAAATTTAAATTGCCTAATTTTACATTTTCCAAAACACCACGCAATAACATCTACGCGACCGCCAACCATGGCAATAGCCGGTGAAGATTCAATGCGTAAGGAAATTGTTTCAGGATGTAATTTATTGTTAATTTCCTGTTCCAGTTTGTTAGCCACAAAACTCGGCAAAAAGAATTGTGCCGCTACTACAATAGCTACTATGACAACAACTAAAAAGGCGATAAACTTTTTCATTTCTGTAATCGTCTCCTATATTTTCAAATTAGCTTCTTTCTTCAAATACCCTTCCATAAAGGCATCCAAATTACCGTCCATAACGGATTGAATATTCCCTGTTTCTACACCGGTACGATGGTCTTTGACCAAATTGTACGGATGGAATACGTAAGAACGAATCTGGCTGCCCCATTCAATAGCTTGATAGGTCCCGCCGATCTTTTCTTTTAATTCCGCTTGTTTTTCCAATTCCAGTTCAAACAATTTGGCACGCAACAGTTTTAACGCTTGTTCACGGTTTTGAATCTGTGAACGTTCACTCTGACATTGGACTACTACGCCCGTCGGAATGTGGGTCATACGAATGGCGGAGTCAGTTTTATTGATATGCTGACCACCGGCACCGCTGGCGCGATAGGTATCGACACGTACATCCTTCATATCCAGATGAATATCTACGGTATCATCAATTTCCGGCATTACATCAACGGCCGCAAAGGATGTATGGCGTCGTGCATTCGCATCGAACGGCGAAATACGAACCAAACGATGTACCCCTTTTTCAGACTTCAAATAGCCGAAAGCATTTTCCCCTTTAATGAGGAAAGTGGCACTTTTTATACCCGCTTCATCACCGGGCTGTTCATCCATCATGGTAATGGCAAAGCCGTGTTGCTCGGCCCAACGCAAGTACATACGAATCAGCATGGATACCCAGTCTTGAGCTTCCGTACCGCCCGCACCGGCGTGGAAAGTTAAAATGGCATTATTTGTATCATATTCACCGCTAAGTAACAATAATACTTCACGCCGTTCCACTTCTTCCGTAATGTGTTCAACCTGAGTCTTAAGTTCTGCTTCCATGGATGTATCCTGCTCATCGATGGCCATATCAAGCATAAGCTTTAAGTCTTCAATCTCTCCGACTAATGCTTTATAACCTTCTACGGCATCTTTAAGCTGGGTTGCTTCTTGGGAAATTTCTTTTGCCGATTCCGGATCATTCCAAAATTCAGGGTCACTCATTTTAACATCTAACGTAAATATACGATCTTCCTTCTGAGCGATGTTAAAGTGAATCCCTCATTCCATAAATACGCTCCTCTAAATTGTCAATAGGGCCTTTTAAATCCTCTAACAATCTATTCACCTCTTTCTGATAATACTACTGAAAAGCAGAAAATGGCCGCGCCGAAAATAACTCCCGGCAACGAACCATTCTGCGTGTTCTAATCTACATTTTGTGGTTCCAACACATCATCATGATGGGTTTGCGCATTGGCCAGGGGATCTGCAGCTGATTCTTCTTCAATCACATTGTCATTCAATTCGATACGAATGCGATAGAGATACATAATCGTATCTTCCTGAATGGCTTCAATCATAGCTTCAAACATATCATACGCTTCAAATTTGTATTCAACAAGCGGATTTTTCTGACCGTATGCACGAAGGCCGATACCTTCACGGAGCATATCCATGGAATCCAAATGTTCCATCCATTTGCTGTCCACAACTTTAAGCATAACTGCTTTTTCGAGTTCACGCATATTGGCTTCGCCAATGAGTTGTTCTCGTTTATCATATTCTTCATGCGCAATAGCAAGCAAACGTTCTTGCAATTCACCGCGGCCCAAATCTTCCATTTCAGCCACCGTAAACTGTCCCGGTTCTAAGAAGAAAAGTTCTAAATGTTTTAATAGACCTTCATAATCCCATTCTTCCGGATATAATTTTTCATCGGCATATTGATTCATAGCTTTAATTACTAAGGAATCAACCATTTCCATGATGGTGTCACGCAACGATTCATTGCCCAAGATTTTGCGGCGTTGATCATAAAGAACTTCACGCTGCTGATTCATAACATCGTCATATTCCAAAATATATTTACGAATATTAAAGTTATGATTTTCTACTTTCTTCTGAGCACGTTCAATGGATTTAGTAATCAAGGAATGTTCAATCGGTTCATCCTCTTCCATACCAAGTTTATCCATCATACCGGAAATATTATCGGCCCCGAAAATACGCATCAAGTCGTCTTCCAAGGATAAGAAGAACTGACTGGAGCCCGGATCGCCCTGACGACCCGAACGACCGCGCAACTGGTTGTCGATACGGCGACTTTCATGACGTTCGGTACCCAAAATATGGAGACCGCCAAGTTCAGCCACACCTTCGCCTAAAGAAATATCTGTACCGCGACCGGCCATGTTAGTGGCAATCGTTACCATACCGCGCTGACCGGCATTGGCTACGATTTCCGCTTCTTTTTCATGGTGTTTAGCATTCAACACATTATGTGGTACGCCACTCTTAAGAAGCATATCACTTAACTGTTCCGATTGTGTAATCGAAGTAGTACCTACCAATACAGGCTGACCTTTTTTATGGCGTTCTACCACATCTTTAACAACCGCTTTATATTTTGCCTTCTTAGTTTTAAAAATTAAGTCCGGCAAATCTTTACGAAGTAAAGGTTTATTTGGTGGAATTTCATATACTTCCAAACCGTAAATATTGTTAAATTCCTGTTCTTCCGTTTTAGCTGTACCGGTCATGCCCGCTAATTTCTCATACATACGGAAGTAGTTCTGGAACGTAATGGATGCCAAAGTCTGGCTTTCACGTTCAACTTTAAGACCTTCTTTGGCTTCAATGGCCTGATGCAAACCGTCGGAATAACGACGACCGAACATCAAACGACCGGTAAATTCATCAACGATAACAACCTGGCCGTCTTTAACTACATAATCCTTATCGCGATGCATCATGGCATAAGCACGTAAAGAGGCATTTAACAAGTGATTCAACTCCAAGTTGGCCGAATCGTATAAGTTTTCGATTTTAAGCATTTTTTCAACTTTGGCAATACCCGATTCAGTCGGTGCGATTGTTTTTTGCTTTTCATCAATCGTATAATCTTCACCGGCTACCAATTGCGGTACGACTTTTGCCAACGTATAATAGCTGTCCGTAGAGCGTTCACCGGGACCGGAAATGATGAGCGGTGTACGGGCTTCATCGATGAGGATGGAGTCAACTTCATCGACGATGGCATAGTTCAACGGACGCTGTACCATCTGTTCGGCATGAATAACCATGTTATCACGCAAATAGTCGAACCCGAATTCATTATTGGTGCCGTACGTAATATCGGAAGCATAAGCCAATTTACGTTGATTGTAATCGAGATTGGCTACAATAAGACCAACACTCAAACCAAGGGCACGATACAATTTACCCATCCACTCGCTGTCACGTTTTGCCAAATAGTCATTGACCGTAACAACATGCACACCTTTACCGGTTAAGGCATTTAAATACACCGGCAACGTAGCTACCAAGGTCTTACCTTCACCGGTACGCATTTCTGCGATGTTACCGCGATGCAAAGTAATGCCACCGATAAGCTGTACGTCAAAATGGCGCATGCCGAGCACGCGCTTCGAAGCTTCACGAACGACCGCAAATGCTTCCGGTAAAATATCATCCAATGTTTCACCGTCAGCCAGTCGTTTCTTAAATTCTTGTGTCTTAGCAGCTAATGAACTGTCACTTAAACCGCTAAGACTCGGCTCTAAGCCATTAATTTCATCTACAATGGCACGCATCTTTTTTATTCGCGTGCGCTGTTATTACCAATTAATCTTTGTATAAAACCAAACAAATATCTCAACTCCTTAGGTCTGTATATTCTCTTATATACATATTCAATTAATTATATCACAAAGTTTACTAAAAAAACCAAATATACAGTTTAAGTAATAAGCTTTTTACATATTATATACGGAAGTGTGACTTGATTTTATACAAAATATGTATTTCCCGTTTTTGGGTTACTAACTGAAAATCGTTATCTTAAAGCCGGCTATGTGCAAATACCAAAAATGACCCTTCTATGTTGAAGGGGTCATTAACGCATTCTTATTTGTTGTCAGCGTTTTCAGGTACATACCATAAACCGTTGTTATGGGTTTTCATGTATTCTTTGAATTCAGGCGAATTATACGCATCCTTCATATCTTTAGCCCATTGGGTATCTTTATTCTTATCCAATACAACGAGCTGTAAGAGTAAGTATGGTAAAATGTCTTCTTTCATCAAAGCAGTAGAAGGATCGATTTTAGCATTGTACACAATAGAACCGGTGATTACGATGTACGCAAAGTCGGTACGAACCGATGGAATTGTTAAGGACTTCATTTCTACAAAGTTAAGATTGTATGGGTTTTCCACAATATCTGCTTTAGTTACAGTGGCCAAATCTTTATTCGGATCTAATTTGATAAGGCCTGCTTTTTGAAGTAATGCATAGGCACGTGCCGTATTGGACGCATCATTCGGAACAGCGATAGTATCACCGTTAGCTACTTGGCTAAGCTGAGTTTTAGCGCCCGGATAGATACCGGCCGGTACTGTAGGAATCGGAGTTAACGCTACCAAATGACCACCTTGTTTTTCATTGAAGTTATTCATATACGCTGTATGCTGTTCAACGTTAAAATCTACTTCGCCGTCATTCAAAGCTACGTCAGCCTGTACTAAATCGGACATATCGCGAGCCGTAATCTTGTAACCTTTCTTTTCCATAATCGGTTTAACAGCTTGTTCAAAGAGTTCCGAGTACGGTCCCTGAGATTTACTGAAAACTAAATCCTTTTTGTCACCTGCTGCGGAGTCATTACCGCAACCGGCCAATAACACGGCGCCTAACACGGTAGCCGCCAACAACACACCAATCTTCTTAAAACGTTTGAAATTCATAATACCCCTACTTTCTTTCTCAATGATTGCGCATTTTAAATGCAAAATGATTACCCACAGTTTGAATAATCTGAACAAAAATAACAAGCACAACAACAGTAAACAACATGAGCGGGAAGTTTAGACGTTCGTACCCGTACGTGAGCGCCAAATCACCGACCCCACCGGCCCCGATAGCTCCGGCCATTGCCGTTGCCCCGATAAGCCCGATTGTACCGGTTGTAACCGATAAAATTAAGGATGCTTTTGCTTCCGGCAAAATAAAATGCCAAACAATCTCAAAATGAGAGGCACCCATGGCCTGCGCCGCTTCGATTATGCCCTTATCCACATCAAGCAGTGAATTTTCAAAGAGACGCGTCAAGTACGGCGCAATGAAAATAACGAGAGGCACTAAGGCCGCCGTCGTCCCGATACGCGTACCAATTAACAATTTAGTCAGCGGCAAAATAAACACCATCAAAATGATGAACGGCACACTGCGAATAATATTAACTACCGTATTCACTACGGCAAAGACGTAATTATTTCTTAAAATACCGTCCTTATTGGTCAGTACTAAAATGACTGCCAAAATAAGACCGATAATCGACCCGATGATTAGTGACACGAATACCATGTACAACGTCTCTTGGGCCGCCAGGATAATTTGCTCGTTCGGTACTCCCAAATCCGGCATCATAATGTAATCACCTCACATTCCAGTCCTGCATCACACATATATTTCTTGGCTGCGTCCAAATCTGCCGCAGCACCGACCACTTGTAAAATAAAGATGCCCAGAGCCGAATCTTGCAATTGGTTAACCGACGCAAATACGATATTCGTTTCCACGTTGAACTTGCGATTTACTTCATAGATAACATTTTTAGTTACTGCGTCACCTAAGAAGCGTAATTTCACCAGTTCATATGGTCTTGTATCCGCTTTTAACTGCGCCACCACATTGTCCGGAATGCGTTCCGGAATAACGGTCTGTACGAAACGTTTTGTCATGCTCTGCGTTGGATGACTGAACACATCAAGGACAGTGCCCATTTCTACAACACGACCATGCTCCATAACGGCTACGCGATTACAAATTTCCTGGATTACATTAATTTCATGCGTTACCAACAAAATAGTTATATTAAATTCTTTGTTAATTCGTTTTAACAACTTTAAAATTTGTTCTGTCGTTTCCGGGTCCAAAGCGCTGGTCGCTTCGTCACAAAGCAATATAGACGGATTTGTCGCCAGTGCGCGAGCGATACCGACACGCTGTTTTTGCCCGCCCGATAATTGAGTCGGATACGCATTGGCTC
>ENA-OQJC01000118-OQJC01000118.1-human-gut-metagenome-genome-assembly--contig:-NODE-118-length-22542-cov-6.768102_pt1 | contig 22542 bp, 19 predicted proteins | sample MGYA00242600_ERZ504766 | MGnify/ENA primary metagenome ERZ504766 (study PRJEB26092, sample SAMD00036364) | human gut metagenome | host: Homo sapiens | study: EMG produced TPA metagenomics assembly of...
CGTAGTTGCGGCCGAAATCGTTCTTGAACTTTTCCATCTTGGCTTCGAAGTTCGTGACGTCGATGTTCTGCTGCTTGTACTCCGCCAGCTCCTGCTTATAGCGCAGCGAACCCATGGCGGCGTTGCGCAGAAGCGTGATCATGGGAATGAAAAACTGCGGACGGATCACGTACATCTTCTCGTAGCGATAGCTCACGTCCACGATGCCGGCATTGTAAAGCTCGCTCTCGGGCTCGAGCAGCGTGCAGAGCACTGCATACTCACAGCCTTTCTGGCGACGATCGTGGTCGAGCTTCTTAAAGAAGTCCTCGTTTTTATGCTTGGTCGCGGTCTCGTCGTTCTCGTTTTTCATCTCGAACATAATCGAAATGACCTCGTTGCCGCTTGCGTCGCACTCGCGGAAGATAAAGTCGCCCTTGGTACCCTCGGACGCATCGTTATCCTTCTCGAAGTACGCGTTAGGAAATGCCGTCATGCGCAGACGGTTGAACTCGGTCTCGCAGTGCTGCTCGAGCGACTCGCCCACCATCTTGGTGGACAGGCGGACCTTCATGTCCTTAAGGCGCTCAATCTCTTCATCCTTGTAGCGAATCAGGTCATCGCTCGCACGCTTGGCCTGCGCAAGCTCGAGCTCGTGTGCCGCCTTGGCCTGTTCCTCGCGAGAATCGCGCACCGCCAGCTCGCTCGTCAGCTTGGCACGTGCCTCATCGCGCTCTCGCTCCGCCGCGGCGACCGCCTCCGACAGGTTCATTTTTGCCATCAGTTCCTGCTCGCGCAACTGGGCACGCAGACCCTCGGCCTCTTGCTCAGATTGTGCCTTTGCGGCGGAAAACTTCTCCTGTACCGTCGCGCGGTAGTCAGCAAGCGCGCGCTCGGCCTCGCTGCGAGCGGTATCAAGCTCACGCTGCGACTCGGCCGCGGCGGCGGCAAGCGCCATCTCCTGGGCCTTGTCCGCCGCGGCAAGCCTGGCCTGCAGCTCGGCAATCTGAGCATCACGTGCAGCCAAATCGTTTTGAGCAGCATTGCGCGTCACCGACTCGACGAGCTTGGCTTCGTCATCTTTGCGCTCCAGCTGCGCACGCAAATTGTCGATTTCTCGCTGAAGCTCGGCGTTTCCTTTTGAGCATCGGCACGGGCCTCAACCGCCGCGCGCTGACTTGCGCTCTCGCGCTCTGTGGCAGCGCCCTCGAGCTTGGCGCGCAGCTCGGCAAGCTCAGCGTCGCGTTTGGCAACCTCTTGTGCCAGCTTCTGCTCCGCGGCGTTCTTCTGCTCGACAAGTTGAGCGTTGCGCTGAGACTCTGCCTTTTGCAAGGCAGCCGTCGAACGCGAGCGCTCAAGCTCCAGCGCCTGCTCGCCCTCGCGCTGGACTGCCTTCACACGCTCATCCAGGTCGCGCGAAAACTCGGCATTGCGCACTTGCTTGACGATGTCCGCATAGCCAGACGCATCGACCTTAAAAACTTCGCCACAATGCGGGCACTTGATCTCGTTCATAGCAGCTCCTCGATGGACGCAAATTTCAACCGCTTACACTCTACCGCGCCGCACGGACAAAAAAGACGCCGCCGCCATAATGGCAACAGCGCCAGAACCGCCACAAAGGTGCCTGTCCCCTTTGTGGCGGTTTGTGTGACGGTTCGAGAATTACAGTCCAAAGAAGCTCAGGATCTGGTCTCGGCTTACGGGCTTGTACTCGTTGGCGTCGAGGCCCACATCGTAGCGATAAATGGGGCGCTCGCGATCGCGGTTGCGCGCGTTGGTGCGGTCTCCCCTGCTGTGGATATGCCCGTGCAGCATGATGGCGCCACGCGCCTTGCCATTCCAGCTGAGCATGGGGTAATGGCTCAACACCAGGCGATGGCCCTTGGCATAGCCGGGAGCAATCTCCAGGTAATCACGCACGTCTTCCCAGATTTGGGGCGCAGCTGGATCTTCCCAGTCACCGTCATGGTTGCCACGGATGAGCGTTACGTTCTGACATTCGATGCGCTCGCGCAGGCGCACAGCATCCGCCAGGGGCAAACGATAAGTAAAGTCTCCCAAGATATAGAGACGGTCGTCCGCCGCCACGCACTCATTCACGGCATCGATGACCTTGCGGTTCATCTCCTCGACCGAATCAAACGGTCGATCCATGTCGTGCAGGATATTCGTGTCGCCCAGGTGCAGGTCGGCGGTAAACCACATCATCGTCTGTGTCCTCATTTCGCAACGCGTTCAACTCGTGCTAAGTATACAGACGCAGCGATGCGGCGGTTATCCAAAGAGCCCGCCGAACAGTCCGCGGCGGCGCTTGTCTTGCTTTTTCGAAGCGTCACCCCGGGCATTCTTGTCCTGCCGCTTCTTACGGTCCTGCTCCAGCTCATCGTCATCGAGCAGCATATCCCACTCAAACGGGTCATCCGTCAGATCAAACAGATCATCGTCATCAAACATGACCGCCTCCATTGCCGGCTAGCGAGCATCCACCACATAGAGGCCAACGCGCACCTGATGCCACGGGCTGCGCTCGGGAGCAATCTGCTGCACACGGACCTCAAATACGTCCTCGTGGCCGTAATACATCATCAAGGACAGCGGACCGACCTCGTTTCCCGGAACATAGCCGAGCTTGGTGTTGCCGTAATAGATCGCAACCGCCTCGGGGTCATGGGGATTATCGCGCTCGGCACACAGCGTCAGCTTATCGCCGACCTTAAGATCGCCCAGGACCAAGGCACCGTCGGCATACTGAAATCCTGCGATATGAAACGACAAAAGAACACGTGAAGGCTCGTACATGGCAACTCCTCTAACGACCGGATAAACCGGCGCTTAACCTTACTGAGAAGTTTACGGGCCCGTGCGGACACGAATTCACCCGCTCGCGCCTTTCACCCAGTTGCCGCAACGCTTGCGAGACAGAGCGCTTGCAGATAAGATAGAGGCACGGATGGCACCCGTTGCAGCGGGTCTTGCCAACTCCAGTGCACGTTTACATCGTGAGAAGTGGCCGTCTTCGCTTACGCGGGGGCGGCTATTTCATTCGGCCGATAAACAGGCCGAGTTCGATAGCCGCGATTAACAACGCCAGTAACGAAATAACATCGCTTACGTTCATACCAATTCCCTTCTAAAGGGAGTTGGCCCATCCGTACCCCATGGCAGTAGTCTAACGTAAATGGCAGGTAATAGGAACACTTGTTCGTATTACCTGCCATTTCCTAATGCACAAACATGCGCACGAATTTGTGCTTCCAGCTTGCGTAGGGCGCATACCGAAACGGCACGTCCAGCCAGGTTGCCTTGTTCACGATGCTCTTCTTGTGGCTAAACGCATCGAAGCTCTCGCGGCCATGGTACTGCCCCATGCCGCTCGCGCCCATGCCGCCAAAGCCCATATGGCTCGTAGCCAGATGCATGATGGTGTCGTTAACACAGCCGCCGCCAAAGGGCACGTAGCGCACAAAGCGCTGCTGGACCTCGCGGTCCTGGCTAAAGATATACAGGGCCAGCGGCGTCGGACGATCCGTAATAAACGTTTCGGCCTCGTCTAAGTTCTCAAACGTCAGTACCGGCAAGATGGGCCGAGATCTCCTCCTGCATCACGGCGTCATCGGGGGCCACGCCATCCAAAATCGTCGGCTCGATCTTGAGCGAAGCCTCGCGCGTGACACCTCCAAGCACGACCTTATCGGGATCGATCAGCCCACGCACGCGCGCAAAATGTTTGGCGTTGACGATATGCCCGTAATCCTCGTTATCGAGCGGGTGCTCGCCAAACATGCGACGGACCTCTTCCTTGATGAGGCCCAGCAGCTCGTCGTGCACGCTCGTATCGACCAGCAGGTAGTCGGGCGCCACGCAGGTCTGCCCCACGTTGAGCCATTTACCAAAGGCGATACGCCGTGCCGCAACCTTCAAGTTTGCCGTCGCATCCACGATGCAGGGACTCTTTCCGCCCAGCTCAAGCGTCACGGGCGCAAGGTTTTTACTTGCGCGCTCCATGACGAGCTTGCCGACCGGAACGCTACCGGTAAAGAAGATCTTGTCCCAGTGCTCATCGAGCAGCGCTTCGTTCTCGGCGCGCCCGCCCTCGACAACCGTCACCAGGCGCGGATCAAATGCCTCTTCACAGATTTGCCTGAGCACCGCGCTCGATGCCGGAGCATAGGCGCTCGGCTTGATGACCACAGTATTGCCCGCGGCAAGGGCGCCGGCGAGCGGCTCGAGCGTTAGCAAAAACGGATAGTTCCACGGAGCCATAATGAGTGTGACGCCATAGGGCACGGTTTGCGTTTTGCACACACTCACGGCGTTGGCAAGGTCACACGGACGCAGGCGCGGACGACTCCATCGCGCCGCATGAGCGATCTGATGACGAATCTCGGAAAGTGATGTGCCAATCTCGCACATATAGGCCTCGTCATGCGACTTGCCCAAATCGGTCTTGAGCGCATGGGCAATATCGGCCTCGTGGGCCCGTACCGCATCGCGTAAACTCACGAGCGCACGACGTCGAGCATCGACATCAAACGTGGCGTGCGTCTTAAAGTAAGCGCGCTGGTCGCCGACGATGCGAGCAATTTCCTCGGTGTTCATGGACCCTCCTAGTTCTCGTCCTCAAACATACCACCTGCAACAACTTCGTACATATGCTCGAGCTCCAGGCGGTCCATTAAAAGAGGAACGGGGTACAAGGGATTGGCCTCGGCATCGGCATGCGCCGCCATCTCGGGAATGTCGGAGCGGCGAATGCCCAGGACATATTTGGGGATTCCCAGGGTCTCGTTCATGCGGTCGACCCAATCGATAAAGGCCTCGGCCGCAAGACTGTCCTGCGCGTTAGCCGGCGCGATACCGGCCATACGGGCGAGATCGGCGAGCTTAGGAGCAGCAGTTTCGCCATAGGCGCGAAGCATATGCGGCAGGATGATGGCGTTGGCCAAGCCGTGCGGAATCCCGTAACGCCCGCCCAGGCTGTGTGCGATGGCATGAACGTATCCAACATAGGAGCGCGTAAAGGCAACGCCCGCCTTATACGCCGCCGAAAGCATATTGCGACGCACACGCATGTCGTCGCCATGCTCATAGGCCTCGAGCAAATTGTCGTGGATGAGCTGCACCGCCTGTCGCGCCATCTTGCGCGTGTAGGGCGTGGTGCTTCGCCCGATAAAGGCCTCGACGGCATGCGTCAGGGCGTCCATGCCCGTCTGCCCCGTAATGGAGGCGGGCAGACCGCGCGTAAACTCGGGGTCGTGCACCGCAAAGCGCGGGATAAGCACAAAGTCGTTAATGGGGTACTTGTAGCGTGTCTCGTCATCGGTAATTACTGCCGCAAGCGTGACCTCGCTTCCCGTGCCTGCTGTGGTGGGAACGGCGATGAGCAGCGGCAGGCGACGATGAATGCGCAGCAGGCCGCGCATCTTGTTGATGGGCTTGTTTGGCTGCGCGATGCGCGCCCCCACACCCTTGGCGCAGTCCATGGCCGAGCCACCGCCAAAGCCGATAATGGCCTGGCAGGCGCTCTCTCGATACAGGGACGCCGCTTCCTCCACATTTGAGACCGTGGGATTCGCTGATGTTTTGGCATAGACCGCAGCGCCAATTCCCTTGGACGCGAGCGCTGTCTCGAGCGGTGCCGTGAGCCCCAGACGGGCAATGCCGGGATCCGTCACGATAAGAACCCGCTGTATCGAACGCTTTTGGAGCACTGTGGGCACATCCTCAGCGTGTTCCAGAATGCGTGGCTCGGTATAGGGCAGCACTGGCAATGCGATGCGAAAAACCGTTTGATACGTTCGGCACCAGGCGCGACGGGCTAGATGCATAAAGGAAACTCCCTCATTTGTTGATTGGTCAACATTTGCTCGACCGATTGTACTCAGCGGCGGTCAAAGACGGCCTGTCAATCGTTAATCAATCAACATCTTCATATCTCGAAATTGTTTTATTAAAAATCATTCCTAATAGGCTTCACATTTGGTTGCATTTATGGATAATAGAACTCGTCAAGACGCACGTCCGGAGAGGGCCCTTACGGGACCGGACAAGCGCCCCATCGCCATCGATCGAAAGGATCGAATCATGAAGTTTGTTTGCCCCGTTTGCGGTTATGTGGAAGAGTTCGACGGCGACCAGCTGCCCGAGGACTTCAAGTGCCCCCAGTGCGGCGTTCCCGGTTCTCGTTTCCTGAAGCAGGAGGAGGGTCAGCTCGAGTGGGCTGCCGAGCACGTCGTGGGCGTCGCCAAGATGGAGGGCGTCTCCGAGGACATCGTTGCCGACCTGCGCGCCAACTTTGAGGGCGAGTGCTCTGAGGTCGGTATGTACCTGGCCATGGCTCGTGTCGCTCATCGCGAGGGCTATCCCGAGATCGGCCTGTACTGGGAGAAGGCTGCCCACGAGGAGGCAGAGCATGCCGCCAAGTTCGCCGAGCTCCTGGGCGAGGTCGTGACCGACTCCACCAAGAAGAACCTCGAGATGCGCGTTGAGGCCGAGAACGGCGCCACCGCCGGCAAGACCGATCTCGCCAAGCGCGCCAAGGCCGCTGGCCTCGATGCCATCCATGACACCGTGCACGAGATGGCTCGCGACGAGGCCCGCCACGGCAAGGCTTTCGCCGGCCTGCTCAAGCGCTACTTTGGCTAAGCCAACCGCCTGAGACATAACCTCTAGCTCGATGAGGCCCGGACCGTATTGGTTCGGGCCTTTTTGTGTCTCGAGGACTCGTTAACGCCCTGAAATAGAACTATCTTCGGCATCGGTTTCTCGTCAAAAACTAAGTGAGTAGACTTTTTGGAACTTGCCGAGCACACCATCCATATTGCTTTATAAAGCCGCAGGTAAATGACTTGCTGCAAAACGACCTGGTCGCCATCAAGCCAAAAGTCTACTCACTTAGTTCCGCAGCCGTCCACGATCGAACTGCTTTGTGTCTAACGGGCATCTTTCCGTCGATTACTCCCAATTTTGTCCAGTCAACAAATAGTTCAGACCGGAGTAATGCCTCAGCCCTTTGCTCATCCGAACTTTTATCACGATATTCAGCATCGAGCATCCTGCATACGGCCTTAACGATCGCGCGGAATCTATCCTCATCGGATATCTGTCTGTGTGTCAGGAGAAGTACATCGTAGCCCATGGCCTGAAGGGCTGTCATGCGGTCAGCGTCACGCAAGCCATCCCCTGCGCGTCCGTGCGAGGCCTTTCCCTGACATTCAATGGCCACCTGTCGCTTGCCGTCCGGCGAAGAAAGAAGTAGGTCGATATATACACGGGACTTTCCCACAATCGCTCGAGCACTTGTGCTTAGCGTCACTTCGACATTGAGCTCTATGCCGCAAAACCCTTCGCCTCCCAGGGCTCGTGGCAGTCCAAGCAACAAATACGCCTCCACCTCAAAAGGCGACGCGGCGCCCAATGGAACGAGTTGCGATACCGCCATAAATCTATTGCCGTAACGCATCCCGCAAACATCTGAACAAAAACGGTCAAGGTCTCCGCCCAAAACCAAAGCGTCTCGACGCCATAAATTTGAGGCGGTGCCGTCCTCGGACGGGCAGCGCACCCAACCGAACGTTGTCGAAATCGCGCCCGAATCAATTGCGCGCGAAAGCTCCGCCTCAAGTGCCGCCGGCAGGGCACACACCGCAAACAGGCCGCACATCTCCGCCAACACAAAAAGAAGCTGAAGATCCGTCAGATGCCGCGACATGATGAATGCCGTCAGTAGAGGAGACGTAATCAAAAATCCATGCTCCGTTTCCAGCACGGATTCCCTGGGAAGCTCGCCCAGAAACAGCCGCTGCCTAATGCTGGCAGAGCATGTCCGTTTGCTTCTCGTCCGAACCAATGTATACAACGGAAAGCCGAGTGCAACCGCAGCCGTCGGGTTACGGGCGAGGTCATATCGCTGCCGGTCTTCTTCCGGTCGCGGAAGCGGCGGACACAAAGCGCGGACTTGAGGGGGCAAACGCCAGTATCTAAAAGCCGATATGTCACAAAGTAAATCCTTCATAGGCACAGGAAAACACGAATTTCAACCCAGCCTGTCTCGCATTGGCGCGAACGCACCAAAAATGGCGCCGAACGGACTGCTAAGTTTTCAACAGCCCTCCCCAACTGACCAAAAGCTTGCCGAAAGCTGGACGAAGCACTGTTGAAAACCCCATTTTTTTCTCATGCAGAAGCTTTGCGCGGCAAGTGAGTAGACTTTTTCGAACTTGCCGCGCAGACCATCCATATTGCTTTATAAAGTCGCAGGTAAATGACTTGTTACAAAACTGCCTGGTCGCCAAAGTTCCAAAAGTCTACTCACTTAGGTTGCAGAGTGCCCCCATTGGCTGCAGTTCCAAGTTATTAAGCACTTCCGGACCCAGATCGTCATACTGGACAAGAATTTGAGTCGAGTTTTCAGGGACAAATGCACCATCGGCACACCAATAACAGTCACTGATATCGATAAACGGAATACCCGAGCGCGTGAGGGCCCGCACAAAAGAGCTTCCACCCGTTCCGCGCTCCGCAACCACAGTGCAGTAAAGGCCCGCGTCTGCATGCTCGATCGAGACTTCCCCCGCCGGAAATGCCTTCCGTACAAGCGCCGCCAGGCCATCACGCGCCTCGCGAGCACGAACGCGCACGCGGTTCACATGTCGCTCGTAATCACCCGATTCCAACAAACGTGCCAAAGCGACCTGGTCAACAGAGCTCACCGACGAGGCGTAGAAACCAAGGTTGCGCCTAAACCGCTCCATTAGCTCATCGGGCAGCACCATGTACGCTAGGCGCAACGCCGATGACAGGCTCTTCGAAAACGTATTGGTGTAGATAACCGACTGGGCGGCATCGATCGATGCGAGCGCGGGAATCGGCTTGCCGGCAAGGCGAAACTCACAATCAAAGTCATCTTCGATGAGATATCGACCTGGTCGCTCGGCGGCCCAGCTCAGCAGCGCATAGCGACGCGCAATGCTCGTCACAAGACCGGTGGGATACTGATGGGACGGCATAAGGTGAAGGACATCGGTCCCAGTTTTCTGCAGAACGCTCAGGTCCACGCCGTCATCATCCAACGGGATATGTCGAACTTTGCAGCCCATAGCCTGATAGATGCGCGTCAGACGCAAATAGCCCGGGTCCTCAACGGCATACACCTTGTCGGCTCCAAGCAACTGAACCAACATGGTATCGAGCAGCTGGGCGCCCGCACCGATAACAATGTTATTAGGATCGACATTCATACCCCTCGTCCCACGCAGATGGTGAGCGATTGCGCGTCTTAGCCGAGCGGTGCCCTGTGCCGGTGCGGGCGAAAAGATTTCGCGTTCGTCTTCGGACGTCAGCGTCGCCCGTAGCGCGCTTTGCCAAAGCCGCGCCGCCTCCAAAGCGGAAGGAGAAAGTGCATCGAATCGCTCGACCTGTCCGTTGACATCATGCGCGCTGGGGCCCACAGAGACGGCATCTCGCTCGACACCCTCCGCAGCCAAAGGCAAAACCGGTGCATCCGGAAGCTCACAAGCGTAGTAACCGCGACGCGGCATTGAGCAAATATAGCCCTCGGCAAGCAACTGGCTATATGCATTCTCGATGGTAATGACACTGATTCCCAGATGACTGGCAAAGGCGCGCTTAGACGGAAGATGCTCCCCCGCCCCAATACGTCCAGCTACGATATCATCTCGAATTTGCTGGTAAACATACTCATAGAGCGATGCCTCGCCGCGTTTTTCCAAATTGTAGTCAAGCATGATCATATCACCTGACCTTATTAAGTCATTCAATCTGGTATTAGTCTGACCTTGTTATTATCTCGAAAACTGAGTATTTCGCCATACCCAGCTCACCGATAGGATGTTCCGTCAAGCAATGCACATGCCAACCAAGGGAGTAACCATGGCAGAACAGACCAGCAAGGCCGATCGCGTCAAACTTAATCGCGAGCTCGCGCAGATGCTCAAGGGCGGCGTCATCATGGACGTCACCACGCCCGAGCAGGCACGCATCGCCGAAGAAGCGGGCGCCTGCGCCGTTATGGCACTCGAGCGCATCCCGGCCGATATCCGTGCCGCAGGCGGCGTCTCGCGCATGAGCGACCCCAAGATGATCAAGGGCATCCAGGAGGCCGTCTCCATCCCCGTTATGGCCAAGTGCCGCATCGGCCACATTGTTGAGGCGCAGGTCCTTCAGGCCATCGAGATCGATTACATCGACGAGTCCGAGGTTCTCTCCCCCGCCGATGACGTCTATCACATCGACAAGACCCAGTTTGACGTGCCGTTTGTCTGCGGTGCCCGCGATCTGGGCGAGGCGCTGCGCCGTGTTACCGAAGGCGCCACGATGATTCGTACCAAGGGCGAGCCGGGCACGGGCGACGTCGTCCAAGCCGTACGCCACATGCGTAAGATCCAAAAGCAGATCCGTGACGTTGTCGCCCTGCGCGATGATGAGCTCTTTGAGGCAGCCAAACAGCTGCAGGTTCCGGTCGAACTGGTCCGCGAGGTCCATGCCACGGGCAAGCTTCCCGTCGTGAACTTTGCCGCCGGCGGCGTAGCGACCCCCGCCGACGCCGCGCTGATGATGCAGCTGGGTGCCGAGGGCGTCTTTGTGGGCTCGGGCATCTTTAAGAGCGGCGACCCCGCTAAGCGCGCCGCCGCCATCGTCAAGGCCGTGGCAAACTTCACCGATGCCAAACTCATCGCCGAGCTTTCGGAGGACCTGGGCGAGGCCATGGTGGGCATCAACGCCGACGAGATCGAGATCATCATGGAGGAGCGCGGGCGCTAGTCCAGCAGAAAGGATCACACATGAGCGATTATGCAGACCAAACGGTCGCCGTGCTGGCGGTCCAAGGCGCTTTTGCCGAGCACGAGGCAAGACTGTCTGAGCTGGGCGCACATTGTATTGAGCTGAGGGCGGCGGCCGATTTGCAGCAGAACTTTGACCGCCTGGTCCTCCCCGGCGGCGAGTCCACCGTTCAGGGCAAGCTACTTGCCGAACTCGGTATGCTCGAGGGGCTTCGTACACGCATTGTTGAAGGCATGCCTGTATTGGGAACCTGCGCCGGCTTGATTCTGCTGGCGCGCGACCTTGCCGCCCACGACGATAAAGGAACGCCGCGCCTGGCAACCATGGACGTACTCGTTGAGCGTAATGCCTATGGCAGACAGCTCGGCAGTTTTCGCACTCAAGGATCCGTCGCCGGCATCGACGGTGAGGTGCCGCTGACGTTTATCCGCGCGCCCCGTATCGTCGAAGTGCACGGCGACGCTGAGGCCCTAGCCGAAGTCGACGGCCGTTTCGTCGCCGCCCGTCAAGACAATCAGCTCGGTGTTACCTTTCACCCCGAACTCGACGACAACACCCGCCTCCACGAGCTCTTCCTCCAAATGTAGGCAGAAATCAAACGAGCGTGGATTTTCGGACGCATAGCAAATGAGAGTGGATAATCTCCCACTTTGAGCTCGAATGCAGACTCAAACCGGGAGATTATCCACTCTCATCCTATGTAGTCGTTTAAGAACGTCCCCAATGACTACTTCGACAACGCCGATGTTTTGGTACCGACAGCGAAAACCCGCCAGAGCGAGGGAGGCCCTTTTGGGGCGAGATGACGCCATAGGTTGAGCATAAGTCAGCGAGCGGGTCGCATTTGTGACAAGGTGGCGTGAAACGAAAGGGCGCTGACCTTCTGGTCGCGCCCTTGAAGTTGAACGTCAGATTGTCCAAATGCGGCCCGCGCAGCGTCGGCCCGTTACGGCGTTTGGTAAAACGCCGTAACTAAAAGCGATTGCCGCGGAAGCCGCCACCGTTGCGGCCACCACGGTCGCCACCGCGACCGCCGCGGTCGTTACCACGGTTGCCGCCGAAGCCGCCACGATTGCCGCCGCGGTCGCCATAGCCACCACGGTTGCCGCCAAAACCGCCGCGACCGCCACGATCGCCGCCACGGTCACCAAAGCCGCCGCGGCCACCGCGATCGCCACCGCGACCACCACGGTCGCCGCCACGGCCACCGCGATCGCCAAAGCCGCCGCGACCGCCACGGTCGCCGCCACGGCCACCGCGGTCGTCACGGCCGCCGCGAGGACCGCGGTCCTCGTCCAGACCCATGGCGACGAGCGGAGCGATAACCTTATCGAGGGCAGCCATCAGCTCGGTGGCCTCCTCGTAAGAAAGCTCGGGCAGGAGCTTCTCCTTCTTGTTGGCAAGCTCGACCAGACCCTCAGCAGCATCCTCGGCAGCGAAGACGACGATCTTGCGCATATCGCCCTCGGCATCATCGATGCGGCCGACCAGATCGGCAGCCTCGGCCTCGGCCATCAGGCCATCGAGCTCACGAAGGCGCATGCCCAGCAGGTCGGACATTTCCTTCTGCTCCATCTTGGGCTTGAGGTCAAGGAGCTTGATGGCGCGCTCGATGTTCGCCATGCGCTCGGCCTTGGCCTCCTCCTCCTTGGAAATAGCAAAGCGACGGCTACGCAGCAGACGGGCGGCCTTCTGCATCTTGTCCATCAGCTCTTCGTCATCGTAATCAACGGCGGCCTCGACAACCTCGGCCTCCTCCTCGGCGGAAACCTCGTCAGCAGCCTCAACCTCGGCAGCTTCGGTCTCCACGGTCTCGACTGCCTCGACCTCGGCAGCCATGGTCTCGTTCTCGGTCTCGTTCATGATCTCTTCGTTCTCGGACATGAGACTCCTTCTTAGCCCTCTCGGGCATCATCGCCCCATTCGCGGGGCCCGTCGCGCACTCTTTGCGCTTTAAACATTCATGCCTCTCGGCAAAACGTCCATTAGTTTATGGTGTCGCCATCCAATCTAGCTGCAGAATCTATATGCACACATTAATGCGACATGTGCGACTCGCGACGAGCGTACACCAGCGACGTCGCGAACCCAACCACGGCAATTGCAGCTGCCACACGCACGGCAGCTGCAAATCCAATTGCCTGGGCAACGTCCGTCGCAGCGCCAGCGACACCGGCAGTCGCCGCAGAACTCGAGAGCAGGCCGATAAACAGCGACGGGCCAAACGATGCGGCAATCATGTTCCACGTGTTGAGCAATGCCGTTCCGTGAGGATGCTCAGCGGCGGGCAGCGTCTCCAAGCCGGCCGTTTGCGAGGGGCTCAGCACCAAACCGACTCCGGCATACACCACAACGGTCAGCGCCACGACGACGCCGATGTTCATGCTTGCCGCCGTCATCGAGATGGCAGTCTGCCCCACGGCAATCAGGGTAAAGCCGACCGGCAGCAGCGGCCATGCGCCACGGGCGTCCATCACGCGTCCGCCCACAATCGAGGTCACGGCGTTGCAGGCAATCGCCGGCAAAATGAGCAAGCCCGCAACAAGTGCGGTCATTCTGTATGCGCCCTCAAAATAGAGCGGCAACAAAACGCTCATTGAGAACGTCGTCATCATCGACACCACCACAAGCAGACACGCAGGCCAAAAACGAACGCTCGCCATGGGACGCACGTTAAGCACCGGATGCTCGAGTTTGAGCTGACGGGCCGCAAACAGGCCGAGCAGCACAATGGCGGTGAAGAGCGTCACGATGCCGGCAATCAGATTGGTCGAGAACTCGCCTACGGAATACACAAATGCCGTAATGCCGGCCGTGAGCAAAACAACCGACAGAATATCAAGCGTAGTGTTCGAGCGCTCTCCAACATTCTGAACAAGCTTTGCGCCCGCCACAGCGACCACAATGCCGCCCACCAGCGGCACTACGAACACCGCCCTCCAGCCAAACAACGTACACATAAGACCGCTGATCACGGGTCCAAACGCCGGCCCCAGCGTAATGCAGGCACCGCCCAGGCTCAGATACAGGCCGAGCTTCTCGCGCGGAGCGCATGACAGCACCACGTTCATCATGAGCGGGAACAAGATGCCCGATCCCGCAGCCTGCAAAATACGACTTGGCAGCAAAACGCTAAACGACGAAGCGACCAGGCACAGGACTTCGCCGGCGACCATGCATCCGCATGCGAAAAACAGCAGCTTGCGCGTCGAGAAACGGCCGGACAGGAAGGCCATGATGGCCGTAAAGATCGACGTCACGATCATGTAGCCCGAAACGAGCCACTGCGCCGTGGTGGCACTCACCGAAAAGGCCGCCATAATGTCGTGCAACGCCACGTTAATGATGTTCTCGTTAAACGCGGCGACAAAGGCTGCAATATACATTACGACGAGAAGCGCCGCAGTGCCCGATGGCGTTACTCTAACTTGTTGCTGAGATTTGCTCCCCATGCATTTCCTTCCTCTTGGAACGACAGTCGCATCGCCCCAGAGGAACAGTCCAGGGCGAAAAATGAGCCCTAGACTTACGCCAGACGCCGTACACGACGAGTCTGACAACATGGTCCAACGTCGAAAAATTGTAACGCGGACGCACAGCTTTCCTTCCGCGCTATTATTAAAAGTCCACGAAAGCATAAGACATGAGGAGCCCGCCATGATCAAGCCCATCATGAAATCCGAGTTCTTTTTGCGCCTTCCTTCCGAAGACGCGGGACCCGACGACGCCGCGACCGGGCAGGACCTCCTGGATACGCTCAACGAACATGAGCACGAGTGCGTGGGTCTCGCCGCCAACATGATCGGCGTGCGCAAACGCATCATCTGCGTAAAGGACGGCACCAGGGCGCTCCTGATGTACAACCCTCAAATTCTTGAGCAGGTCAATGCCTATCAGACAAGCGAAGGATGCCTCTCGCTAATCGGCGAGCGTCCCTGTACCCGCTATCGCCGCATTAAGGTTGAGTATTTGGACGAGAACTTTGTCCGCCGCATCAAAAACTTCTCGGGCTACACCGCCGAGATCATCCAGCACGAAATCGACCACTGCAACGGCGTCGTGATCTAGTTCCGCCGTTCTACCGAACGGCGGACCACTTGACGCTGCGCGAGCCGCATTCACACCAATCTGACGTTCAATTTCGAGGGCGCGACCAGAAGGTCAGCGCCCTCTCATTTCACGTCACCTTGGCGCAAATGCGGCTCGCTCGCTGTCGTATGTCTATCCTGCGACGCCTCGATTCTTGCGGCGGCAGATACCTAATCCCCTACGCCTGGCGGTAATGATCGAAGAAGTCGGCGAGGTCTTCGAGCGACTCTTTGAGTACTTCCATGCGCGGCAGGTACACGATACGGAAGTGGTCGGGCTCACCCCAGTTAAAGCCGCCGCCGCGCGTAATCAGAATCTTCTTCTCGTGCAGCAGGTCGAGGGCAAACTGCTCGTCATCGGTGATGTTGAACTTCTTAACATCCATCTTGGGGAAGATGTAGAACGCCGCGCGCGGCTTGACCACCGAGATGCCATCGATCTTGCTGAGTGCCTCATACACAAAGTTACGCTGCTCGTAGACACGACCGCCGGGGCGGATGTAGTCGTTAACCGACTGATGGCCGCCGAGCGCCGTCTGGACAATCGACTGAGCCGGCACGTTGGAGCACAGGCGCATGTTAGAGAGCATATTGACGCCCATGATGAAGTCGCTCATGCAGCGCTGGTTGCCCGAAAGCACCATCCAGCCAATGCGATAGCCCGCAATCATATGCGACTTGGACAGGCCGCTAAACGTAATGCAGGGCAGGTCGGGGGCGAGCGAAGCAATGGAGACGTGCTCGTAGCCGTCCATGCACAGGCGGTCGTAGATCTCGTCGGCAAAAATCATGAGCTGGTGCCTGCGCGCGATCTCGACAATGCCCTCGAGCACCTCGCGCGGATAGACAGAGCCCGTGGGGTTGTTGGGGTTGATGATGACGAGGGCCTTGGTCGCGCTCGTGATCTTGGACTCCATATCCTCCAGGTCGGGATACCAATCCGCCTGTTCATCGCACAGATAGTGCACGGGATGACCGCCGGCAAGGGTTGCGCACGCCGTCCAGAGCGGATAGTCGGGGCTGGGGATCAGGATCTCGTCGCCGTTGTCGAGCAGCGCGTTCATCGAAAGCTGAATGAGCTCGGACACGCCGTTGCCCGTGTAGATATGCTCCATCTGAACATTGGGCAGGCCTTTGATCTGCGAATACTGCATGATCGCCTTGCGCGCAGAGAACAGGCCGCGCGAGTTGGAATAGCCTTCGCAGTCGGGCAGCTGCTGGCGCATATCCTTAATGACCTCATCGGGCGTGCGGAAACCAAAGGGCGCGGGGTTGCCGATGTTGAGCTTGAGGATGCGCTCGCCTTCGTCCTCCATACGGGCTGCCTCGTCGACGACGGGACCGCGCACGTCATACAGGACATTCTCGAGTTTGGTGGATTTAGAAAAAGTACGCATGGTGGTGCTCCTTGGAATTTGAGCCGTGGGACTAGGTTCGGATTTGGCAACGTTATGGGACGGAGGGGTCTCACCTTGGTCGGCGTCACCGGCGAGCAGCCAGGTAACATCGACCTCCAAAATGCGGGCGAGCAGCTCTGCCACATCGCGCCGCGGAATCGTCTTGCCGCTCACATATTGGCTCATCTGACTCTTGCCGAGTTTTTTGCCGAGCATCTCCGATGCGCGGATTACGTCCGACTGGCGAACGTCGCGATCGGACATAGTCTGTCGCAGGCGATCGCTAAACGTCTCTTGGGCCACTAGAACCTCCTTGCTGGCAAAGTTCAATTTATAGAACACGAATTGAACCTGAGTTCAATTTAGGCAGCAGTATAGCGCGGCGCATTATCCGGAAGTTCAATTTCATAAGAAAATGTACCAGACTCCGAGATTTGCCCAAAGCGAACAATGACGTGTACACGTTTAGAGATATTCAAGGAAGCGAGCCGCCGCAAGCGAAACGTCAGCGGTGCGGTATATGGCGTTGATCTGCCGATGGGGACGTCCCTCGAGCGGGCGCACGGCAACATCGAACTGGCAGCGGCGCAAGATGAGCGCGGGAAGAATGCTCACGCCCAGGCCGTCCTCGACCATGGCCATAATCGCATAGTCATCCCAGGTCGACAGCTTGGAGCGCACCGCCAGGCCCGCGCGGCGAAACAGCGGCGTAATCTCGTCGTCGCTACCGCGTTCCAGCAGAATAAACTGCTCGTTGGCCAAATCGGCAAGGGAAACGACCTCCGCGGTGGCAAGCGAGGAGCCCGCTGGCACCACGGCCATCAGCTCGTCTTGTACCAACGGCCGCGACGCCATGCCGGCGCCGCGTGGCTCGCGCGGAATAAAGCCCAAGTCGCAGCGGCCTTCTGCCACCCATTGCTCAATCTCGGAGTAATCGCCCATCAGCAACTCATAATCGACGTCCGGATGATCGGCGCGAAACCGCGCGATCACCGGCGGCAGTACATGGGTCGCCACACTCGAAAACGTACCGATACAGATCTTGCCACGCATGAGCCCTCGCATCTCGTCCACGCGTCGCTGCAGGCGGCCAAACTCTTCGCATAACGCCTCGACTGCCGGCATGACCTGCCGCCCGTCGGCAGAAAGCACCACGCCCTCGCGGCTGCGATCAAGCACCTTAAAACCCCAGTCTGCCTCAAGGTCGCCCACCATACGGCTCACGCCCGACTGCGAATAGCTCAGCCGCTCTGCAGCACGCGTAAAGCTGCCGGCACGCACCGTCTCAAGCAGCACTTGCATCTTTTGGATATTGGTCTCCACGGCACGTCCCCACCCTTGCATGAGTTTTTGTCATGTTTGCCATGCATTATATTCGCTTTTCTTCTAAAGCCAGTTCACCCATAGTGAACATGTTCGGATATAGAGGGGATGTCAGCGCATGAACAACGGACTGTTTACGTACTTAGCAGCATTGCTATTGTTTGGCTCAAACGGCATCATCGCCGCTGCCATCGCGCTGCCGAGCTCTGATATCGTGCTCCTGCGCACGTTTTTGGGCGCACTCTCGCTTGTCACCATCCTCGCCATCACTCAACGCCATAAACTGCAGGTGCCATCTCGCCCCCGCGAAGCCGCAGCCCTTCTCCTCTCGGGAGCCGCGCTGGGCGCCAGCTGGATTTCTCTGTTCCGCGCCTACCAGACGATCGGCGTCGGCGTATCCTCGCTGCTGTATTACTGCGGTCCCATCATCGTTATGGCCCTCTCCCCGCTCATTTTTGGCGAGAAGCTGACCGGCGGTAAAATTACCGGCTTCATAGCCGTCGCCTGCGGCGCCTTCCTCATCGCAGCCCAAGGTCTCGGCGGCAATATGCCCATCGCAGGCATCGTGTGCGGCATCGCCTCGGCCTTCTGCTACGCGTTGATGGTCATTGCCAGCAAGGGAGCGCCACATATCGAAGGTCTCGAGAGCTCCACGCTCCAGGTGAGCGCCGCCTTTTTGACCGCGCTGGTCCTTACGCTCCTCACGCAGGGGCCCCCTCATTCCTGTCCGCCGGCGTCGCCGCCAGTATTGATTGGCGCGCCGTCGTCATGCTCGGCGTCGTCAACACCGGCATCGGCTGCCTGCTCTACTTTAGCGCCGTCGCCAAACTGCCCGTCCAGACCGTCGCCGTCGTCGGCTACCTCGAGCCGCTTTCGGCGGTCGTGTTCTCGGCCGTCCTTTTGGGCGAAACCATAACACCGGTCCGCCTGATGGGCGCCGCGCTTATCATCGGCGGCGCGATTTTTTGCGAACTCGCCGGCAAACGCGCAGACGCCAAAGCAAGCATCGCCCAAGCGGCACGTGCCTAAAAGCCCCTGCTCTGAAATACTACCTGCGTATATGAATAATCCCCAGATGGGGATTATTGTCTAAAACACCCCGATGTGCCAAACTGCTCTTATATGTATAAAGATGGCATAAAGGTCTACTGCTCGTGGCAGAGGCCAGATGTCCAAGGGAGTCCACGTGGCACACAACAAGCTGGAGGCAAGCCTCCAAGACCAGCGTAGTCAAAGCGGGCATGGAGCCATTCCCCTCTCCGCTGGCATGCTGCTCGTTACGCTCGGCGTCGTCTACGGTGACATCGGCACGAGCCCCATGTACACCATGAAATCAATCGTCGCCAACAACGGCGGCATCGGTACCGTCAGCGAGGACATGATCTTGGGCGCGCTCTCGCTCGTCATCTGGACCATGACACTCGTGACCACGGTCAAGTACGTTGTAATCGCCATGAAGGCCGACAACCATAACGAGGGCGGCATCTTCGCCCTGTTTAGCTTGGTGCGCAAAGTGGCGCCTTGGCTGATTCTTCCCGCCATGATCGGCGGCGCGGCGCTGCTCGCCGACGGCATCCTCACCCCCGCCGTCACGGTTACCACGGCCATTGAGGGCCTGCGCACTATCGAGTGGGGCCACGCGCTATTGGGTGACGGGCAAACCAACGTCATCATTATTACCATCATCATTATCTGCGGCCTATTTGCCATGCAGCGCGCCGGTACCTCGTCGATCGGCAAGCTGTTCGGCCCGCTCATGACACTGTGGTTCCTGTTCCTGGCAGGCGCCGGCCTGTTCAACATGCTCGGCAACCTGTCCATCTTGCGCGCGCTCAACCCCATCCGCGGCATCATGTTCCTGTTCTCGCCCATCAACCACTCGGGCATCATGGTGCTCGGCTTTGTCTTTCTGTCGACGACCGGCGCCGAGGCGCTCTATTCGGACATGGGTCACGTGGGCAAAGCTAACATTTACGCATCCTGGCCGTTCGTAAAGGCGGCCCTTATCCTCAACTATCTGGGTCAGGGCGCTTGGCTGCTCGCCAATAACTCCAACCCCCAGATGCTCGCGATGGATATCGTCAACCCGTTCTATATGATGCTCCCCGAGCCCCTGCGCCCCTTTGCCATCGTGCTTTCGGCCGTAGCGGCCATCATCGCCTCGCAGGCGCTCATCACCGGCTCTTTCTCGCTGGTATCCGAGGCAACGCGCCTCAACCTTATGCCGCATCTGCGCATCCACTACCCCAGCGACACCAAGGGCCAGCTCTATATTCCGCTCGTCAACAACATCATGTGGGTCGGCTGCATCTTCATCGTGCTGCTGTTCCAAAACTCCGAGCGCATGGAGAACGCCTACGGCCTCGCGATTACCGTGACCATGCTCATGACCACGACGCTTTTGACGAGCTACATTGCCGGCATCCTCAAGCACAAGCTGGGTGCCTGCGTCTTCGCCCTGCTCTTTGGTGCCATTGAGCTATGCTTCTTCGCCTCGTGCCTCACCATGTTCTTTGACGGCGGCTACGTCATGATCTTCCTGGCCGCACTGCTGTTCGGCCTTATGTATGTGTGGCGTCGCGGTACCGCCATCGAGCGCACGCAGACGATTCTGCTGCCCGTCTCCAAGTACATTGACCAGCTCAACCGCCTGCGCAACGACGAGACCTACCCCGTACTCGCCGACAATCTGGTGTTCCTCACCAACAGCCCCGATCCGCTCACACTCGACCGCGACGTGCTCTATTCCATCCTGGACAAACATCCCAAGCGCGCCAAGGCATATTGGTTCATCAACGTACACGTTACCGACGAGCCCTATACGCACGAGTATTCCGTTGAGACCTTTGGCACAGACTTCCTGTTCCGCGTGCGCTTGGACCTGGGCTTTAAGGTCAATCAGCGCATCAACGCCTACCTGCGCCAGATCGTTGGCGACCTGATGGCATCGGGTGAGTTGCCGCCGCAGCATCACACCTACTCCATCTACGAGACACGCGGCAACGTGGGCGACTTCCGTTTTTGCATGCTGCGCAAGATGCTTGCCCCCGAAACGGACATCAACCGCAACGACCATCGCGTCATGGCCATCAAGTACGCCGTCCGCCGCGCCTGCGGAAGCCCGGCACGTTGGTACGGTCTCGAGAACTCGGCCATCATCATCGAGTACGTGCCGCTGTTTGCCCGCATGCGTCCGGCAGTCAAACTCGTTCGCACCCAGGTGCCACTTGAAGTTCAAATCGAGGAAGCCGAGGAAATGGAAGTCGACATCTTCTCGGACGACTTGGTCAACGGCAACGAAGCCGGTAGGAATATGAACGTCGATCCCACCGAGCTGCTCGAGAGCGTCGCCGATACGCCCGAACAGCAACTGCTCGACGGCCTCGAGAGCGAACAACTCAACGACGCCAACTTCTAGCGACGTCATAAATCAACGACAGCGGCCCTGCACCTCACGAGAGACGCAGGGCCGCTTTGCATTGCAGTAAAGCTAACGGCTACGAACGACGCGGCTCGGGAACCACGAGTCTATCGGGGCTTGCGCCCTCGGCATCCATCAGGCTCACGTAGCGAATCGACGGATCCCCATACATCGCGTAGTAATAATTGCCCGTGCGCGCGCTAAAGCATCCGGTGTAGATAGTCTTCTCGAACTTGCCATCGCCCATCCTGGACGCCCCCTCGATCATCACCACGCCCTCGAGCGAGCGGAACATGCGGACGACGTTTTCGGTCTCGCTCTCCTTTTGCGGGTAATTGGCATTGAGGTACGCCGCCTTTACAAAACGGCTCGGCGAATAGCAGTCACCCGGAATACCGCGCATGCCGGCACCGGCTCCATAGGGCTTAAGCTCGGCGCCACGCCACTTCGCCGTCTGCGGAAAATCGCTTGTGGCGGTGATATAGGTGCGGAGGTTTTCCATGTGCCACGGGAAGGTCGGCTGGTTGGCAAGGGTGTCGACCGGGTCGTCGTATACATGCAGGCCGTCAGCCATCATCTCGACCACGATGCTGCGCTGGCTGTCGCCGATAATCCAATGGAGCAGCGACACGCCCAGCCCCTCTCCGGCAGATTTGGCAACAATCACCGTGTCGCGCAGCGCGGCCTCGACCTCATCGACCGTCGAGAACGTCGCTGCCACCCACAGGGGAAACTCATAGGCCGCGATATTGGTCTTTCCATCAACCGGCCCCTCGGCATACTCGGCATAACCCGGGAAATTGAGGCCCGCCACGGCGAGGCCCGCATCGTTGCCGCAATCGAAGAACATAGGGTAGTTCTTGTAATCGATGCACATACCGATCACCGCGTGTGCCGCTGTCGCGTCGTCGATAAACGAATACGGAATCTGAAACCCGCGCGGCATCACGCGAACCTGTTGGCCGTAGTCAAAGCTCCAGTCGAGGTTGCGGCCTAGATACATGTGGCCAGAATTATCGGTAAATCGAATACTCGTGCACATAGCGCCTCCTAGCTTTACGTTCTTGCTAATTTCATTGTCTCCAAACAAAAAGGCGCTAAACACAAAAGCCCGGACATGACAACAATGTCACGCCCGGACTATTCAAGCTGGATAAACTCAACCAAGTTAACCCCGCAGGTCGTCTAAGGGGTCAAAGTGCCGCAGATTGCCACGAAAGAGGAGCGAAGCGTACTAACGGTACGCAAGCGACGATTGAGCGGCAAGGTGCGGTGCTTTGGTCCCCTTAGACCAACTTGCCGAGACAGTGGTCGATCATATGCTGGATCATTTGTGCCTCAAAGCCCGCGTAGTCGCGGCGGCACTCCTTCATCTTGCCGTCGACGATCTGGTCAAAGGCGACCTTGCACTTGATATAGCGCGTGGACTTGGTGATCTCCTCGTGCGTCAGACAGCTCTCCTCCATCTTGCTGGCGCCCAGGCCAAACACCAGACGGGGGTTGTAGAGCACGTGGGGCTCGCCGGCAT
>ENA-OQJC01000120-OQJC01000120.1-human-gut-metagenome-genome-assembly--contig:-NODE-120-length-22328-cov-4.035314_pt1 | contig 22328 bp, 16 predicted proteins | sample MGYA00242600_ERZ504766 | MGnify/ENA primary metagenome ERZ504766 (study PRJEB26092, sample SAMD00036364) | human gut metagenome | host: Homo sapiens | study: EMG produced TPA metagenomics assembly of...
GTTACTCTGACCTCTTGCTGATAATTTTTGAGCATTTCTGCAAACTTTAGAAGCCCCGGCATATTATTAAGTGAATTCTTCCATTCGCTTAATTTGTTACTGAGTTCTTGAAATTTTGCTAACGCTTCTGGAGATATCGCTTTCGTAACATTTTTTATATAATTCTTCCTGCTTCTTAGCTATCTCAAGTGCTTTCCTATACTCCTGTGAATTCTCAAAATCATTACTCATCTTCTCATCCTCATGACGTGAAACAACTTTTGCGAAAAAGTATCCTTTCGCCAAAATGTATATCTCCCATTTCCCAAAGCCTATCCCCTGGGGTAAACATCCGGTTATATCATCACTCTACGGAAACAGAAACACACATCTATTTTATTCCCAAAATGGCGAAATCCTTTGATTTATTGGGCTTTTCTCGACAGAAGGCAGACTGTTTCTACGTGCGTCGTATGAGAAAACTGATCAAATGCCTGCCACTTCATGAGTTCATACTTCTCTTCACAGAGTATCTTCAAATCCCTTGCCAATGTTGCCGAATCGCAGCTCACATATACAATCCTCTCCGGTGACATCGCAAGCATTGTGTCCAGACACTTCTCATCACAGCCCTTTCTTGGAGGGTCAACGACTATCACATCCGGGCGAAGCATATCTGTACGTCCGGTGGTTTTTGTATCATCAGTGATATTCTCTGTTTTCTTTGCATTCTCATAAAACTGTGGCAGCACCTCCTCAGCCTTTCCTACGAAAAACTGTGCATTTGTGATGCCATTGAGCTTCGCATTGTTTTTGGCATCCTCGATTGCCTGAGGCACTATTTCCACTCCGTACACCTGCTTTGCCTTCTGTGACAAAAAGAGCGATATGGTACCGATACCACAGTAGAGGTCCCAGACATTTTCATTTCCTGTGAGCCCTGCAAATGCAAGTGCCGTGCTGTAAAGCTTTTCTGTCTGCTTCGGGTTTACCTGATAGAACGACTGTGGCGAAATCTGATATGTGATGCCTGTCCCCTGTGGTGTGAAATCAGGGTAAGAAAGCAGATGGATGGTGTCCTCAATATATGGTCTGCCCCATATGCAGACCGTCTTTTTGCCGAGGATGACATTTGTGTTTTCCTTGTTGATATTGTAGGAAATCGAAGTCATTCCATCGATTTTTGAGAGTCTTTCGCACAGTGTATCCGCTGCTAGGTGTTCAGGCTCCAGCTCATCTGCATTTATCACAAGACACACCATAATCTGCTTTGATGTAAAACCATATCTGATAAGCACATGGCGCACGAGCCCTTTGTGTGTGTTCTCGTCATACGGTGTGATGCCGCACTCATTCATCCATTCCTTTATGATGTCGAGTATCTCTTTGTTTTGCGGCACCCCAAGCCTGCAGTCCTCGACCGGGATGATATTGTGGCTTCGCGATGCATAAAAGCCTGTCACTATATTGCCATCCCTGTCATATCCCACCGGAAACTGTGCCTTGTTGCGGTAGCGGTATGGATTGTCAGCGCCAACAGGCGGCTGCATTTTACTGTCCAGCTTTGCCTCGGAAAATCCACCTATACGCATGAGATTGTTGCGCACCTTATTATTTTTAAATTCAAGCTGCTTTTCATAGGATAGCGCCTGTATCTGGCAGCCGCCACACCTCTTGTGCAACTCACATTGCGGCTCAACGCGAAAAGTGGAAGGGGTCTTAATCTCTTCCACTCTTGCGTAGCCATAGTTTTTCTTTAATTTTGTTGCGCGGGCTGTTATTACGTCACCAATCAGTGCATCCTTTACGAAAAAGGTCATGCCATCATAATGTCCGATACCCTCGCCGTCCGTTCCCATATCTGTTATTTCAAGTTCAAATATGTCATTTTTTTTCATGCTTTTCTCTTCTTTATTTTATGTATAATGATATGAGGGTCAAAAGGTATTTTGCCCCTCATTTATGATTAATATCGTCCGCCTTTTTACACACTTGTTCTGCGGAAATTTGTCTCCATAAATCTGTTGTAGCCCTGCCACTTTGTATCGTTTTCAGGCACATTTACAAGCAGCTCCCTGAAGGTCTCCATCTTGGCATCTATGTTGTCTGCAAAGCTAAGTGCAAGTGCCTCGACAAGTGCCGGCTTTTTCGGAGAGCCAAACTCAAGCTCGCCGTGGTGGGCAAGTATACAGTGCTTAAGCTCGTTTGCGAGTACTACCGGGAAGCCGTCGATGCTCTTGATTGCATCGCCTACCCACTCTGCACCAATCATGATATGTCCGAGGAGCTGACCAGCGTCTGTATAGTCATTCTCCGGGAAAGTAGAAAGCTCCTTTAATTTTCCGATATCATGGAAAATAGCTGCTGTAAGAAGCAGGTCACGGTTTAAAACCGGATACATTTTTGCAAAATAATCACAGTTCTTCGTCACACCGAGTGTATGCTCCAAAAGACCTCCTACAAAGCCGTGGTGCACGCTCTTTGCGGCTGAATGGAACTTGAAACGGCGCTCAAACTCCTTATTATCAAAAAAGCTATGTAAGAGCTGTGACAGGTACTGATTCTTTACAGAGCCGATAAAGCCCATGAGTTCCTTATACATTACCTCGACATCCTTATCGCTGACCGGCAGATAATCCGCAGGGTCATATTCTCCCTCGTTCACCTTTCTCGCACGCTTTATGGAACACTGTAAATTGCCCTGAAAGCTTGTGATATCACCGGTTATGGCTATGTAATCCATTGCATCAAATTCCTCAATGCCTACTGAGCCCACATCCCATATCTTGGCATCCAGCGTGCCTGTCTTATCCTGCAGGATAACATTGTCATAAGGCTTTCCGCTTTTGGTCATGGCTGTCTGCTTGCTCTTGCATAAAAAAATCTCATTGATTCTCTCTCCCTCGCGGAGAGTTGAAATATACTTCATATATCCTCCTAATTTCGGCTAATTCATCACTCCGATTTTCACCTGACAGGTAATCTCCGTGTAGCCGTTGCTTCCTTTTCTCTTTACTTTCAGATTGCAGGTATCCTCAGGCTTTTGCTTCATAAGCTGTGTGTTGTACGCGGACACATTCGACACATCTGTATTGTTTACCGCAACTATCACATCTCCGCTTTGAAGCCCCGAGACAAATGCCGGTGAATCCATGGTAACCTGCTTTATATAAACACCCTTTGGGATGTTATATCTGTTTGCTTATTTTTTCTGTAACTGTAGTACAGGTGATGCCTATGTACGGCACATCTGCGCCGCTCTCGAGCTTTTCAATGACAGGTGACAGGTCGCTTATGCTGACAGCCGTGAGCGTATTGTTTTCCTCCGCCGGATTGAAATCCTGCAGCGAAAGCCCTATGACCTGACCATCTGTATTAATCAGTATACCGCTCTGCAACTTGTTGCTTGCGATATCTGTGGTGAGCACCGAGTAATTGTTGTCCTGCGCCGACAGCTCGTTGGTTGTTGACGTTACAAGACCTGTGAGAATGGCATAGTTTGCCTCAAGCGCAATGACAGATGCTCCTCTTGAAACAATATTTGAATTACCAAGCTCCGCAACCGCTATAGCCCCTGTTGTGGTGTCGTCCAGAAGTGACTTATCCACGGAAATGATTGCTATACCTGTATTGCTGTCATACTTGACCAGCGCAGCATCAGCCATCATGTCGTTTACAAAGGTTACACTAAGCTTATCCGCCTTATCCACTACATTTTTCTCTGTCAGAATGATCAGCTGCTTTCCATTGTCCCTCAGTATCACTCCCACTCCCTGACCCTCGGTCTCATATGAATTGTTGAAAATATCAGTGGCATCTGTCACACCCGTGACTCCTACTACAAATTTCGAGGCCGAAGCGCCCACGCTGTAGAGCTGGTTCTGCACTGCCTGATAATCTGCGAGTGTAGGCTGATATGTCTGCGAAGACGGCTCCGAAGAAGTGCCGGACTCTGTGCTTTGTGTACCATTTTCACTATATGCATCATTGCTGTCATCTATGCCAGGCTGCTGTGTAGCTATCTGCACATCATTATATTTTTCCATCTGAAGCTTTTTTTGATTGTCTGTTGATAACCGGCAGAAATATAGCAAAAACAATGCTTGCAGCCACTGCAAATGCCACTCCGCATAGTGCTGCTGTGCCTGCTTTTTTGCAAGTCTTTTTTATTCAGCGGTTTATCCTTTATCTTTTCTCTGATAAATTGCTCCATATTGTCACCCTGATTAGATGTCTTTAGTTACTATCTTACATTATATTCTGAATTATATTGCGTTGCAACCATATTTTTTTGAGTACGGGCTTGTGGCATGTACCCGCCGGACTGCTGCAAGCCCTTACTTTTTGGCTCGTTTAACAAACTGGTTCGTTATGTATTAAACTTTATGTTATCATCTTGTAATTATCATTTAATACATATTTATTATGGTTTTTTTGAAGATTTTCAGCTATAATATGATAAGCTATACAGTAAATATGAATTTAATATTCAACTACCAAAATATAAGGATATAGAAATGAATAAAAAGTTTACAAAACATTGGAATATAACAAAATCCTCACCATGCTAAGCAGCTACGCAGCATGTGATGAGACAAAGAAGCGGTGTCTTTCGCTTGAGCCTATCACCGATTTATACGAAATCAGACATCTGCAGACCACCACTGCCGATGCACTAAGCCGCCTGTATAAGGACAGCGGAGTGTCCTTCGTTGGCATACACAATGTACATGCTTCCCTAAAGAGACTCGATATCGGCGGAGCTCTGAATACGACCGAGCTTCTTCGCATCTGCAGTCTTTTGGAGGTTGCAAAGCGCGTGAAGGCTTATGGCAGAAGCGCCATGGATAATGAGAAGCAGGATTCACTCTCCGGTCTGTTTTCAGGGATTGAACCGGTTTCTGCGCTCTGCGACGAGATTAAGAGGTGCATTTTATCTGAGGAAGAGATTGCCGATGATGCGAGTCCTGAGCTTTTTAAGATAAGAAAGAGCATACGCGGCATGAACGACAGAATCCATGCGCAACTCACCAAGCTCATGAACAACAGCACAACGAGGACATATCTGCAAGATGCGGTTGTGACCATGCGCGACGGCAGATATTGTCTGCCTGTAAAGGCTGAGGCAAAGGGCAATGTACCCGGCATGATGCACGACCAGTCATCTACCGGCTCTACCCTTTTTATCGAGCCGATGGCTGTCGTCAATTTGAATAATGAGCTCAAGGAGCTTTTCATAAAGGAGCAGGATGAGATTGAAAAAATCCTTGCAGCGCTCAGCGACAAGGTTGCCATGAATGCGGCTGCTTTGGAGCAGGACTATGAGATTCTTTCAGAGCTTGACTTCATTTTTGCAAAAGCAAATCTGGCTAAATCATATAACGGTGTGGCACCGGAGTTCAACACCGAGGGACATATCAATATCAGAAAGGGCCGTCATCCGCTTTTGGATGCTAAAAAGGTGGTCCCTATAGATGTACGGCTCGGCGAGGACTATAAGCAGCTCATCATCACCGGACCAAACACCGGCGGTAAAACTGTTTCACTAAAGACTGTCGGACTTTTGACTCTCATGGGTCAGGCAGGTCTTCACATTCCTGCGGCTGACAGGTCAAAGCTCGCCATCTTTGAGGATGTCTTTGCGGATATAGGCGATGAACAGAGTATTGAGCAAAGTCTCAGTACCTTCTCGTCTCACATGACCAATATCGTAAAAATTCTTGAAAAAGCTGATGACAGAAGCCTTTGCCTGTTCGATGAGCTCTGCTCGGGAACCGACCCGACAGAGGGTGCGGCACTTGCCATCTCAATTTTAAACAGACTGCACCAGTATGGTGCCATCACCATGGCCACCACACACTACAGTGAGCTGAAGGTATATGCACTTTCCACAGACGGTGTGGAAAATGCCTGCTGCGAGTTCAACGTGGAGACTTTAAGCCCTACCTACCGCCTGTTAATCGGTATTCCTGGAAAGAGTAACGCATTTGCGATCTCATCAAAGCTTGGTCTGGACGAAAACATCATCGAGGATGCAAAAAGCAGAATTAATGATAACGACCTCGATTTCGAGGATCTGATTGCAAGCCTCGAGTCACAGCGACAGACTATCGAAAAGGAACAGCTTGAAATCAACAGCTACAAGGCCGAGATTGAAAAGCTCAAGAAACAGCTCGAAGAGAAAAATGAGCGCATAGACAAGAGCAAAGACAAGATTTTACGCGAGGCAAATGAGGAAGCCTACAAGATACTGCAGGATGCAAAGGAACTTGCCGACAAAACCATCCGCAATTTCAACAAATACGGACAGGGGCAGGCTCCTATGAGCCAGATGGAAAAGGAGCGCTCTGCCCTTCGTGACAAGATGAATGACAAGGAAAAGAAGCTGTCAGACATCAAGAAAAACACTGCCAAGGCAAATCACAAGGCGCCTAAGAAGCTGCGCATCGGTGATTCTGTGCTTGTACTCTCCCTCAATCTGAAGGGAACCGTCCACACTCTGCCAAACGCCAAGGGCGATTTGTATGTGCAAATGGGTATACTGCGCTCGCTGGTTAATATTAATGACCTCGTGCTCTTAAACGACGATGTATCTCCTGCCAAGAAGTACGGCGGCAGCGGAAGCAAGATAAAGATGAGCAAATCGCTGTCAGTTTCATCAGAAATCAACCTGATAGGAAAGACTACGGATGAGGCACTTGCTCTCTTGGATAAATACTTAGACGACGCATATATCGCTCATCTTTCATCAGTGCGCATTGTCCACGGAAAAGGCACCGGTGCACTGCGAAAGGCTGTGCATGGACTTTTAAAGAGGACAAAAACTATTGCGGAATACCATCTCGGTGAGTTTGGTGAGGGCGATGCCGGAGTAACCATCGCAACCTTTAAATAACGACAATGTACTTTTACGGAATATAAATAAATTTTAAGAAGGAGATTAGAAATGGCTGTTAAACAGAAAATACTGATAGTAGACGACGACAACAATATAGCAGAGCTTATATCTCTATATCTGACCAAGGAATGCTATGACACCAAAATCGTAAATGACGGTGAGCAGGCTCTTATCGCGTTCGAGCACTACAAGCCAAACATGCTTCTTTTGGACCTCATGCTTCCGGGCATAGACGGCTATCAGGTATGCCGTGAGATACGTGCAAAGTCCGATGTGCCGATTATCATGCTCTCCGCAAAGGGCGAGGTATTTGACAAGGTTTTAGGCCTGGAGCTTGGCGCCGACGACTATATACTCAAGCCCTTTGACTCAAAGGAGCTTGTGGCAAGAGTCAAGGCCGTGCTCAGACGCTTCCAGCCTGCAAAGCCGGAGGCCTATGCTTCCGTAGATATCAAGTGTGTGGAGTACCCAGGGCTTATTGTAAATCTGTCGAACTACTCTGTCACTTATGACGGACAGCAGATTGATATGCCGCCAAAGGAGCTTGAGCTTTTATATTTTCTTGCCTCATCTCCAAATCAGGTGTTTACAAGGGAGCAGCTTCTGGACAACATATGGGGCTATGAATATGTCGGCGACACCCGCACTGTCGATGTGCATGTAAAGCGTCTCCGCGAGAAAATCAAGGACAAGCCAACCTGGCGCATCGCAACTGTCTGGGGTATCGGATACAAGTTTGAGGTAAAATAATAATGAAGCACACCATCTACTCTAAGCTGTTAATCAGCTACCTGATTTACGGTGTCATCGCTTTTTTCATTATATGCACCTTTACACAGCATCTCACCACAGACTATATTGAAAAGCAGGAGGCTTCCAATCTCTACAGGGAGGCCTCCATCATAGCAGGTGACTATGCCAGTGAATACTTTGGTTCATCCATGTCGCTTAGCGATTTCCAGAATCACATGAAAATCGTAGCCGACTATATGGATGCCGAGGTATGGGTGGTCAGCCCTGACGGTGAGCTGCTCATGGACTCAGATGATCCGTCAATAGGCATTGATATCCAAAATGACAGTTCTAAGCCTGTAGTGATAAATGGATTTGATGTCACCGATTTTGGCAGCGACAACTATATGATTGGAAATTTTTACGGCTCCTTCAAGCATAGGATGCTGTCCGTATTTTCCCCGGTAAATGTCTCGTACCAGAATATCGGCTACATAGTCATTCACAAGACAATGAGCCATATCACGGCAGGTGTAAACGGTTTTATGAATATCTCCTTTTACACTGTAGCGCTCATTTTTGTAGTGGCATTTATTATGCTTGTCACGATGAGCCGCTCCATTTACCGTCCTATCTCCAAAATCACAAAGACCGCAAAGAAGTATGCAAAGGGCGATTTCACTGCCCAGATTGATGTACATTCCAATGACGAAATCGGCTATCTGGCAAACACACTAAACTACATGGCAACGGAGCTAGATACGCTTGAGGAGGATCAGCGCAAGTTTGTTTCCAACGTGTCACACGACTTTCGCTCCCCTCTTACCTCGATAAAGGGCTACGTGGAGGCAATGCTGGACGGAACCATTCCTGTTGAGATGCAGGATAAATACTTAAACATCATCCTTTTTGAGACCGAGAGGCTTAATAAGCTCACCAAGAGTCTTATCGATCTGAACCAGTTCGGTCATCACGGCATACATCTGGATATTGCCGATTTTGACATCAATACAATGATCCGCACGACAATCCTTACCTTCGAGGGTAAATGCAATGAAAAGGGCTTAAGCTTTGACCTGCTGCTCACCGGAAAAGAGCTTTTCGTGCGCGGTGATATGGTCAAAATCCAGCAGATTCTTTACAACCTGATAGACAACGCTGTGAAGTTTTCAAATAATGATTCGAGTATCAAGATTGAGACGAGTATCAGAAATGAAAAGGTGTTTATATCAGTAAAGGATCACGGTATCGGTATACCAAAGGACAGCCTTTCAAAGATCTGGGAACGCTTCTACAAGAGTGATTTATCCCGCGGAAAGGATAAGCGCGGTACGGGACTTGGCCTGTCTATAGTTAAAGAAATCGTGCAGGCGCATGGTGAGAATATAAATGTGATAAGTACTGAGGGTGTGGGAACTGAGTTTATATTTACGCTGCCGCTCAGCAAAAAAGAAGGGTGAGGCGCCTTGTGGCGCCTCGCTTTTTAGGTTGTGAGACTGCCGGAGAGTACACAGTATATTCCTCAGAATAATGTGAAGTCAGCCGCGGTTATTTGTCCGGACAGATTACGGTTTTATTTACATTTTCTTTCTTTTTACTTTATGGAACTCCGCGGCAGTTCACATTTTTCTTCGGAACACACCGTGTACTCTCCGGCTAATTCAGGTTTATGAGCGAGGCGCTTTGCTGCCTTGCATTCTGGCAGTGCCGGACTTATTTCACTGGCGTGAAATTTTGTCCGGCACTTTTTACTTTTAAATTTAAAGCTCATTTCACTTATGCGAAATGAGCTTTATTTTATATCATATTCTTATGGTTCATATTTGCTGCCGGACGGGTCGGTTACTGTGTAGTCGCCGCCGGATATGTCGGCTGTGGTTTCAAAGTCTGTGATGTCCTGATTTACGGTACCCTCGAACAGGTCATATGTGAAGGTGTAGCCCTGTGCCGATACTGCTTTGACATATATTTTGATATTGCTTGCAGCTGTGACAGGGATTAAGTCTTCGATTTTGACTGTGCCTTCGAGGCTATGGAGCTTACCGTCGTCCTCTTTTGAGGCATCAGAGGTATCATTTTCCGTGTTATTCTTTGAACCATCTTTTTTGGCATCATCCTTCCGGCTTAAGGCGGATGTGATGGAGTCTGTGTCTGCAGAGTCTGCACTGTCCGTGCCGTTTTCTGCCAACAGCTGTCTGATATCGTATGTCTTTAGCTCTGTATCTGAGCTTGCAACTACGAGCTGCACACTGTTAAAGTCAAAGTAATCATTTCCCATGACCGCTACATCTACATCCGTGCCAAGCTTTATGCTGCCATTGTCAAAGGTTGGTTTATCGGCAAGTATGCCGGATGCTACATTTTTGAACACTGATGTCACACCTTCAAACTTATCGAGCACCTCTGTGCTTCTCTTATTTCCGTCAACAAACAGAAATGTCACATTGCCTGCATAGTCATCTGACAGCGGAAGTGTGGCCTCACCCGTATACTTGATGCCGTCTAGCTCGAGCGGTATCTCGTTTGTACCGAAAAATACACTGGTTTTTGTATCCTCTGTGTACTCCTTTGGCACCACCGAGACAGAGACTGTGTATGTCTTATCGGTAAAGTCTGCACTTTTTAAGGAAATATCCCAGTCTGTTATGAGGCTGGCCTCCTCCTCAAGGGTGGACTTGATATCATCCTGCATGGTCTGCACATCGGAAAGTATCACCGATGTGTTGTCTGAGGTATATGACATCTGTGTCTCGAGTCTTTTTTATCCTATTATTAAGCAATACTGCCCCCGCAATAAGTGCGGCGAGCAGTATTATGGTAATCGCATTAGAAAATTATTTTTTTTCAAATTCATATTATAGTGTTATTCCTCATCTTCCTCTGCAGCTACAGCTATTCCAAGCTCCTCAAGCTGCTTTGGATCTACAGTTCCGGGTGCCTCTGACATGAGGTCCGAAGCATCCTTTACCTTAGGGAATGCAATAACCTCCTTGATATTGTCTGTATGCAGCATATGCATGCAGATACGGTCAACACCGAAGGCAAGTCCTGCGTGTGGCGGTACGCCATATGAGAATGCATCAAGCAGGAATCCAAACTGCTCATGTGCACGCTCCTTTGTGAAGCCAAGCACCTCAAACATCTTCTCCTGGATGTCATCCTGATGGATACGCACTGAACCTCCACCGAGCTCTGTACCATTGAGTACGATATCATATGCCTTTGCACGAACTGCGCCCGGATCTGAGTCTATCTTGTCCCAATCCTCCTCCATAGGCATAGTGAATGGATGATGCATTGCCATAAATCTGTTTTCCTCATCAGACCACTCAAGGAGTGGGAACTCTGTTACCCAGAGGAAATTGTACTTGTTCTCATCAATCAGGCCAAGCTCAGCTCCGAGCATGAGACGAAGCGCTCCAAGTACATTCCATACTATTTTATTCTTGTCTGCTGCGAAAAGGAGTAAATCTCCCGGCTTTCCGTTCATCTTTGCAACAAGTGCATCAAGCTCAGCTTCTGTCATAAACTTGGCAAATGATGACTTGTATGTGCCATCCTCATTGATGCACAGATAAGCAAGTCCCTTTGCTCCACAGCCCTTTGCGTGCTCTACAAGCTTGTCAATCTTCTTACGAGGCATCTTTGCCTGTCCCTCTACATTGATACCGCGGACAGAGCCACCGTTTTCAAGAGCTCCTGTGAATACTCCAAAGCCACAGTCCTTTACCACATCCGAAACATCGCAAAGCTCCATACCAAAGCGTGTATCAGGCTTGTCAGAACCAAATCTGTCCATAGCCTCCTGCCAAGGCATACGCTTAAACGGAATCTCAACATCCACATTTATGACCTCTTTAAAAAGGTGCTTTAACAGTCTCTCATTTACCTCGATTACATCATCGATATCTACAAATGAAAGCTCCATATCTGCCTGTGTAAACTCAGGCTGTCTGTCTGCACGCAGATCCTCGTCACGGAAGCATCGTGCAATCTGGAAATATCTGTCATAGCCTGAAGCCATCAGAAGCTGCTTAAAGAGCTGTGGTGACTGTGGAAGCGCATAAAAATGTCCGTGGTGTATACGGCTTGGCACGAGATAGTCTCTGGCGCCCTCCGGTGTAGACTTGCAAAGGATTGGTGTCTCTATCTCCAAAAAGCCCTCGTTTGCCATAAAGTCACGCATCACGCGAAGCACATTGCTTCTGAGCATGAGATTTCTCTGGATATCAGGGCGGCGAAGATCCAGATAACGGTATTTAAGTCTGATGTCCTCGCTGGTCTTTGAATTCTCCTCAATATGGAATGGAGGTGTCTGTGCCTCTGAAAGCACTCTGATTGATGTAGCGATAACCTCGATATCACCTGTCTTTAAGTTCTCATTGACAGCAGCTGTTCTCTTCTGAACAATTCCCTCAACTGCGATGACGAACTCACTTCTTAAGGTGCCTGCCTTTTCAAAGCCCTCTGCACCTACATTTTCCTCACCGAATACTATCTGAAGTATTCCGCTTCTGTCCCTTAAATCTACGAAAATGAGACTTCCTAAATTTCTTCTCTTCTGTACCCAGCCCATGACGGTGACCTTCTCACCGATATTGGCATTTGATACCTCTGTACATCTATGGCTTCTATGTAAGCCCTGCATTGATTCTGCCATTTTATGCTCCTTATATTTCTACTATATATTTATTCTAATGTCTGTCTGGTACCGCTGCTGCACAGCTAATCTGCTGCTTATCAGATTTCTATCTGTTAAAGAACTCAACAAACTCCTCGTAGCCCTCTTTCATAAGCTGCTCCTTCTGGAATTTCTTGTTCTTGTTCATGCGCACAACAAGCACCTGCTGTCCGTTTGCTCTTGCGTCTTTTGCCTGGTTCATGACATCAACAAGCTTGTCTGCCGGATATTTCTTCTCAACCAGATAAACCACCTTCTTTGGACTCTCAGGAATCTTGAAGCCGCTCTCCATGAGAAGCAGGATAATTCTCTCAAAACCGATTGAAAAACCACAGGCAGGTACATCATTTCCGGTGAACTTTCCAATCATCTTGTCATATCGTCCGCCACCGCCACAGGCTGCGCCAAGCTCAGGCATTGATATCTCAAAAATAGTTCCTGTGTAGTAGCTCATTCCACGAACAAGTGTAGGGTCAAATACGAGCTCAAACTTTGCTCCCTTTGTGGCATTGACAGCAGTAGCTATCTCTGTCATATTTGTAACCACTTCTTCGTCTAAATATTCACCGAGCTTTTCTGAAAGTATATTTACACCCTCAGTGACATCCCTTGTCTGCTCCAAAAGCTTGAACAAATCAAGATATTTGTCAATATTTTCCTGTGGATAGCCATCCTGTGCAAGCTCACTTGCAACGCCTTCCACTCCTATCTTGTCCATCTTATCGAGTGTGATAAATACGCTGTCGTAGTCCTCCTCAGCAAAACCACTGTAAGCAGCCATTGCCTTTAGGATTCTTCTCTCGTTGATTCTTATCTCAAAGTTCTCGAAGCCGAGTCTGCCGATTGTGGTAGTGGTTGCTGTAATCAGCTCTATCTCTGCCAGATTGCTTGGCTCTCCGAGTATATCTATATCACACTGTGTAAACTGTCTGTAGCGGCCTCTCTGAGGTCTGTCTGCTCTCCACACACTGCCCATCTGAAGTGCCTTAAACGGCGATGGCAGGTTGTTGGCATTGTTTGAATAATATCTTGAAAGTGGCACTGTAAGGTCATAGCGCATTCCAAAGTCTACTACATCCGACTCTTCCTTTGCTGTCTCCAGATTCAGCTTCTCGCCTCTCTTCATTACCTTGAAGATCAGCTTTTCATTTTCTCCGCCCTGCTTGCTTGTGAGATTTGCTATATTCTCCATGCATGGTGTCTCTATCGGTGTAAATCCGAAGCTTCTGTATGTATCCTTGATCACGCTTGTCACATAATCACGGATTTCCATCTCTGCAGGTAGTATATCCTTCATGCCGTTGACCGGCTTTTTGCTCAGTGCCATTTGGTTTCCTCCATCTATATTAAAATATTGAATTCATTAGCTATTCTATTATACTTTCGGTTTTGCAATCGTCAAGGGTTTATGGTAATTATACGGACTGCAAAGATAACGAGCATCTGCTGTGAACGGTTACAAATGCTAATGCACATCTACTGCGGCGGATTGCAGATGCCACACGGAGACAAGCCCATGGATTTTGCTTCATCAAGCGTTACCTCTGTGTCACTCTTTTTCAAGGTCCGACAGCCCGCACGGTGATATTTCTTGCCGGTTGCAGTGATATGAACCATCGTCTCGCTGTTTGAAGAATCTGCAGCGCTATTTTCTGCTGCTGAGCTATCTGAGCCTGATGATGCACTTCCTGTGGTGCCATCCAGCCAGCTGTCACCATTCTCATAGTTTATTCCGACTCCGGGCTGCACATTATAGCAATAGACATTAAAAAGTATGCCGCCACCGTTATCCTCAACCGACTTTGCCTCTATGAGAACGCCGTTTGCAACTAGATTGCTGCCCGAAAACATCGGAGTCACTCTGTAGAGTACATGATTGCCTGTATTGTTTACATAATCCGCTACCAGATTCTCAAACGGAAGCATCCCCTCCACATTCAGGTATCTCGTACCGGTAATAAGATTCTTCGGATTGGCATTCTCGCCGGCAAGCTGATAGCCAATAAGATGACAGCGATTATATAAATACCTGTCCTTTATCACATCATACTTCACCGTATGCCAGCCTGATGGCTTTATCATGCCTATCTTGCCACGCTCCTCAGTCGGCATAATATCCTTGCAGATATTGGCATAAGCCACACCGCATCTGCCAAGTGAATCCAAATCACTGTAATTTTCAAAAAGCAGTGGTAGTCATATCGCTATCCGTAAAAAAAAGGCTCATTATTGTTGACAGCCACGTATGCCTTGCCATCATATGCCGGAATCGCATCGAGGGAAACGTAGGAATTGTTGTTTACAAGATCCTCCTGTGGCCCATCCACTTTATCCTTGCTGCCTAAAGCACCGGAAGAATCCTCACCTGCCACTACAGCTCCTGCGGCATGCCCGGCACCTTCAGTGCCGGATAAATCAGTGGAGGCACAGCCTGTAAAAATTGTAGCAATTGCAAGTAACTCACATAGTGCAATTGCTGCTGTTTTCCTTAACTTTAGCCATATGTTCATATAAAATCACTCTTTCTATCAATCGATTGATATTGGATTTTCCCTAATTACAATAAATTAAATGAATACTTAAATTACTAAACCTAATATACTTTTATTTCCTCGCTTCATTTATTATAGCAAACATTTGTTTGTTTTTCAACCCTTGCTGTAAAGCTATACATTTCCGTGTGCACCACGACCGGGCGGGGCTTACGGCCCGAACTCAAAAAAGCCACCCCAGGCATAACACCCGGTGTGGCTTTTAATCATGTATTATGAAATTATGTGAATCACCTAATGTGAATCAACACTGCTATATTGCAGAACAAATCTACTCGCAAAGCTTAGAAAACTCATCCGCAACAAACTGAACCTTGGTTCCGATAATAACCTGAACAGAATTCTTGCCAGGCTTCATAACGCCTGCAACACCTGCAGATTTAATCTTCTTGTCATCAACCTGAGTGATATCCTTAACCTCAAGTCTGAGTCTTGTGATGCAGTTGTCAATGCTTGCAATATTGTCTTTGCCACCGCAGCCCTCAAGAATAGTCTTTGCTACTGCTGTGTAGTCATTGTTAGAAAGCACTGCCTTCTTCTCTGCCTCGACATCATCGTCCTCTCTACCAGGGGTCTTAAGATTCCATTTCTTGATAGCGAAATAGAATACAATGTAGAATACGATAAAAGCTGCGATTCCAAGAGGAATGATGAGCCATGTCCTTGCTGCAGCCGGAAGTGAAGATGAGAATAATAAATCCATCGCACCGGCTGAGAATGAGAAGCCTGCTCTAAATCCAAGAGCTACTGTAACCATTGTGAAAATACCATAAAGTAAAGCATAAATCACATAGAGAACAGGAGCAAGGAACATAAATGCAAACTCGAAAGGCTCTGTAACACCACAGATGAATGCACAGATAGCTGCAGAAGCAAGGATACCGATGGCAGCCTTTTTCTTAGCAGGCTTTGCACACTTAACCATGGCAAGTGCTGCACCAGGAATACCAAACATCATACATGGGAAGAATCCTGACATGTACATTCCGAGGCTCCATGAAACATCCTTTGATGTCTCGCCATTCCAGAAATGAGAGAGGTCTCCAAGTCCGATAGTATCGAACCAGAATACGTTGTTTAATGCGTGGTGTAATCCTGTAGGGATTAACAGACGGTTCAGGAATGCATAGATACCTGCGCCGACTACGTCAAAACCAACGATTGCTTTACCGATAGCTACAAGAGCACCGAAAAGTAATGGCCATACAAACAGTAATACTACAGATACAAGGATTGAAACAACACCTGCGATAATTGCTACGCAACGCTTGCCGCTGAAGAATGACAGCCAGTCAGGAAGCTTTGTATCCTTAAATCTGTTGTAACACAAAGAACCAATAACACCGGCTAAGATACCGATAAATGGGTTTGCAATCTTGTCGAATGCAAGTGTCTTTGTAGCGCTGTCAGCGATAGATGGCATGATTTTTGTAACAAAGTCTGTAGACAGGAGTGTTGTCATCATCAGCCATGAAGCTAAAGCTGCAATACCGCCGGTACCGTCGTTCTTTTCCGACATACCGACACCAACGCCGATTACAAAAAGGATGGCCATGTTGTCAATCAAAGCGCCCCCTGCTTTAACTAAAAACAGACCTATTAAATTACGTACACCCTCGATGTCACCACCCTGCATGGTTGCAGGACATAAATAATATCCAATACCCATGAGGATACCACAGATAGGAAGTACTGCTACGGGAAGCATTAAAGCTTTACCCAGTTTTTAAAGAAATTTCATAAATTTCCCTCCTTTACATTATGTATACTAAACTGGAGATACTCCAATAAAGTTCGTTATTATTATATAATTATATTCAAATCTACGCGAGACTTAAAATCTCATCACCGGCGGATACATCACCCTCTTTGAGCATCTTTATCTCACTATAATCAGCAGTGTTGCCAATTAAAACCGGAGTAATGACATTAAGATCTGCTGCCTTAATCTGCTCCAGGTCAGCCTCCATCAAAAGGTCGCCCTTCTTCACCTGATCACCAACGGAAATATGTGATGTAAAAGGAGCCCCCTTTAGTACCACTGTATCCAGACCAATGTGCAAAAGCAGCTCGACTCCCTGAGTGGTCGTCATGGTAAAAGCATGCAACGTATCAAATACAGCTGTCACCTCACCATCCGCCGGAGCGTAAAACCTGCCCTCAGAAGGAATCACGGCCACGCCGTCTCCCAATATCTTCTCAGAAAATGTAGGATCCGGAACCTCTGTAATAGGAACCACTCTACCGTTGCACGGAGAACAGATCACCTTTCCCTTTGATTTATTCTTAAAAAACCTAACATGATATCTCCTTTCCGTCGATATACACACTCACAATATCCAAATCATCATTGAGAAGCACAAAATCTGCTCTCTTTCCTGCAGAAATGCTGCCTGCTTCATCATAGATGCCAATCTCCTTAGCCGGATTGGCTGTAGCACACATAATAGCCTCCTCAAGCGGAATACCTGCCTGCCTTACTGTGAAACGCATACAATCCATCAGATTGGTTGCCGAGCCTGCAATTGTCCCATCATGGAGTGTAGCAAGCGGACCTCTGACCGTCACTGCCTGTCCACCGAGTGTATACTCACCATCCTCAAGCCCTGTGGCTCTCATGCTGTCACTTATTAAAATCATGCGCTTCGCACCAAACATGGCAAATGTCGCCCTGATAACCGACGGGTGAATATGCACACCGTCACAAATGAGCTCTGCATGACACTTTTCTGAATCTCTCACAGCCCCGATAACTCCCGGATTCCTGTGATGAAGCGGTGGCATCGCATTATACAAATGTGTAGCATGGCTTGCACCATGCTCAATAGCCTCTACTGCGGTGTCATAATCAGCCGCTGTGTGTGCTATTGAAACCACAACACTTCCTCTTACCCTGTCTATAAAATCCATCGCGCCCGGCTCCTCCGGAGCGATATCTACAAGCTTTATCAAGCCCTGGGCCGCATCCTGAAGCTCACAGAAATAATCATAATCACATCGCATGATATTCTCTGCCGCCTGTGCGCCCTTTTTAGAAGGACTGATAAAAGGCCCCTCCATATTGATACCTACAAGATGTGCACCACCATGATAATTATAATCACCGGCATTTTTCATGACACTCAAAAGCTCATCCCTTTGAATGGTCATAGTAGCCGGACACACGCTCGTCACTCCGACAGAAGCCTCGTATGCTGTAATCACATCAAGTGCCTCTGTGGTACCGTCACACATATCAGCTCCCTTGCATCCATGAAAATGAATATCCACAAGACCCGGTATCATGATAAGACCTGATGCATCTATAATCTCCTGCGATTCGCTGTCATTAGCCGCGTCCGTGTCAGCTGTTCTCTCCAAAACACTGTCAAAACGGCCATCCTTAACGACAACATCGCCTTGCATGAAGCTGCCATCCTCTGTAAATACCCTTGCATTTTTTATATCATATACATGCACCTTCTCAAACTAAAAACATCTACAAACAACTCAATGCAGCCTCATCCGCTACAAGCGTAACATCATTGTGCAGCTGCAATACAGAAGCCGGCACCTGTGGTGTAATCGGTCCAAAGAAAGCCTTGTGAACAATCTCTGCCTTATCCTCACCACTTGCAACAATAAGAATCTTCTTAGCCTGCATGATGGTCTTGATGCCCATTGTATAAGCCTGCTTCGGAACATCATCAGCCGATGCAAAAAAGCGCTTATTAGCCTCAATAGTAGACTCTGTAAGATTCACACAGTGTACCTGCTTGTCAAAAGACTCGCCCGGCTCATTAAAACCGATATGACCATTGTGTCCGATACCAAGAAGCTGTAAATCAACACCGCCAAGAGACTGAATCAGCTCTGTATAGCGCTTGCACTCCTTCTGTGAATCCGGCTCCATGCCGTTTGGCAGGTGAGTATTCTCAACCGGAATATTCACATGATCAAACAAATTCTGATGCATAAAATAATAGTAGCTCTGGTCATTCTCACGGCTTAATCCCTTGTACTCATCAAGATTCACCGTCATAACCTCTGAGAAGTCCAAATCCCCCTTCTTGAACCACTCAACGAGCTGCTTATACAAGCCGATAGGTGTAGAGCCTGTAGCCAGTCCCAATACACAATTAGGCTTCATAATCACCTGTGCCGATACGATATTTGCAGCCTTTCTGCTCATATCTGCATAATCCTTAGCATGATATATTCTCATGAAAAATCCCCCCAATTCGTAAAATATACACAATACTATCTGCACAACCTTCAAATGTGCTGTTTGATTACATATATGCATTTTACCTCGTATAGGACATTTTGTCCAGTACTTTTTGTTATATTTTGCACATTTTATAAAAAAAATATTAAATTTTAATGCGTTAAAGTGGTAAAATTGCATAAAAATTCACTTCACCCGAATCTATAATTTCTTACCTACCATCCTGCATCTCTTTCTGCAGAACTAAAATAATCCGTTACACTTATATCTAATATAGCGGATTACCCTGTAAAATACAATTATTTATAATCTTGAGTGTCCAGCCATAGACCATCATACTGTCATTATTAAGAGAAAATGACAGCATATTTTTATCAGAGAGCAGTGAATTACTTTGTCCCATATGTCAGAAAGGCGGTCTTGTCTTCCGTGATTAGCATTGTAAGCAGATAAGCACAAAAGAACCACCGCAGAATTTAGCTTAGTTAAAGTGTTAAATTCTGCGGTGGTTTTAATTATGCAGTCTTTTTAATTTCTATATCCATAATACCAATACCAATATAGCGCGTTCACCAGATTTTTTAATTCATCAGATGAATTTCCGCTATCAATGACCTTCTGTGAATAGCTGAACGGACCATAGTCCAGCTCTAAAATACAGCCCTTATTCTTTTCGATGACTTTGCATGCATAATTACAATTCAGGTTGCGTGCCATTATTCCGTTTATATCTACACAATACACCCCATCTGAAGCCTTTTTAGGTGTCAGACTGACTTCATTGCCATCTGCATTAACATAGCTGAACTTGTAATTGTTTATATCACAGCCTTCGTTCACCATAAAATAATGTCTTACTGTCATCTCAGACTTACATATCAGAGAGCTTCCGTAATATGTCAGTCCATTACTCTGACTATTTGCACTATCTGTTTTAATAACAGCCTTATATGCAGCAAAATCAGCCGCTGCGACAGCTTTATCTGTATCGCTCAAACCAGCATTTGCCGGCTTGCCTGTGTTATATTTAAAGAAGCTCTGCGCTGCCGTTCCATAGTTTAAGAGTGCCTTCACCAGCTTAATGGTTTCTTCCGGATACTCGTTTGATTTTGACAGGAGCTCGGTGGCATTATTCTTTTACACTGTAAGTGTACTCATTTCCACTATTACCATCCACCACCATTTTGGCTTTAACCGTATCTGACATCTGTGCAGCATTTAGCGGACATGCAAACTTATATATAACCTTTTCCGTTTTTCTCAACAGGGATTGCATCGTTTACGCTGACCTTATATGGCTGGCTATTATTCACCGTAAACTCCATATATGCGTTGCTGTTTGATTTGATACTTTCAGGAAGCTCCATATAGTAGTTCATATCAATATTGTCTTTTAAAGTAAGGCTCCTGCCAACAAGCTTCTCAGAATCTTTTTCTACATTATTGGCGGTAAATGCTTTAATACAGAAATTACCATGCATATTCTGATAATTCCAACTGTGGGAATATGCCAACCCTGTCCCATAGAAATAATAGCTTGCCGTATTATCACTTGACGCATGATTCTCCCACACCATTTCATTATTATAATTTACATCACCGGTCATCGCTGCCTCAAGGTCAATGGCAGGTATATCAGTAGTCACTACAACCGAATAGCTTGTCCCAGGCTTCAGATTAACCGCTGCTTTAAGTGGAATTGTATATACTCCGGCATAGGTTGTCTGCCCTGTAGTAGTAGCAGTCTCCTGCTTTGTTCCGCTGGTTGGCTTTGTCTTATCTTTTAAATCTGTATAGATCTCTATTGTATAATTCACATTCGTTTTAGATGTAATAGACAGGGAAACTGCTTTTAAGTCCTCAGAAGATACTCCCTGTTTTGTCTGAGTAGTAAAAACATTGGCCAATTTCCTATAACTTTCTTGACGGGCTACATTTAATCCTCCATCAACCTGATAGTTGTTATCATATCCATCATTAGCAGAAAAATCAAACACCCAAGCCGTATCGGATAAAGAAAACGTTTCATATGACATCCAGAAATAACTCTGATTGTAATATGAACCGGTTCCGTCTCCCCAACTATTACGAATAAGCCATGCACCATCTTTTTCAGGTTTAACACCATCTCTGAAATTATCTTTAGAATAGTTATCATCCCATCCAACAGCCATTACCGCATGACCTGCTCTGTTATCTGTTTTATCATTATAACTGTTATTTATATAATGATATCCGGTATCATTATGACTATACATAATTCCCACTGCACCATATTTTTTTATGGCTTTTTTCACATCTGATGCATTTTCCTTGATATTAATCATGTATGTATTTTCCAGATGTGCCTTATCCTTTGAATAAGCATATTCATCCGATAACCCTGTATTAAGAAAAGTATCAATAGTGCTTGTTGTATATCCGTTGCTTGCCACCTTACTATATGGCACATCACTCTCGCTTACCGGACCACACCACTGTCCCATTCTGCGTGCCGCCATCAAATAGTTTCCACCACGATTGAGATAACCATACTGAACACTTGTATTATTCATATAGTACTTTGCATAGTCCCCCACTGTTCCACCAAGCGGATCTAACAGCGAATTATATGCATAATATGCCAGATGCAGTTCACTAAGATCTATATTTTTATCAAACGCACCATCATTAATCAGATCAAACTCTGCAAGACCTATTGACGAAAATGCCCAACAAGTGCCAAGAGGATTTTGATTACGAACAGACGGATATTTCGCCTTGATATCACTGACTCCATTTGCCGGATACTTGTTCTCTATAGTTTCATCTGCAGAATATCCCCAATCATCAGAATACGGCACCGCCTCATCCGGTTCATACACCGGTGTATTATAATCCAAATCACTCAGAATATATCCACTTGTAATGCTATTTTCTACAATTGGCTGCTGTTCTGCTTCAACACCTTGCCCTGCTGACACCGGTTCTGCTGCCACCGGAACAGCCACACCTAATATCATAGCCGCACTTAACACCAATGATAAAAACTTTTTTGTCTTCATTCGACTTCCTCCATTGTATTAACTCCTCTTACGTTTCTTCTTCAAATGTAGGTAAAATCACAACTGACGTCACATTAGTCAATCGGTATAATTGGAAGCTCTATCACTCCGTTATCAGATTTCGGTTCATTATTATTATTCATTCCTGAATTGTCATTATCTGAATCATCTGTGCCTGAACCACTATCTCCTGAATTGTTTATTTCAGATTTTTTATCAATCTTATCACCTGTTT